>TARA_R110002074_G_scaffold95286_2_pt1 | contig 10355 bp, 25 predicted proteins | sample TARA_R110002074 | Tara Oceans TARA_R110002074 (sample SAMEA4397215) | marine metagenome | biome: Polar Biome; feature: [MIX] marine epipelagic wind mixed layer (ENVO:01000061); material: water (ENVO:00002006), including particulate matter (ENVO:01000060) such as... | depth 10-100 m
GTGGCTTGTCCGGATCATCAGCATAGCGAAATAGAAAATCATCCAAATCGGACGGCTCAACCAGGAAAGCAACAAGACCGGCATTGTCGGCCTCTCTTACGGCACACTGGAAGTACTCACCACCCTCGGCATGACAAGAGTGTAGGTCTGGAAAATCAGACATTCTTACAATGTCAATGGGATCCCGAGAAATGATGATGGGCTTCTTGTCCATCTCTTCTAACACTTTTGGGTTCTCACGGAAATACTGTAGAGCGGGCCCGCCACCCTTTACCATGGGCTTGTTCAGAAAGTCAATCCATAGATCGATTTTTGTCGCATCCGATCGGCCGGGCCAGAGTTCGCTAGCGACGAGGTGGTGGAGCATGTAGTTTTCAACGTTGGGAAACTCCGCAGCCTCTGGGTTCCATACAATGTATGCCGGGACGTGGTTTCCTGTTTCGTCGTGTACTTGTTTTGGGGCAACGCTTGTTGGTTCTTCGGGCACCCCATATCTGGCTATGATATCCGTGTCCGTGAGGCGAAGCTCCTCACCCTTTTCGTTGCGACCAGTCCAATACCCCCCGGGGAATCCACTCTCTCCGGCCTCTACATCACGACCCTCGTACTCTGGCATGAAGGTAAAGATCGGGCCCATCTTCATTCTTTCGACACCATTCCAGCCCTGCATAACCATTTTATGGTACTTCTTCCACTCTTTCTTTGCTTCATCGGGAGTATCGGGCGCCCACCTGAATACAATCCCCGAATCCTGGACGCCTCGATAGCTATTCCACTTTTTTTTGTTGTCTTCCCAATGACGATCGGGCTTGATATGTTTGTTGTGGATGGTGCTCTTGATTTTGTTGAGGGCCTTGTTGATCTTCATCTTGGCAATCTTCTTGTTGCCCTTGAAGTCCTGCATTTCCTTGGTAATGGTACCAGTGCTGAAATCTACAGTCCAGCCGTTGTCTTCAAAGAACTCAATGATCTCGTGGACGGTACCATCAGGCTTGACGTCCATGAAGATAAGCTTTCTGGAATGATCGCCAAACAGATTGTAGAAGGGCATATCTTCCCACGCAGTGTCGGCAGAAAACTGCCTGACACGATCCGCAACCTCATCCGAAATTTCGGCTAAGATTGGATCATTGTGGGAAGGTTTGGTGGGTGCTTTTTTGGATTCGTTTATGTAAGATTTCCAAGAAGAGAATATTCTAGTGTATTTCATGGTGTGTTATAGCCCTCGTGAAGAACACTATAACTAGTTGGAAATTTACAAAAAGAGCCCTTAATGGCTACTTGAGAGATGGGTCTCCTCCACTGATTTCAAGGTCTCGGAGAAAAGACCGCTTGAGGCTGAGAAGACGATCAAATTTGACCTTTTGCTTCTCATCGATGTAAAGAGCAGTGGGCTTCTTCATTTCACCATCGATAATCTGATCAGAAAAGTCGTAGAACTTCGAATTCTTTGGTGACTTGGCGAGGGCTGGTGCCGCAAAAAGGACGATGAGGGCGATGGTGATCAGATTCTTCATTTTCTAGCTCCTAAGCTGTTTTAGATTATGTATATAATATAACAGAAAATTAGCCTGATGTCAACAACTTTTTTATGCCATGGCGCGTTTTTCTGCGGCGGCGCCGGCCTTTGCAAGAATATCAAAGGCAGTACCCAGATTGTTGCTGTCCGGATCCAAAGTTTTTAGAATGCGGTCATCGATGTTCAGATCATAGTTGTCTGGGTTGTTTATAAGATCCTTGAGTTTCTCAGTGTTAACCTTACCGTCAGATCCAAAAAAGTCCGGGTGTTTGGACTTAAGTTCACTCTTTACCGCTCGAAGCTTTGCATAAAGCTCACCGCCGACAGCATCTGGGCTCGGAGCATCAACGTGTTGTTGCCAGCCCGGAGCCAATGCCCCGTCGACGTCTGACTGAATTCTATTAAATATCTTACCAGCCGCACCCTTGAGGCCAGCATATGGTTCATCGGCCAAGCCGGGGAGCACATCACCAAGCTCAATATCTTCAGTTGCAGCGTGGATCAATTCCTCCAAAGCCATTTCGAATATTTTTCTATCATTGACTTCTCCAGTTTTCACGAAAGAATGTGGGTTTGTATAGATCGTATTCGTCTCTGAATCATAGAGACCGCCCACACCAGGATTGTCAATAAAGTGTTTGAGAACGTTGTCTGGTATGGCGTCTCGATCTCCCACCGTGTTCTTCACGTCGGTTTTTTTGACTGCTTCGGCATATTTTGGCCCCAGTTCGTTGCGATAGTGTTCTTTCGCGTCCTCGTCAGTATCAAACCCGGGGGCGCCACTAGCTGCGTGAAATCTGGCATAATCTTCTGCTGCTTGATCGCTAGTAAACTCATCAGCCAACTGATCCCTCATTTCCTTAAATGCTGTATTGATTTTCGGACTAGCAGACGTCGTTGCTTGAACTTCCTGCCCCTTGTATGCAGAAGTGAATTCGCTCTTCACATCCGCCATGACCCCTGCGCTCTGGAGCATTGCAAGAGTAAAGGCAACTGGGGCGCCCATTTTACGAATAGTATCCATCATGCCCTCGATCAGTTCTTCTGGGACTGCACCGGTTTCACGAATGTTTCGAATCTGTTCTTCGGTAAGGTGGTGAGAAATGGCTCGCAGCACCATTCTTTCAGAGAGCACTTTTTCTGCCTCTTCGAGAATGATCTTTTCAAGCTGGGATTTGAGAATCATGAAGGGATTGTCACCTTTTTCTATTATACCAATAATAAATAGATTTGCAACTCATAAAATGACATTCTCGTTTCTATTTATGATATGTCCACAAATAAAGGTACAGATTGGATGAAACTAACACAATTTGCAGTGTTTTGCATTTCTTGTGTTGTTGGAGTAATGCTGTGGTACTTTGCGCAGCAAAACACATTTTCAGACAAAATAAACATGACCTACGTAAGCAAGACGGAATTGCAGCTTGTTACACAAAGACTTGAAGTATTGGAAGACTCCATAAAGAATTTGAAGAATGATTTTAATTACCGCCTCCAAAAAATGGAGGATACAAATAATCAAATCATCTCTCTGGTAACAGATATCCGGCTAACCCTAGCTAGCTTACCGGAGAGGAATTAATGCAACAAGCATTTATACTCCTGCTAGTTCCCTTTATAGCGTTGGCTGCGATTGAGATCACAAATCCTCCACCAGGTGAGGTACCAGCCCCACCGAGCGCACCAATTGTTATGAGTTCCGAAGACATTGCGAAAGACTCGAAGAAAAAAGAGCCTTGCATAAAGAAAATTCAGGAACAGAGAAGAGAGCTTCTAGAAGAGTTGAAAAAAATTAAAGAGCATCTTAAGCCGAAGAGATTAATCAGCAGTTAATTCTCAATATTCTTCCCACCAGTCCTCTTCCATAATGCCGGATTCCCCGGTGTCTAGATAATATGAATCCCAATCGATATCAGCAAAGGGAAAGCCTTCTTTCCAAGTAATGTTGACTTCGCCGTCCCGATACATTTCGAGAATCATGCAGAGCGCTTCGAGATCGGGATGCATATCCCAGTCGCTCTCCATTTTGCGGATCATCCGGTTGAGTTTGTAAATATTGAAATCGTAGACTTGTCCGCCATCAAAAGATCGCCAATTTTTTTGTCGGAAATTTTTTGTATCTCCGTTATTTCCACTTCCGCTCATTTGTGTGTTTATATCACTCATATTCGTGGTTATCCTATTAGTGGCGATCAATAAGTGGGAATTCCGTTCTTGTCTGTCTTATTCACGTCAGAGATGACGTGCGCGGGAAGAAATTCCTTGTTGACTCCGTGACAAGACGTGCATGCAAAGATTTGCACAGGCACGACCATTTCTTCGCCAGTAGGTGAGGTAATGGGGCTAATCCGCTTGAGAACAAATGAATTCTCAAACACGTGGCAGCCGCAGTCATCACAAGTAATTGTGGCAGCAGTATCCACCTGCTCTCGTAGGTTCGTCATCACCTTGTCCGATTGTGCCTTCTCAGCACCAGCTTGCGTCATATTGGCCGCCATGGCCTGCGCAGCCTGCTTGAAGATTTCGGGATCGAACTTATTGTCTTGTTGCATTTTGTATTGCTCCTTGTGAGTTCAATAATACCACAGTTGAGTTAAATGTTCAAGTCTTTTTTAAATCTAATTCAAATCATATTGAGCGCGATATGCACCACGACAACAATAATGAGTACTTCTTTTCTTGTAGGGTATTGGTTCAATTCGGCGAACCAGGCGCGACACTTGTCAATCATCTTGTTCATTCTCCTTTTTGTTTTGAGGCGCCCCTTCGCCAGAGCAGATCAATACCAACTCTTCATGCCAAGCGGGAAATATCATATCGTTGTTCCAGTATACCATATAGGATATCAGGTCTCCTAGCGTACCCTCGGCGATGATGATTTTAAAGATAATTCCATGTGTAGCATTTCTCCACACTTCATCAACATACCATGGGGGTCCGCCATTATCGCCATTCCAACCAACCAAATCACCGATATGGTATACATGCTCCTCATTGTTCATTGAACATAATTAGTGCGCGGAAGGAAACCATAGCCAATAGCCGGCAGCTATTTCTGAACGCAAATCAGAATCGCGATATTGATCGGGTGAGGCGATGGTAGGCCAGGAATTCCGCGGGCCCTTAAGCCACATGACATACCAAAACAAACTTTGTTCAGCTATGGCTTGGCCAGAGAGGCGATATCGGAATGAGCTTCGAAGGATTCCTACTTCCAGAGAATCAAAGCTAACGATCAGATCCCCGGGCCGTACCTCGTGTGGGAGATGTGTCGGCTTCAGCACTGGATATGTCCCCATTCCACCACTCACCCAGGCGCGGGTACTTTTCAAATACCTGCCTGGGGGAACGCATGCCTTCGCTGATCATGATTTCTTTGATTATGGCCTCGCAATCGGGCGCTGCTGGTTTCATATTCTTAATTAGTGCTTTAAATTCGAAATTTGTTTTATATAATTTTTTGGGGTACCCTGTTTAGCAACCCGGGATATCCTCTAGCTCTTCAACTGCCTCTATGATGATCGGCGGTACCATCGGAATTGAAACGCTCTTATCGCACTCCTCACGGTATCCCGGGCCCTCATCCGACTCTGTGGCTGGACCTACTGGTTCGGGAGCCTCCTGCGCATCATTCTGGGCCGTATCACTGGCATCTTCTAGCGTTGCGCTCACGGCTTCTCCTACAATAGGCACTACCGGTACAGCGGTAACCGATCCGGCTGCAGCGTCGACGATATCCGGCCAACCAATTGGCTGATCGACTTCCGCACACCCACCGGTTGCTGCAATGATTTTAACAAACATGAATATCGCGACGATTTGCAATATTGCGATGAATACCTGCTCCCCACGTGACATACAAACTCCACTTTCAATACTAGCTGTCATCGCTATGCCCTACCTTACCATTCTTTGAATTATTATTAAACCCTTCTTTGTAAAATCGATCACTTTTCAAACCGTCTTTGTTTTCCGGGTTTTCAAATTTGCGTTCTGAACGTACCTTTCTCATCCCAAGTCCCCCCTCTCAATATTTTAAAATGGCCAATTCCAATATCTGGAAAAATTGGCTGTGTGTTTTGCACGTATCTAGTCGCCCCATTCACTGCCCATATTCCACTAGGACATACAATCCGGGAGTGGGGGGGTAGGGGGGAGGTACCCCCCTTTACGTTGTTACTTGTCAATTGTTTTTCAATAGCCGCGTGTGATTGTTCTGATTTTGTATACTGCTGCTGTAATCATTATGACTAGGGGTAGGCCAACCCATGACATTATCATCATCGTCTGCATTGTACTGGTCTCCTTATACTCTATAGTCTATTGCTTATATGCTATAGGGTATTGGCAATACCTAGTATACTGTAACCGATAATGCTTTTTTTTCTTATGGTCTCGGCTACTTTCTAGTACATCGGGCGGGTGAACGTGTAGGAGTTGCTGCGGATGATGCGACGCGAGTAGGCTGTATCACGCTCGCACTCTTCGGGGTGAGTCCAATTGTCATACTGCCAGTCACTGATGCACTTGTTCTCACGCAGGGCATCGGCAAAGTTGCTCCACGCTTCGCTGCGTGCAATCTCGTCAAGCTCTCCATCCTGCTCACACTCTTCCACAACAGAAGGAAGGACGGTTGTGATGAAGTCCTCGATTGCTTCGTCTCGGGTCAACACGCTGTAAAGATCATTGGCCATGTAGTACGCTCCTTTGCTTTGCTGTCTACACTAGTTAGACGTCTTCCACGGGTAGAATATTCAAATTTAATTCACTTTTTTTGTATTATCTTTTACTTTTCTCATCTCGGACAAAGCTAGTTCGGTTACAATCACCCGGTCGATGGCGTGCATGACGACGAAGGCGACGATAGCGAACAGTGTAATCGTGGTAATCATTGAGTAGTAATCCATCTTTTTATCTCCACTAGGAGCAACTTAGATTAAGTTGCTGTTATCATTAAGTTTATTTTACAAGCCTTTTTCGCAATATTGGTTACATTTACCACGTACAGTGCAAAAATGACCACACTCCGACGTAAATCAACGTACAACTTCCCAATTCAAACATGTCAATCCTCTCTAACTTCGGTTACAATGGCTAGTTGGCACGGTACCTGCATATAGCAACGAGTGTGCCAAGTTACTCCATATGGCCTTTAAAGGGCAAAATAATACGTCCTTTACAAGAGTGTAGCGTATATGTATTAGGGTGTGTACTTTCTCTACACTATTATTATCACTACCCCTTGCAACCCTTTCTTTAATTTCTCTTCTTTCTCTCCTGCTGTCCAATAGTTGTACACTTCTTTTATATTGCCCAGTAGCAATATTGGCCTTGTAGGCTCTAGAAGCAATATGTGTCCCAGTGGTACCAACCTATGTTTGAATGCAGGTCATAGCAGTATTCGCTATAGCATGTTCCCATCAAATCATAGTCTCTCTCTCCATAGCAATACTCTCCAAAGGGATTCTCAAATTCATAAAGCTCATCTGAATAAACAATGTATCCTGACTGGGGAGTAGGCTTTGAGGATGCTACAATGAAAGGCTTGTTGTCTGCTGGGTATGCTCTTATCTCACACCCTCCTAGCATGGCCATCACTCCTAGTACTGTTACCATTCTTGTTATGATGTTTTTCATTTTAAGCCTCGGACCTTTTCATTGTACAACGGGAGGAGCTAGCTTGTTAAGCGTTCAATCAATCAAGCTCGAAATAAAGGCTGTCTCATCCTCATAGAGATAGTCGATATCATCCATGTCCTCGAAGCGGGAAGGGGGTTGCTCGTCCTCTTCCGTCGACGGGTGTGCCTCTCGATAATGAGTGGTGAAGTATTGGGTGTGCTCCGTATCGTGTTCGACATATTTTTGATTGTTGGTGTAGTCTTCCATCATGATATCGACGCTTCCCTTTGGCTGCATTTGTCGCTTCTTATTCTTCATATCTTTTCTCTCTTCTCTCTTTGTTGTTTAAAGGTTCGCAAGCTTCAAGAGGTGCGGGAATATCCAAAAGGGTCCGACCTCTATTCTATCAATTGAATTCCATTGCACTCGGTAACAATACGGGTTGTCCGGGTGTCGCGCTCGCACGTTGATGGTCTTGAATGGCATACGCTCAACAACAACACCCACCATCCCGTTGGTCGAACTCTCGGGCGCATCCTTGCGGACCAATGTACCAATCTCAAACATTGTGCCATTCCTGGGGGTCGTTGCCGTAGGGGGCGACTTGCTTGGCATATGCCCAATGTCCGTTATCCAAGTCAATGACTGCCAAACCCTGCCGAAGTGTATCATGTGAGATTTGTTTCACCTCTTCTCCACCCTTTTGATAGGGGCCAATGGTTACGGTAATGTGGGCAACGGTTGCAACGCATGGGGCATCCTTTCCCCAAGCCCCTCGCCAAGTCACCTGGTCGCCTACTTTAAGAATGTTATCCATTCGGGAATCCTCCAATCTCAATCGCGTCGAGCATATCGTCAATCATCACAACAATTCCGTCGAGCATGTCCGCTTGCTTCTCGCGACCGTCGCGCTGGGCTGCTGGGCCGTAGAGGGCGAATCCGCTTACTTCCTCAACCGAGTCCAAGAGCGCATTGCGTTGCTCGCGTAGCAGGTCGATATCGACGTTCTTCAAATCAAACATTTTCGTCCTCCTCGTAAACAATCTCAACCGGCGCATCACATTCCTGACACCGGGCATTAATCAAATCGGAATCAACGTCCTCGACCGTGTTCTCCACGATTTCCTCACAATCTCCGTCACTGTTGAGAATCCAAGTCTCTGGCACATATGCCGTCATGACGAACGTATCGTGTTTTGAATTATTGGGACACCTAAGCATTGCTCTACCTCCTAGGCCCGGTCGAGAATGGCCGGGGAAACCTTCCAATTCTTGCCGTAAACATCAACCTTGATATTCTTCCGCATGACCTTCGCGATGATGCCAAACAGGCGCTCACCACTGCGGTCGAGAAAGGTCACGCGGTCCCCGACCTTGAAAGCCTTGCGAATCTCATCACCGCGAACAGTCCAAGCATCACCCGCTGCTTTGTTAAGCGCAAGCAGGTCACTCGCCGAAAGGTTGGGGAAGTTGTCAATCATATCTTGCAGGGTCATCATCTCTCCTTTTTTGTCTACACTAGTTAGACGTTGTGAGATGGGAGAATATTCAATCTTTTCTTCATTTTTTTGATTATTTCTTTCTTTTCTTTCTCATCCAATCTCGACCATTTACCAATCTCTTCCAACGTGCGACCACAACCCGCGCACAAATCCCGTTCGTGGTCATAGTAACAGACACTCTTACAGGGATTAATTGTGCTTTCCGTCTTACTCATGACAAAATTTCGCGCCGAAATCGCTTCGCTCGGTTAGTGCCCCCGCGCCGCCGAGATGACCCGGAGCGCGCTGGGATGGTACCGGTCCCGCTGACCGTTCATAAACACGATAACATCATTCGGAAAAGGGTGGAACCCCAAGACTACACCAATGCGGTCGGTCGGTGTCCGGGTAGTGAAATCCCTCTCAAGTCGCCACAGGCGTACAACGTCACCGACTTTCACGATACTTTCTCTACTAACTCAAGGCTGGTCCACAGGGAAACGGGAGAGTTGTTGTATTTAATCTGAACGGTGCAATTGCCGACGAATACAACGATTCCAATTCCATACTGACCGTTCTTTACCAAGTCACCGACTTTCACTGATAACCTCCAATCCAAGAATATAGTTATTCGCATCCTCGACAACGCCATCCTCAAGCCATTTTATCATAGCTCTCGTAGGCATATCACGGCTGATGACGATGGCGAGATGCTTATTGTGCAATATTACCAAGTCACCGACTTTCATCGCAGCCCCTCCAAGTATTCCACGCTGACCCAACGGTAGCCCTCCTCCAAGCCTGACCCGTTGCTGAATCGAACTTTGACCGAGTGTACGCCGCCGACGAGGACGATACCAATCCAGCCATGCATATCATAAGCGTCGTCATTGATATTGACTCCGCTATGCGCGACCACTTTCACCAAATCGCCCACTCCAAAGCCCATCATTTAATCACCTTTGCCTTGCGGAAGCATTTACGGGGCAACACCCGCTTGAAAACCTTGCCGTCAATGAGACGATGGAAGACAACCTGAATGTTACCCGTTGCTTCAACACTATCCACCACAATCGCATACTTCGAAAAGGCTTGCTCATTGTAGGAATGAGTTAGCCATTTAAGGTTGCGCCCGTATGCCGACAACTCTACCAGTGTTCCCCTCTTCACTTTAAAACCTGCAAGACTCGGCAATAAATCGAACCGTGTTGAAACGCGGATTCTGATTCTTGAGTTGAACCGCGAAAGTCGTCGCAACCTCGTGACGAGTAGTCTCGTCCTTGATGGTACGAATGACGTCCCTGATAAGTTCAAAATCTTTTCTAGTCACGGCTATCTCCTTGTTTCCGTCTACATAAGTTAGACGTATTTTATTCTTGAATATTCAAAAATAATTAATCTTTTTCGTTAATCACCGGATGAGCCGGGTGGACATACGCGCCCTCGGGGACCGTCGCAAAGCCCACGCGCTTGTCCCCCGCCTGCGGAGCGGGGACGGTCTTGGCTTGTTCGTAAGCCTTGACCATTTGTTCATAGGTGAATGCAGCAGTCTCCAGACCAGCCGCGATGGACATAAGGGAGGCGATAACCTTTTTCATTGTTCTTACCTTTGTTGTTACTCGTTGATGGCGATGATTCGCTCATTAGTCTGAAAATATGGATGCTTGGCATGATGCGCCGTAGTCATCCACATACGCTGACACTTGCTCGCTTTCGGCTTTGGAGCACACAGG
>TARA_R110002074_G_scaffold169463_2_pt1 | contig 10352 bp, 11 predicted proteins | sample TARA_R110002074 | Tara Oceans TARA_R110002074 (sample SAMEA4397215) | marine metagenome | biome: Polar Biome; feature: [MIX] marine epipelagic wind mixed layer (ENVO:01000061); material: water (ENVO:00002006), including particulate matter (ENVO:01000060) such as... | depth 10-100 m
ATATTGTGGGATGGTCATGGAATCGGGGGCGTCTGTCTTCTTCGCGGTCTTCGTTGCATTTGTCATCGTGTAGCCTTTCAAAGTGTTCCAGACGCTAGCGGTACACCCGCCAGCCGTCTACTACAGTATAGCATACCATTGTACATTGTCAAGCGTATGCACAAAGAATATGTAAATTCTTTTCGGCATGCCGCATCCCATGTGCTACCAGGTGGCCAACATCTGTTTAGTATCTGTTAGGGGAGGAAGAAAGTGTCGAAGGGTATCCCCTCCCCTCCCGCATTTGATCGGGGACCGGCTACGGACGACAGGGGCACCGGGCTGGGGCATGGGTTTTTAATCACGCGAACCGCGAAGCCGGAAAATGTTTGCCAACACCCCCGGGCCAATAAGACATTAATGCTATCCCCCCCCTCGAATCGATTCCTATTTCCATGTGTATACGGACGTAGTAAACTATAGTTGACGGATGAACAAATCTTCCATCAGACAAGAACTCGTAAAGGCCGGTGTATGGACACGATTTTGTGCTTTGAGGAATCGTTATGAATCGGAGGGACTTGCAGCGAATGAGGCGTATGCGCGGGCATCAGGGGAATTGCTTGGACGAGATGTTGAAGGCAAGGACGATTTGCCTTCGCTTGAGGGGGAAGTTGAATCTAGTTTATTTCGAGAAACGGGTGCAAGCACACCGGAGTGCGTAGCATGGGTAGCGAAGCATATGATGTTAAAGGGCGTAAAGCCTGAGCAAGCACCGAGTAGTGAGGCTTGGTCTATGTTGTGTTGGGCACGAAGGAACAACCAGAACGAGGCTCAGTTCTGGGGTCAGATATACACAAAGCTATTACCGAGTCGGAGCCAGCTGGACCAGGAGCAGAGGTACAAGGATGATGGCCGCAAGGTTTTGTCTGTAATAGAGGGGCTTCGTAAGAGTGGATGAGTATTACAAGGATGTCCCCAAGGAATTTGCCGCGAACCTTGATTTTCGCAAGAAAATTTTAGAACTGGCGGCGGCGGACGATCGAGCCCGCGAGGAGTTGTGGATTGCGTGCAGCCGCGATTTGCTGTTTTACTTAAATGTCTTTTGCTGGACATACGACCCCCGCAAGTCCAAGGGCGTTTTGCCTTTTATTACATACAAGTTTCAGGACGAGTCGCTTACAAGCATTAGGGACTGTATTTTGGAGGGTCGCGACTTAGTTATTAAGAAAAGTCGTGACATGGGTGCATCATGGATGCTGCTATCGGTGTTTGAATGGTTCTGGCACTTTAAGGATGGCCAGAGTTTCCTATTGGTTTCACGGAATGAGGATTACGTGGACAAGACGGGAAACCCGAAAGCTTTGTTTTGGAAGATTGACTTCCTGCACAAGCATCAGCCCAACTGGCTGATCCCCGCAATTACAAGAACGAAACTGAGGCTAACAAATGACGAGAATGGAAGTACTATTGACGGTGAGTCTACTACTGGCGATGTTGCTCGTGGTGATAGAAGGACTGCCATTGGCCTGGACGAATTCGCTGCGTTCGATGTGGACTCATCTTACCGGGCGCTTGCGTCTACGCGTGACGCGACTCGGTGCCGCGTTTTCAATTCGACGCCTGCGGGCTCCAGCAATGCGTTTTATGACATTTCTCACAACAAGGAAATCGAGCAACTAGAGCTTCACTGGAGTTTGCACCCAGAGAAGTCTGCGGGGCGGTACGAGGTAGACGGCAAGGTCCGATCACCTTGGTATGACGCTGAATGTAAGCGGTGCGCGCATAGCCAGGAAATTGCCCAGGAACTCGATATTGACTATGCGGGTTCTGACTACCAGTTTTTCGATCAGAAGATGCTTACTCGCTTAATGGTTGAGCATGCATCTCCACCGATGAAAGTGGGGGACTTGCGTTATGAGCAGGACTCTCTTGTCCCGATGGCCTTTGATGAAATTAAGAATGGCCAGTTAAGGCTGTGGTTTGACCCAGGCTTAATTTGCAAGGTGCCGCCAGACCGCGAATTTGCAATTGGCGTGGATATTGCCACTGGCACAGGAAGCAGTAATTCGGTCATTTCGATAGGCGATTGCCGCACTGGCGAGAAAGTTGCTGAGTTTGTAAGCAGCAAAACCCGCCCAGAGGAATTAGGGAGGCTTGCTGTTGCGTTAGGCAAGTGGTTTGCCGGGCCCACACTGAGATCAGCGTTTATGGTTTGGGAAGCGCCAGGGCCAGGGAGAAACTTTGGGGATACCGTGATTGATGCGGGTTATAGGAACTTCTATTGTAAACAGGACGATATTAAGTTAAAACGTGGTAGCGGTTCTCGCATTCCTGGGTGGTGGCCCACCAAGGATAACAAGAGGGCCTTGTATGCGGAGTATCGTGACGCTTTAAACGACGGCAGGTTTTTAAACAAGAGCAAAGAGGCTCTTTCTGAGTGCAGGGAAATCGTGTACACCCAAAACGGGTGGATACAACATTCAAAAACGAACGCTTCGATGGACCCCAGCGGCGCAAGGGAAAACCACGGCGACCGACCAACCGCTGATGCACTTCTTTGTTTGGCAATGAAGCTCAAGACAGTTGAGCAGCCACAGAAAGAAAAGGTCATTACCGAGGGTTCACTTGCGTTTCGAAGAGACCGTGCCGAAAGTCGGCATAAGCGAGTGGAGTATTGGTGATGGTAAAGTACAACGTCAAAATGCAAGATAAAATGTCGCGTCTTTCCGAGGCGATGCAATACAGCAGACGAAAGATGCAGCCTTTTCGAGAGAATAGGCTAAGTCACATCCGTCAATATGTCGGTAGCAACTACAGCGAGTCCGGAGCTGGCGATAAGGTTCCTATTAACCTGCTAGAGATGGCGATTAACATCTATCGCCGCCAAGTGGCAGCGTCACGCCCGCAGGTTCTTGTTTCGACTAAGAGCAACAAACTCAAAGCAGAAGCAGCCGACTTCGAGTCGGTTGTTAACCACACGCTAGATGAAATTGACTTTGAAACTACCTTGCAACGGTGGGTTTTGGATGCGATGTTTGGTCTTGGTGTGGTTAAAGTTGGCCTTGCGCCCGGGAGGACAGGGGAAATAGATGGCTTTAGGCATGACGTAGGCCAAGTCTTCTGCGATAACGTCGATTTTGACGACTTTTGTTTCGATATGACCGCAAAAAGATGGGATCAGATCCAATATTGCGGCAATAGATACTCATTGCCGTACGAACTGGTTATGGATATGAAGCTCTTTGGCAACAAGGACTTAATCCCAAACCCATATGTCCGTTCAACCAATGAACAGGGCGACGACCGCGCTTCGGTATTGCAAACCGGCGGCGAAACAATGGGTACTGAGCAATACATGCCAGTAGTTGAGTTGTGGGACGTGTGGCTGCCTTACGAAAACGTAATTATTACAATGCAGGCTGACGACGTAGGAGGCGGTTTTTCTAGCAACGAGCCGCTGAAGATTATTGATTGGGACGGGCCGGAAATTGGGCCTTACCACCTAATGTCTTATATCGATGTTCCTAGCAATATTATGCCACTTTCTCCGGCAGGATTGCTGACCGACCTTCACGACATTGTAAACCGCCTTTTCCGTAAGCTTGGTAGGCAAGCAGAGCGACAGAAGACGCTAACAGTCGTAGCGGGTGGAGCAGAAGAAGACGGTCGCCGCATTGTCAACGCAAACGACGGCGACACTATTTTGTCCGACAGGCCCGAGGCCACCAAGGAAATGAAATTCGGTGGGGTAGATTCCCCATCGCTTGCCTTCATGATTCAGTTGAAGGATCTCTTCTCATACCTGGGAGGAAACCTTGATTCATTGGGCGGCTTGGCACCAAGCGCAAAGAGTGGCAAGCACGATTCTCTTCTTCAACAATCGGCGTCGGTTCGTATCGATGATATGCAGGCACGCACTACCTCGGCGGTTAAAAAGGTCGTCGAATCTATGGCTGACTACATCTTTTATGATCCTGCCCCGTCAACCAGAATTTACAGAGACATTCCAAAGAGCGACATGTCAGTAAAGGTTGATTTTAATCCAGAGATTCGCGAGGGAGACTCTTTGGATTACGCAGTAGACATCGCTCCATACTCACTGCAATCACGAAGCCCAGCAGAGCGACTGCAAACTATCAATGAAACAATGATGCAAATCATTATTCCAATGTCTCAACAGTTGCAGCAGCGCGGCATTGTTCCCGACATGGAGCGGTACATGGAAATTATGTCTAAGTACTCGCACACCGAAGAAATTGCCGACATTTTAAAGATTGCCGACTTCGAAGAAATGGAACAGGTAAAGGAAATGTCTGGCGGTGGCGAAGGTGGCACTAAAGCGCCTGTAACAGAACGCCGCTATGTGCGTGAAAATGTTTCTACTGGCGGCACAAGAGCTGGCCGTGACAACGCAATGGTTCAAACACTAATGGGCGGGGGCAATGACAACCAAATTGCCGCAGCGTCAATGGAAGGTGGATAATGCCAAAGTACGGTAATAAAACTTACTCATACGACAAAAAAGGCAAGGCCGCGTTGCGCCGCGACAAGGCGGCGGACAAGAAAAAGAAGCCCGTCAGGAAGAAAAAGAAATAATGGCACAAGCCCCCCCCATGCGTTTCTTAAAACCTGATAACCCTTATAACCCTGTTGGGTTGCCCGACTTCGGCCCGCATATGCTCCCTTGGGCACCCTGGAGCGATAATCCACATTCCCCAGTTTGGCAATGGATAGATCCCACAGGCCCTAATTTTGACTCCCTTTATCGTGACATCATCCCGGGAATGGGGCGCTGGGCAGAAGATCCGTTCGGCAGACCTTTCGGGACCGGTGGTGGCGATCCGACGAATCCGGGATTTAGATCGCCTTACTACCCAGAAAATCCAGAACCCCCGCCAACTCCGGGATCAGGGGGCAGCGTTCCTTGGGCTAATCCAGACATAATGCAGCAAACGGGCGGCGGGTCTATTGACCCAATGACACCTAAAAGCGCAGCAAGAGACTGGGCGGCACCTCAGCCAGTTGCCCGCGCACCCAGGCCAACAAAGAAACGATCTTCTGGCAGTACAAAGGGCCCAAGCAAAAGCAACGCTTCGCGTGGCAGCCAAAAGGCGCGAGCATCTAGTAGAAAATCAAAGGGTAAATAATGGCACAGGAAAGAATTCCACCTGCACCCGGTCCTGGAATGCTTTGGGATCCCGTTCATCGGCGGTGGGTCAAACCAGGCCAAGACGCGCCGTACGACAAGCCAACACGACTTGGCCCCAACATGTTTAAACCGTGGCTTGAAATCGATCCTGAAGGGGACGTTTTTCCTTGGGTAGCGCCCATAAAACCAGAATACCAATTGCCCGGACAAGGCATTTTTTGGCATGACAGAACAAACCCAGAAGGTGGAGGATCGTTTTCGGAGTACCCTCACTCTCCTCCACAGGAGCCGCCAACTCCGGGATCAGGGGGCAGTGCTCCTTGGTTTGATCCTGGCATGATGCAGCAAACGGGCGGCGAATCTATAGATCCAATGACGCCCCAAAGTGCGGCAAAGGATTGGGCGGAACCACCTCCCATGCAAGGGCAGCAATCAGAGCCATTCCCTGTTTCGTCGCCTGATGAGTTGCATCATCTGTGGCCGTGGAATCCTGCGGACTATAAGCCATGGAGTCTTGGACCGTATTCGCCAGAGCCAAGGCCATATAGGCCACAACCGCAAGACCCGCGAGACCCCCGTTTTGTACACCCTCAACCGCCAACGTATCAGCCATACGATGATCCACATCCTGCCGGTGGCCCTGGACCCCAGCCAGTTGATCCCGATTACATGGGGCAGCAAGACGGGCACGGGGAATTTGAAGATCCTCAAAACCCTACGGTTTCGCCTAAGCCAGAACCGCTGGGGCCTACATTTGGCCAAAATCCGCCCAACTTCGTAGAAAGAGAAAACCCTAATTGGTCACCCTGGAATGTTCCTGGGTCTAATCCTAGTTTTACCTTTCCGGATTGGCCAACCGGGGATCACCCTGACCTTTGGCACTTGCGTGATCCAGAATTCTGGGGCCTGCCAGCACCGCCCGAAGCAACGCCATTTACGCCGCATGGGCCAATAAGCCCCTTGCAGCAAACAGGTGGGTCTATTGATCCTGCTACACCAAATAGTGCAGCGTCAGACTGGGCCGTAGCACCCGAGCAGACACAGCCTCAGGTAACAAACAAAAAGAAGATTAGTCGCAACAAGCCGACAGCTTCAGCTAAAGCTTCTCCAAAACGCAGCAAACGGGCGTCAGCTAAAGCTTCAAAGTCCGTTGGAAGTAAGAGGAAATAATGGCAAAGCGAAAAACCACGCAATCAAAAGAAGGCAGTTGGCCGCCGCCAATGCAAGCATCGCAAGAAAACCCAGGGTATATGGGTCCTGAATGGAATCCCAGCCTCCCAATTCCCGGCTCCAGTCGCCCATCTGGCCCACCTCCCCGCCCCGCCGGTCCTATCTGGGGACCACCGCCAATAGGTAGGCCCCCAGGCACATTTAGACCCGGTTCGAACCCTGGGGGAGGAGCGTGGCGAGATGGGCCGGGTTCTGGGTTTGATGTATTACAAAATCCTTTTTCCACTAATCCAACCAGGCCCTTTCCCTTTGATCCGTTTAACCCTTGGGGGCCAAGAATAAAAGACGTTGGTGATTTCCCGTTTGATCCCGATCGATGGGTAGCTTCACAGGAAGGGCCACCATCTTCGGGTCGGAAAAAAACACCGGCAGTTAAAAACAAGAAACAAAACAAAGGATCCAAAAAATCCGGGCGTTCAAAATCTCAAAAGTCTGGGTCAAGAAGGGGGAATAAAAGCAAGTAATAACTATGAACTATCGGGGGAAAAATGTATTATTGCCCACCACCGCTTGAAAGTATTATTGTTCACTGTATTACCGAAGATGAAATGACGTACACTACTGGCGATTATGAGTCAGCAACAAGAAAAGTTTCTTTTGAGTACGCGGACAATCGGTATTTTGCTACTCACGAATTGAGCATGTTTGGAACCGCCTGCATAAAAAACAATAGCCAGGAAACACGGGCTGTCCGTTACAGGCAAGCGGTGCCAATTAAGTTTGGCTATGTCGGACCAAACAATTCAGATAATCATGTATGCGTTGAAAATAATGAAGCTGTAGTTGTTTGGGAAGTAATTTTAGAGCCTGCTGAAATTGTCGATTTTGAATTAAGCTGGTCTTTGCCGATTTACGCAATAAGCGACTACAATCAAGATGGATTTGTAGACGGCGGAGACCTAGGCACGTTTTTATCGGACTGGAACACGACCAAAGAACGAAGCGACTTTAATTACGACGGGACCGTTAACGGAATAGACCTGGGATTTTTGTTGGGTCAATGGTCATCTTAATATGCCTACATACTGTTTCAAACATCCAGATTACGGCCATCTCACTGAGCTAACAATGTCTATTAAAGAAATGGAAGCTAAGTGCCAAGACGATTGGATCGAGCTGGATGGCGAAATGTACCAGAGAGACTATGAAACAGAAATAAGCGGCAGCCCTTCAGGCGGGTGCGCTGCCTGGCCTATGAAAAGTGACTCCGCCGGTGTGCATCCGTCGCAAGTCAGAGAGTTTACAGAGAAGTCGGACAACATGGGCGTTAGAACGGAATTTGACAAGACTACCGGGCAAGCTGTTTTTACAAGCAGAGGGCACCGGGCTAAGTATTTAAAAGCAATGGGAATGTACGACCGCAACGGCGGTTATGGAGATTAAAATGGGCGAAGAAGCAGATCCACTTAATTTTGAAGAACCTCAAGACGGCGGAATGGTCCCAGATGTTGCGTCGGAAGAAGTTCACGAAGTTGAAGAAAAAACAGTTGAAACACCCGATAACCAGGGAGCTGTAGCAGCACAGTTGCCACTTGATGTTATCGAAGAGGCTGTCGGTTACGGCCTGACCTCGAAAGAGATCGAACAATTAGGGTCCGAAGATAATATTGCTGCCGTTTTGCAAATCCTAGACAGAAGGCATGACGATTCCATCGGAAAACCAAATGGCGAGGTTGTATCCGTTGATGAAATTATTGACCCATTCGCCGATCCCGATGAACAAAGTACCGGGGTGAACTCGGAGGTTGCCGAACTCCGAAAGCAGGTGCAGGATCTTTCTGCGATGGTTAAATCCAACAAGAAAGACACCCACAATTCTGAAGAACTGTTTGGTTTGGTTGGCGAAGAATACTCCGAGCTATTTGGAGCAAACGACGACAACACAACCAAGACGCAGCAGCGAAACCGCGATAAGGCTGTTGAAGAATTCAACACTTTAAAAGCGGGTTATTCGGCCAGGAAAAGAAATGTTCCTAGCAGCAGGCGTTTGTTCAAACAAGCTGTCCAAAGCGTCTTTGGCGACTTTGAAGGCAAGGTTGTTAGAAAGCAGTTCACCGACTCAGTTAGCAAGCGTAACTCGCAATTTATCAGCAGGGTAAATTCGCGAGATAATAAGAAACCCCAAGATGGGCGTAGCGTAGCGATAGATAACGTAAAACGTTTTCTAGCTGATCGCGGATACGCCGATCTTTCACCTACAGAAACTTTTGATTGAGGTCTATTTAAATGGCTACTCTACAAGCAGATGACATTGCTGATCTGATTACGATCACGCAAAAGGATCTGGGCCGTTTGCGTTGGACCGACCTCTCGTACGATCTTCAAGAATACATTGCGCTGCCTTCCCTTCTCCAGAAGGAAAAGGTTGCCTTTGGTTCCGGTTACGGAATGCAGTGGAACGTGATGACCGGCACCTCTGGCGCAGCCAAGGATGTTGGACTGTACGAAGTCGATAACGTGAATGTCTCAGATGTGATGCAAACGGCGACAATTCCGTGGCGTCATATGACTACTAACTACGCGATTGAACGTCGCGAAGTTTCCATGAACAGTGGTGCAGCCCAGATCGTGGATCTGGTTAAGATTCGCCGTCACGACGCGATGGTTGATCTTGCAAAGCACGTTGAAACCCGCTTTTGGTCTCGCCCTGCAACCAGCAGTGACAACAAGGCGATTTATGGCGTTCCATATTGGATTGTCTATAATTCATCCGAAGGCTTTAACGGCGGTATTCCCGGCGGCTCAGACTTTTCTGACGTTGCTGGCTTGAACCCTTCTACTTATGACCAGTGGAAGAACTACACCGCTAACTACACAACTGTCAGTTCTACTGACCTGATTCGTAAGTGGCGTAAGGCTGCGACGTTTACTAAGTTTATGACGCCGCACCCAGGCAGCCCTTATGGTGGCGATCGTGCTGGTTACTACACCAACTACGACGTTATTGGGCCATTGGAAGAAGTTCTGGAAGCCCAGAATGACAACCTTGGCAACGACATTGCATCCAAGGACGGGCAGCTCTTGTTTAGGGGCATTCCGGTTACTTGGGCACCGCATCTTGAATCGTTCTCGGGCGATCCGGTTTACGGCATCAACTGGGGCGTATTTAAGCCTGCATTCCTTAGCGGTGAATATCTCCGCGAGGAAGGCCCAAACAAGGCCAGCAACCAGCACACGGTTTTCCAAACCCACGTTGACATGACTATGAACGTCATGTGCTACGATCGCCGTCGTAACTTCGTCCTCGCAACCGCAGAACCGGATTCACTTACCTGATCCGTAGAAAGGACTAATTACAATGGCTAATGGAACAGTTTCATATCGAGGCCAAGAACTCACCCGTGGTGATATGGGGCCCTCGAACGACACATTTGAATACTTTGAAGACTTTATTGGTTGCTTGGAATTGCGATCAGTTGCCGTTGGTGTTGACGCTGCTAGCGTGAGTCAGTACCCCGGTACTCTTGTTTCAACTGTTGGCACAGACGCTACTATTACAGCGGTTGCCAATGGTGCAACTTCGGGCGGGTCAATCAGTTTTGATGCAGCAAGCACCACACTTGAAGCACTTTCAATTCCGAATTGCTCCATCGACGTTGACGCTGGCGACTGGTTTATTGAAGCCCGCGTGAGTGTGGAGACGCTCGGGGCTGTAGTTTTCGCGTTCGGTCTTCAGGAAAACGTTAGTTTCACTGCATCTTTGGCGCAAACCGTTGGTGCCGCTGGCGATGATGTCGTAATGATGTTCTACGACTCGGGCAGTACCACTGCTGGCTTGCTTGAATCAAGTGTTACTAAGAACACCGATCACACTGCTAACACCAATGCTGCCGCAGGCATGACCGGCGCGCAGTTGGTTGCCGGTACTTTCCACCGTCTTGCCATAAGGCACGACAAAGGTCTGGGCAAGGTTTACTTCTACTTTGATGGAAGTTTGGTTGACGAGGTTGCCAACACAAACATGAGCGACCAAATTCTCCACCCGTTCATT
>TARA_R110002074_G_scaffold49806_1_pt1 | contig 10350 bp, 6 predicted proteins | sample TARA_R110002074 | Tara Oceans TARA_R110002074 (sample SAMEA4397215) | marine metagenome | biome: Polar Biome; feature: [MIX] marine epipelagic wind mixed layer (ENVO:01000061); material: water (ENVO:00002006), including particulate matter (ENVO:01000060) such as... | depth 10-100 m
TTGTTTCCTACAGGCGAAGGCCCAATCATTAGAAAGATAGTACAGGAGGGCTGTGCCTCATTAGAGGGACTACATTCACATCTAGAAAGAGAAGCACAAATATTTAGTGGGTAGTACCGCCGTCCCCATTAAAGATTTCATCAGGGTTAGACATAGCATAATATTGGTACTCAAACATATCTCTGAATTCTTCAAAGGGCATACTGTCCATCTCTCTCACTGCGTGTACTCGCGCATAGACTTGGAAAGCAGCCCCTAGTTGTTCTTCTGTATACAGCACTATCATGTAATGTCCCCTTAGTTTCCGCTTATTAGTTGCCTAGAGCTTCTTTCGTCCTGAAGTTCTTGGTATTTTTCATCATCAAGATGTGTGACTGCGATCCAAGCGTGGGTCATCTCATCACCAGTACGACTACCACCCACTACCCACATATCTGAATCGGGATTATTGGGGTTGTCGGCTGTGTTGTCATACCATTGCTTCAGTACTAAGACTGCACCAGTGGGCAATAGGGGTGCGTAGTCACTATCATACAGGTGACTATGATGCCATGTAGCACTCCAGTTAGACACTTGACTGATGGACTCTGTAAGCCCTGTGTCTGGGTAGAATATCTCAAAAGAAGCGGCATTCATACGCAGATGACCGTGAGGTTGCCAAGAGTCTATACGCACTGGATGATCAAAGCTGTGAAAAGCTTGAGTCATATAGTAACCATTGGGCGGTATAGTTATATCTTCTTGATTGCCAATTCTGTATAGCTTTAAGTCTTGCTTGTACGTTAGTTTTTTAGACTCTTCTGCGCTGTATAACCATAGACCTATCTCTACTACATTGTCTTTGATCATTGTACCGGGAGCTATTGCACCCAAGCCACCCGGAAACATGTGAATGTCCCAAGCTATCTCAGCGTTGGCTGGCATTGTTCTGCATATATTATCGGGTACAACTTCGCCCCACTTACCCATAGCATACTCAGTAAGCATCCCGTATCTTTCACCATCTAATGTTATTGTGGAGTTTGCATGGTGTACTACGCTCTTTGCATCGCCTCTGGGTTTAACTTGTACAGCTTTAATGCACCTGTCTTCAGTCAGCCCACTGGCTACGTTGTGCTTGTGCCAGAGATCATTGCCACTTGCGGGGATGTCTATGGGCGTAGAGGGTATAACTAGTGTAGGCTCTCCGAAGTCTCCGTAGAAACTCCACTGACTAGGATCAGACAGGACAGGAGCCTGTACTACAATGTCCCTATCTCCATACTTTGACCCCGTATCGACCCACTCAGCTATAGTATCTATATCTTTTTGGGAGAGTCGCCAGTCACCATGTAGGTTTTGAATACCAATATCCTTATCATAAGCGTAAGGGGGCATCTCTCTGGTTATTACTTTGTGCTGTATCAGGGGACTCCACGGCCTTATCTGTTCGTAAGTCTCAAACGTCATTGGACCAATACCACCTTGACGGTGACACACAACACAGTTGTCGTTAATAATCTGAGCTACGTCACTTACATATGTAGGTGGATTAGCCGCTGCTGCTTTGCTGCCCAACAAAAGTATGCCTAGTAATAGTAAATATCTCATAATCAATAGCTCCATAGCCACGGTCTGGGCCGTTCAGGTGTGTTTTCAATGTCATCTAAATGTATAAATCTATTCTTACCTTTTTGGTTTATACCAATCCCGCCAAACTCTCCAGACTTTATAGCGGCTTCTACAAGCCTTAGAGCCTGTTCTCCAGAGACTGCAATATCTATTGCGTGACCTGTCGAATGTGCGCCCGGAGCCTTCTTACGAGCTTCTATGGCGTGATCTCTGCAACGGTAGGCACTGTTGACTGGGAAGGGGAACCCAAGCTCTTCGCGTAGGGCTTCTACTTTCTCCATGAAGGGTGCGTCTATATCACTAGCCCCACAGTGGGAGCATGTTAGTTCTTCTTTAGTAAAATATTTCATTGCGCTAAATCCCTTGGATTAATTATTATATCTCGGCCCATTTGTAAAGCTTCGCCACGCTCCATTCTTCCTTTAGTATCCATAATAGCTTGAGCTAAATTCATATCAAATTCTGGCCTACTTAGATTTTGTTTTCTCTGATCTATACCCCAGCTATTATTCCACATATCTTTTAATTCTGTACGCCACTCTTTGCCTCTCATAGCTTGTTTAGCACCCTGATACACTTCTTTTGCTTGTCCTGCAAAGGCAGTCATCGGGCCTGCACCAGATTCATATCCAAATAAAGCATGATTAACCGCATCAAAAGTTTCTTCATCCCCTGATAAACTAATTTGATCTCTATTTGTTTTCAGGTTTCTAAGTTGTTCTGTAGTTATGGGGCTACCCTGATGCACCCAAGTAACTTCTTTATCTGGAGCTATCTGTTTAGTTAAATCTGTAGCATCTGCTGATATTTGTAATTGTCTATCATCATCAAAGCCTAAATAAGCGGCTCCTTTTTTTATACCCTTTTCAAGTAGACCAAATATACCGCCTTCGGCTTTCCGAGTTCTTTGGAGACTTCCTAGTACCTTGCCGCCTGTGTTAAAATCACCTCTTACAGACCTACCTTCAGGTAAAGGGGGTGGACTCTGTGGCTGTCTGTTATTTAAATATTCTCTAGCTTCTTCTGGGTCGTTTCCCCTTACAGTTGCTGTGGCTATAAAAGAACTTTCTTTATCTTCTTCATCAGCATACAACGGCAATGAAAATCCTGCTACGGGTAGAGTTAGTATTAAATAACCTTTACTATCAAGTATTGCTCTAGCACCTATTTTTTCTGCGGTGCGTTTGATTTGCCCTGCTATTACGCTTTCATAATGTTTTTGAATACTTAAACTTCTTACTAATAACCCTCTCTTATTTTCTGAATAATAATCAGATATTCCCATATACTCTGTACTTGTTGATGAATTATTACCGATTAAAAATTTAACTCTATCAAGATTTTCAGCATCAGCTTTTACTATAGCTCTATTAATTAAATTTTGATATGGATCATATGTTTGATCAAATTGTTTATTAAAATTAAAATTTATTGTCTCTTGTGCTTTCGTAGTTATGCTCTCAGACTCTTCAAATAACTTAACTAGGCTTGAAGTAAACTCTTCATGCGCTGTTTTAACTTGTGATAGTACATCGTTAGTTATATCTTCTCCTATAAAATCAAAGTCTTCGCCTTTCTCTAAAATATGTATTTCTCTTCCCATACCCGGCGGCGAAGTTATTTCGCGTACATCATAAGTATCACTAAACTCATTATAAGTAGACATTTCCCATCGCTCTGTCCCGTCTAGTGGCCTTGCTGCGTTTTCATCTACTAGATCATCGGCAGTTAATTTAATTTCAAAATCATGTGCTTTTAATATTGGGTCTAGTATGGTTTCTGTTAGCTTTTGTTTAGTTTTTACTGTTTCATTAAATATTTTTTCTAAGTTATTTTTTTCTGCTTGAGGTAACAAAGCATCTGGCAATTTGCTTAGATTTCCGTCAGTGCCAAAAAAATTATTAATAAGCGGCCCTTCTCCGGTAGGGGAAAGATCATTTTGCATTTCAAAAATTCTTAAAGTATTTCCATCTTCTTCAATATCCCATCTCATATGATAACTATAATCGTCAAATGTTGGAAAATGTGCTGACTCCAATTCCCGATCACCTTCAACCCCTGCTGAGTTTCTTTTTGTTCTAGCATCAGTAAATATTGAAACTCCATAAGTATCTAAATTTACGTCTTTCGGAGCAATAGTCTGAAATATTTCTCCGCGTATGCCTGATACGCCTTCAGGAACATCTCGTGTTTGTTCGCGTATGGCTGGTGTAGTATCAGGAACCGGATTAGCAAGGCGTTCTGTAAGCTCAAAAAGTTGTTCTTCATAGATTTCTATGTCGTCTTCAAACTCTGCGTTTTGTAAAGCTACGTCTTCCATTTCAAACTGACTATCAGGTTCTAGTTCTAGTTCACGCAGATATTCATTATTGTTATCTATCTCTAGTTGTAATCTAGCTATTCTTTGTTCATGCCATTCAGGGCTTTCACGATTTACTTGTGCTTGTAAGTCACTTCCTGTAAGTACTTCTTTGTTTTGTTCTTTAAAAAGAGCGGTTTCTTCTGCTATTAAACCGTCATTGGTTATTGCTGGTGCATCAAGCCTATTAGCATCTAAATCCAATATAGACTGCGGTGTTACAGCCTCATTACCTGATCTAGTAGTTACTGTAGGGGACTCACCAAGCAGAGAAGGGATTCCTGCTGCTTCTAGTTCATCTTGACGAACCCCCGCAGTTTCTAATCTTTTTTCAACTCTATTAATAGGCACGTTCTCGCCTTTGTCGGCAAGAGCTATTAAAGCTTTAGATAATTTAGATACAATCGGATTAGGCATTAACTAGCTCCGTATAAAGAATTATAAATACTACCAAATTTTTCTTCAGGGGTTTTTAAAAGCGGTTTTCTTTCTTGTTCTGTACGCTTAAAGTTTTTCATATCAGAAGCCATGTTCCGTAGTTCATGTATGTCTTGATCTTTCTGTTCTTGAGGCACAGAAGAAGAAGCTGTATTAATTATATTAGCTAGTACATCACTTGATAATCCTCCGCGATTAAAAAGTTTTCTATCTTCCTCATCTGTAAAAGCTGCCCCGGCTTGCTCATCATAAGGCAGACCTGTCATCTTATCTATACGCTCATCAGGCTCAGTAGGAACTTGAGGTACGTTATATACTTCACCGCCTTTAGCAAAGCCGCCCCTTAATGACCTAGCTTCTGTTTGTTCTTGCCTTCCTTCTCTTAAAGCTTTTTGTTCTTTCTCCCACTCTTCTTTGCCGCCATAGCCACCGAACCTTTCAGTAGGTGCAAAATTTAATGGTGCAGCCATATACTTAATAGAAGCGTCATACAATGTTTTTAATTTTTCTGATGTTTCATCTTCCATTATTTCATCAGCAAAAGGAGTACCTCTATCAACAGATTGTTTTATTAAATTAAAAACATTTCTTTGACCCATCATTAAACCGCCCGACATAGACTCTAAAACAACGTCACCTGCTCCTCCATTTTTTAATATAGAGTAAGCAGAAAATTCTCTTGATTCTCTTGGAGATTGTTCGCCTGATTTACTAGCTTCAGTGTACCTTTCCCAATAAGCCTGCCCATACTCTTGGTTTTCATTTAATAGTCTATCAACTGCTGCATATGTAACATACAGCTCTTGAAGAGCTTGATAATTTAAACTTAAATTAGTCTCTACTTGCTTAATAATATCGTCTGCACTCTCTCTAAAATTAGGATAAGAAGGATTCACCCAGTTAGAGTCAGTTGCAGCCGTTTTGTAATCTTGTAATGCAGACTCTAAAGCTGCAACAGGATCAACTTTTCGGAAACTTATACCCATTAAAGAAGATACTAATTCTGCTTGTATTGGATCAATGTCACCTGAATATTCGTTGACATTACCCATTGCTATATTATATAAATCTACTGCATCATTTATTGTTGTAGGCACAAAAGGAGCAACTAATGTTTGAACTATAGAAGGTATAACATCAGACATAAGCTCACCTTCTCTCCAAAGTTTTGAGCCACTGGGTGTTTCCCCATTATTTTTTGTAGCAAAATAAACATTAGATGCGCTTTCTGCAAGCATAGACGCGCCCACAAAAGGCTCTATAAGACTTTGACTAAAATCTACCCCTGCTTTTAGTAGTACATCATTTAACTCGTTGCCTTGTAATTTGCCTTCTCGTATATCATCATACAAGGCTACTAGCGGTGCGCGAATAGTATTATAGGAATTATAGTTTGTAGTATCTTGTGTATAAAACTCATTGCCTACTCTAATTATATTTCTTGTAGCACCATCATTGTAATCAGTTTTAGTAACAGTCCGTATATCTGTTTGTTCTTCTGGTGACAATCCATAAGCTATAGCAGTACCTGTTGCAGCACCCTGCCAAGAACCCATTGATAACATATAGCCTGAAAGTCTTTGAAGTCCTCTTTGTTTTAAAACAGGATTACCCGACACAATTTCTCTAGAGGCTTCTGTAACTATATTATAACTTGTCCTCCATATTTCAGCAGGAAAAGAAACAAAGTTACCCATAGGAAGGAATCTTAAAGTTTTTACGCCTGCGGGTACTCTGTCATAATTAGGAAAAGTATTTTTTACTTTTCTAGCTGCTTCTTGTTCTAAGACATCTAGTGCTTCATTTGGGTATGCTTCTACTAAAGTGTCTAGTTCTTTTTGATAATTATTGATTTTAAAAAAATCATCAGTTGCCATGTAAACATTAGTAGCCCCGTCTATAGTATTGCCAACTGCGTTTCCAGCATAAGGAATGTTTTTTAAATTGCCTAAAAAATTATCAACCGTTGATTCTGCACCTACCTCTAGCATTGATCTAAATTCGTTTAGTCGTACATTGGTATTTATTATACCTAACCTTTGATAGCTTCTATATGTTTCTTCTAGAGCTTCATCTCCTGATCCCAACATGTTATTCCACAGTGCGGCATTAGAATGTATCCCATCTTTAAAAGGCCATACGCCGTTAGCTAGTCCAAATTGCACACCGCCTGCTACGTTTCTTGCTTGCGTACCTACACTTAAAACTGTTTTTGTCATCTGCGAAGTACCCTTGGCAGATGCATAATTCTTAAAAATTGTGTTGTCCATAATACCCATTGGATTCCAAGAATTATTATTTTGTAAAGCATTAGCTACTTCAGGGGTTGTCCACTTGCCGTTTAAAGGAGAATTCCCCGACAGGTTTAATTGAGTTGTAAAAATGTTAGTGTCTCTAGCAACCTTGTCATCAAAGATATATTGACCATTAGCCATAGAATTTAAGTTGCTATGGAATCTTGATACTTCATAAAATTTAGTCATTTTAGAAACAGTAAGCATAATATTATCAACAGGATTTTCTACTTCCCCTAGTAAAGCTCTTATTTCAGGAGGTATATCTTTCCTGCCTGTAAAAATAAATTTATTTAAAGTTTGACTTTTATCTGTAAATTCAAAAATATCATTATCTAATAGTTCATTAATTTCATCAGATACTCTGGTGTTAAGAGTAGCCACATCAAGATTAGGTTCACTTTTTAAAAGCTGTTCTCTTAAAAAATCTTCTGCTTCTAGTCGCACTTCTATGCCGGGAGTCCAGCCGGGAGTTTCATAAGCGTTATATGATCGCCTTAAATATGCGCCTATATTTTCATGAATAACTTCTTTAACTCTGGGGTCAATAGTGTCTGTATGTAACATTCTTCTTGTTAAATCATCTATCATTATTCTAGCTTCAAGAACTTCAGGAGCTACATCTCTTGGGATAGAAAATTGATCTATTAAATTTTCAATAACCTCATCACGATTTTCTTTATTAATAACTCTAGGCATAGAAAAGTCTGATGTTAAAGCGTCTTGAATAAGACTTGGTAGTTCATTATCCATAGAACTGTTAGACGTTATAGCATTTATTTTTGTGTTTAATCTACCTGCTACATCTGTTGCATGTTGCATTGTTGCTCTTTGGGCGTACACAGAATCATCAAGCAAAGATTTTGCACTGTTTGTTAAGTATCCTGTTTGAGAAAAAAACAAACCGCCCAGCCTATTAATATTACCTACAAAAAAATCTTGTGTTTTTGAAAGAACACCTTCAGTTGTTCTAAAGCCTCTACTCTGGTTTATTACTTGTCGTACACCTTCATCTGTATCTGAGATGTTTAAATTAAGAACTAGCTCTCCTGTTTCGGGGTCTGCTCTTCCTTGCCGAGCTACTTTAGCTAATAACCTTGCTTCTTCTAAATTATCAGTTAGTATTTCTACTCTTTGATCATTAGTTAAATCTTCTGCTTTTGCATCAAACTTTTCACGGCCTAATCTTCGGACAGCTTGGTTTCCTACAACTTCAAACAAAGCGGCTAGACCTATAGTGTCTACTTGCATTTTTAATCTTTTCATATGTTTAGGATCATCTGAGTCTATAGATAAAAACTCAACAGCTTTTGCTGCCCAACTATGTGGCTCATTAGATTCAGGATCAATAAACGCTTCTTCTAGCGCAGTAGCTACGTTTCCTTCTTCTGGGTCTACAAGAAAATTTTCCATCATACCAGCAATAGCAACTTCTCTAGCAATGGGATTTTTTATATTTTTTATACTTTTTAATTTACTAAGATGCCCATAGGCGTTAAAGAATAAAGAAATATCTGTTGCGTAACCAGCCAGTGTTTCACTACTTTTCATTTCTCCTGTTTCTGAATCATAAATATTTTCAAGGTCCACGCCTGTCATTGCCGCTGCAAATCTTGCTGTTTTTTCTGTAGCCCTAGCTCTATCAGAAGCACGTTCTGTGGGTGAAACATAGTCAAGCAAATCAACACCTGATCTATCATTTGTAGCTTGATTTATAACGAACTTGCCTGCCTCTTTTATATCTATTAGTGTCTCACCTATTGTGACACCTGTTTTAGCCACACTTCTTACAATCGCTGCTCCTGTAGAGGGACGATTGGGATCAACGGGAGCGTTCCTTTCTTCTTCAACACGACCTAAAGCTGCGTCTATACTTGCTGCACTAGGAGGAGTGTAACCCATAACACTATCAGGGGGCTGTACGAATCTAGAAGGCGTGACTGTAGTAGAACCAATCCCTTTACCAGTTTCTCGTTCTGCTGCAACAAAGTCTTTTAGCTCTTGAGTAAAAGTGCCGTCTTCGTTGTATGTAGTGATGCTACTAGGGACATAAAATTCCTTATTGTCCACATCACTCTGATACATAAATCCTTTATCAGCCATTTAAATTTTCCTATGGAGTTCTCGTAGATTCAAATTTAAAAACACCTGCGTCTTGTAAATTTGCTATTGCGTCTTCTATACTTTGTATTTTCAATCCAGATATTGATTGTATTCTTGCTAATTCATTTTTGTAAGCCTCTTCAGCAACTGGTCCTTGATCTCTTATCTTAGCGAAGTCTGCTAGAGTTACAAACAACTCTTGCATGTCTGAAACTACGGTAGAAAACATTGCTTTTGCACCGCCTTCTATAATTTCATTTCTAAGATAAGCGGGGTTTTTTGAAATTTGTTGATAAATCTCCCCAACAACAGGCAGATGTAAAGCTATGTCATCTGAAGCTTCTAGAGAGATCATATCTAAGCCTATTTTATCTTCAACTGCCCCTGTAAATGTTGCAAACCCTTTTGTATTTAAGTTAGCAAATGCTAGTGTATGAAAATTAGCGTTATCATATACTTCTCTAGCCATGTCTCTAGCAAATCTTTCGGACATTTCCGGATTTTCATAAGTTTCAAAATTTATAGTGTTTTTATCTAAGTCTTTAATAAATGTTACAGCGGGGTCGTTTAATGCTGTGTGTGTTTCTGACCCTCTATAAGTTAATACTTTGTCTACTACTTGTACTTGTACGTCTCTGTCGCTTACAGTCCAAAGAATTTGATTTTCTGTATCTTTGTCTGTTATTTTTAACCCTGATGCTACTAGTGTAAAGTCGTGAGCTTTCATTACATCGCCATTCTCTTTATACTCGGCTTGAAAAACATTAAAAAGATCGACATTTCTAGCCAAGGGTGAGTTAGCTATAGCTTGTATTGCTCTGTTGTCTACTTCTTCTTTAGTTGTACCAGTAACATAGTTCTTAGCTTTTTGAAATAGAGTTCCAAATATATCATCTGATCGTGCATCGCTTCTTGCTAGTGCTACTATAGATTCATATTCTGCGGGTGTTCCTATTTTTCTTAAATGCCCCATAGCTTCTTCATATGTATCTGCTTGAGTTTGCGCCCAGCCGTCTACTAATTCTGTAATTTGTTGCTGATAAGGACCATGTTTTCCTACATAAATATTCATATCAGCAGTTCGCATTGCTTCAGCAGCTCTTCTTTCAGCTTCTGGGCGATTTAAATTTGCATAATAATTAAACGCGGAACCACCTTGTTCTTGGACTTCTTTATCAATAGTCATCCAATTTTGAGCAGCAGCATACGCCATTGACGAATCTCTATTTTCTTTTATTAAAGATTCATTTTTATCAAAGCTACGAATATTATCTTTCTGTATCCAACTACTTGCTTCTTTTACAAGCGGAGGAACAATAAGACTAAACAGTGCTTGTCTTTTTTCATAGCTTTCTTGTTCTTTATTGTACTTGTCATCTCTACGTTGTTTAGATGCTAATAGGCTACTGCCTAGTTCCGCTGCTTTGCCCATGACTAATTCCTTCCTAGTAGACTATTATTACCATCTTCTTCGACAGCTTGTGCTGGCTGTGCTAATAAACTAGATACTTCTAAATTTTCTATGTCTTCTTCTATAGCTTTAGG
>TARA_R110002074_G_scaffold5662_3_pt1 | contig 10349 bp, 16 predicted proteins | sample TARA_R110002074 | Tara Oceans TARA_R110002074 (sample SAMEA4397215) | marine metagenome | biome: Polar Biome; feature: [MIX] marine epipelagic wind mixed layer (ENVO:01000061); material: water (ENVO:00002006), including particulate matter (ENVO:01000060) such as... | depth 10-100 m
GCAGAAGCCAATGCTGAATGGTTAGCTAATCAGCGGATCGACCTTGCCCAAGAGACAGAGCTACGCCTAATTAAAGACGAGGAGAAGAGGGAGCTGCGTAGCCTAGAGATGCAGCACGAGACAGCGAAGGCAGAATTGGCATTGCGTGGGGGTACGCTTGCCGATAAGCTAAAGCTTGAACAGGCTTACCTCCTGGACAGAGCGGAGATAGAGGGCGAGTATCAGCAACAGCGCGACGATAAAGCAGACGAGGACGGCATTGAAGAAGCGGCAAGAGTAGAAGCTCTGCGGTCGGCGTTGGCTACCGAACAAGAGAACGAAATCATGGCTATGAATGAGCATTACACAAATTTGCTTGCTCTAGCTGAAGTTGACAGTCAGGAATACATAGACCTAGAGCAACGGCAAAAGGATGCCCTGGACAAAATCAACGGTGACTACAACGATAGAACGCGAGCTGCTGACCAAAAGACAGATAACCAAAGGCTAGCCGCGAAAGAAAAACTGGTTGGCTCAATTTCGGGTCTTTTAAGGGAATTAGGTGACGCAGCAGAGGAGGGGTCAGATAAGCAAAAGAGACTAGCTATTGCTGATGTCTTAATTAATCAGGCGGTAGCTATGGCCCGCGCGGTATCCGCAGCGGCGGGTTCTGTAACAACCCCCCCAACTCCCTTTGCGCCGCTAATTTTTGCAGCAAATGTCGCATCTATGTTGGGGACGGTGGCGGCTACTTTTACTAGTATCAAAGGAATAATGGGTTCTTCAGGTGGCGGTGGCGGTGTTGGCGGTGGCGGTGGAGGAGGCGGTGGTCGTAGTGGCTTTGCCCCCGTATCAGCACAAGTGCCTTTACCTGCGAGATTAGACTCAACGGATATGCAAGCCTTCGTCGTTCAGTCCCAATTGCAGGGACAGATAAATGCGCAACAGCGACTTAATGGACAGATAGTCCTTTAGATATATATATGAATATGGAACGCAAACTCATTGAACTATTAATTGGCGACGAAGGAACAGGGCTTCCCGTCGAGGCTATCAGCCTAGTTAAGTTTCCCGCCATCGAAGAGAACTTCCTTTTCTTCTCTAAGGGCAAGAACACCAAAGCACTTTCTCTTGCCCAAGTGGAAGAGGACAAGCGCACCTTAATCGGCGCGGCCCTCATTCCGGACAAGCACATCCCGCGATACGACGAGGTGACCGACGAAGAATACGACGTGTTTTTTTCAAAGGACACGGTGAAGCTGGCTAGTGAAATGTACATGAAGCACAGCCGAACGAACGAGCATACGCTTGAGCATGAGGTAGCGATTGATGATGTACACGTTGTGGAGTCGTGGCTAGTGGAGAATCCGGAAATGGACAAGTCCAAGCACTACGGCATGGCTATGCCCGAAGGCACTTGGATGGTTCGGGTGAGGGTGGACAACGACGAGATGTGGGAGCAGGTGAAGGACGGGTCGATACGCGGCTTCTCTATCGAGGGGTACTTCATCGACAAAGTAGAACAGATGTCGATCAAAGCAAAGCCTACTGAAATGAAGAAGATGCTCAAGAAGATTTGGTTCAGCATCAAGCGCAAGTTCTATTCGGAGATTACGCTGAACAACGGAACGGTCATAGCGACCGAAGATTCCGCCTTCCAACCTGGCTCAACGGTAATCGCTATTGACGACGAGGGGCTACCTACCGACCTGAAGAACGGCAAATACGTAACTGAGGCGGGAGTAAATCTAGAGTCCTTTGACGGAGTTCTCATTGAATGGGACGGAGCAGTAGAAAACGTGGAAGAAACCCAAGAGGAATCGGAGAACGATGAGGTCGTGGAGATGGATAAAGTCGAGCTAGACCAAGCCAAAGTCAAGTTTTGGCGCACGTACCTGGATGTCAAAATGCAAAAGGACTTCGGAATTAGCACCAAAAAAGAGGTATATTCCACACAAATCAGTCTTGAGGCTTACCCTTGGGACGATTGTATCGCCGACCAAATGGCAACATACGGTGATATGGAGACAGCAGAAAAGGTCTGCGGGAGCATAAAATCACAGTACGGGGGATAAGAACCCTTTAGGTTATATAGTATAGAAGAAAAGCATTTACCATGAACAAGAAGATTAAACTCGGATACAACGGTTGGGCGAACTATGCCACATGGCTGGTCGCAGTATGGGACTATATCCCTGCTATCACGGAACAGTATTTCGATCAGGGAGACAAGCCGGACGACGTAGACGAGCGTGGGGTAGAAGAAATTTTCATGTCCTATGTTGAGGGGGATATTCCGCGAGATGGAATTATGGCTGACTTTATGAGCAACGCGATGTCTCAAATTGACTGGCGCGAAATCCGCGACCACGTTAAGGACGACTTGGAGGAGCGTATCATGGACAACTTCTAACCAACAGAGATATGGATAAGAGAGAATTTTACGTGAGTAGTAATGACTTGTGGGACATCTACGACCAAATGGAGCAGGATTTAGGCTCGGAGTATTTGGCGATGGCTATTGCAAAAGCATTAGGTACAAATGACCTGGAAGACGTTTTGCGATTCATTGACCGAATGGAATACGCTAACGAATTGTTTACACCGTTCGACTAAACAACAGAGATATGGAACGAGACGTAGAAGATGCAATTGACTACTTCTGGACAAGCGGGTTTATCGAGCAGATGTCCCGCGACGAGAGGTATTATGTAGAGGCTTTAATCCGGTTTGCGGGCAAAGAGCTTGGCATTCCAATTAATTGACAAGGGCATGGTAGCTAAGTGGGAAAAATATTATGGAGATTGGATGGAGGTGATCGACGAGGTTGTTGACGCATTCCAACCTCACCCGCTAGAGGGCGACGCATCTGCCTACATTGTGGATACATACGATGGTGACGGGAAAAATCCTCCCAACGTAGTTATCGAGGTGGACGGAAGCGACTCCAGGAATACGGAATCAAAAGCTGAATCCATTGGAGAAATCCTAAAGGACTGGGGGATGTTCGTTGATGTAAACCGCAACGAGGTTTACGCTGAACCATACCCATAAACAACAGAGACATGGTAGCAGACAGAATCTTACAAAAAGCACTAAGGGGCGCAACCTTTGCCGAAGCGTTAGGTGTGGTATATAATTGTTTAGAATGGGCGAATGCTCATGCTGAAAACAGAGAATTGGAAAGTGAATTTGGGCAGGCTGATTACAGTTATTTTGAAGATGCTTCTGAAGTTACTAGCAACGTTGGTTGGAACATTGACTTAATTTTAGACTTACTGGCTGACAATCTAGATAGTGCAGGCTTTGGACATTTGGCAGATTGGTGTGACGAGCAAGCAGCAAAATATTAAACAACAGAGATATGGCAAGTATAGCAGACGACATACTAGATGAATTATACGCGGAGGGCGTACAAGACGTTGAGGTGATAGAAGAGAAGAGCGGCTCGTTTATCCTACAGGACAACGACTCCAGCTATGACAACCACGATACGATTCGGGATGTTATAGCAGATAGTAGTGCCGATATATGGGACGAGTACGAGGAGGACGGAACGTATTATTTTGAGGTAAGACACTAGAGGTATGGCAAGGCTCAGAGACTACACGGACATCTTTGAAGACGCAGGTTTGGGCGAAATCCCCTTGCGGGATTGGAGCGTTGACGCTGAAATCGTCGAGGCTGAAGGAGAGGACTTGTCTGACAATAGAGGCTACCCATCTATGCCTTCCGATAAGGGCGGTCTATGGACTGTCTACTATCAAGTCCCCGTTACAGGTATGAGTTTTATGGAGTTCGACGAGGACGACCTCGCCTCCGATTTAGCGGATCAGTTTAACAAGAAGGCTGATTTTGGCTACCCATACGTAGCGGATGACGCTCGGATAGCGGAGGTCAATGCCAATGCCGGATGGATTTACATCACCCTGGAAATGCGCGTGGTCGCTTATTGGGACTAAACACAAGAGATATGCCGGACTATAAAGTTTTTACATTCGAGCAAGACAGCCGAGAGGAGAGTAAATTTGAGGATACCGCTAGACAGTATGGAATCGAAATTCACGAGAACCAAATCACCAATAATTTTGGGGACATGGAGTGGATTGTTGAGGCCAGCGACGGCGATACCTTCCTAGATTGGTACTTCGAAACGGGGAAGAGTTGGGGCGCAAAGGATTATTTAGGGAATAGTGACCGAAGCCCGAAGCCAGTCTAAAGCAAATGAATCCACTAATCAGCAGAATTTGGGATGTGTGGGCCAACACTCCCCAGGAGGAACTCTTTGCTATCCTGTCTGAGTTTCGGCAGGACTATGGAGCAGACGACACTTGGCTACACGCCATAGACATCATTGAGGAGGCTGTCCTAAAGGAAGAGTATGATAGGGCAGAGGTCATCTTCGAGGAGATGCGCCCGAACAATTTAAGCTACATCGACTACGAAGTCTTCATCGACACGCTCGATGCAGCACGATGGGATTACTAGAAATAAACACCTTATATATATCTATATGGCACGAAGAAAATTAGCAGAGGACGAAGTTGTTGAAGAGACTACAACCGAAGTCACCGAAGAAAACGTGGAGGGAAGCCCCGACCAACACGACCAGTTTGTAACCATTTTAGTTGACATGGGGCTGTCAGCAGAACAGGCCGAAGCGGTGCATTCAATGGCAATGGATTTGATTGATGCAGGTGGAAGCGAAGAAATCACCGAAGAAGTGACTACAGAAGAAAAAATTGAGGCCAGTCGTCAGCGACGCGCCCGCCGTTCGACCCGCTCAGAAGGGGGTCGTTCTGAAATGTCCCGCGAGGGACGTTCAACTCGCCGTCAAATGAGCGAGCAAGACATGAACGAGGCACGGGAGCAACGCTCGATCCGCCGCCTACGTCGTCAAAACATTGAGTTGCGCAAGCAGCTCCGTGAACTTGGAGCATCACCTGCTGCCCCTGGATTGCGTAACGCACCGAAGCAAGAAGAGTTCAAATCTTCTGCTTCTAAGACCTTGAGTAAAGGCACATCAGCAGCTTTAGACATGATTAATAACTTCGGGAAATAATGAGTTTTCAACTAGAACAAACCCCACGCGGCCTTCGTCGTCGCAACTTTGTGGCAGGCAACCCTGAGGTGTCACCCGCAACTACTTACGCAGGAGTAAGCGCAGCACCCTTTGTCGCACCTGCTCTCAAGCTGGCGAACACTTTGCAGAAAGGCTTCGTGCGTCAGATTGACGGAATCCAAAACAAGGCGGTTATTTCAAGCCTGTCTTCTACGGGAGTCATCCAAGCCGCTGACTGCGATTGGAACGACAACCAGTCTTTGACTCTTGGAGAGCGCGTTCTTACGCTTACAGACCTTGCTGTTATGGAGGCTCTTTGCCGTGGTACACTTCTCCCAACTTGGGCAGGTATGACAGGCGCACGGGAGACTATGACCGCAGGTTCACCTGAGTTTGTGAACTTCACTATGGCAACCGTTGCAGGTTATGCTGCACAGGGTGTTGAGGTTGGTATTTGGCAGGGTGGTATGGCCACAGGTCAAAAAGGCTTTTTGTCAGATGATGGAGTTTTGGATTCCGCAGGATACTCTGCTTCAATCTTAGGTGGTGCTACTGCTACCAATGAAGAAGTAGTTACAGCATCCGGCTTTGCGGCAGCTAATATCCTTGGAGCATCGGGTGCGTTTTCAATGGTGTACGTCAATGCTGTTACGAACTGCCCTGCAATTTTGAACCGTACAGACGTTGCTTTCTACTGCTCACCAAAAACAGCAGGAGCGTATATGCAAGGCTTGTCGCTTTCAGGCGATAGTCAGGGTGTGAATTTGCAGTCTACCAATCAAGCGTTTGATACATTGCAATACCTCGGTATTCCAATTTATGTATGTCCTGGAATGTTTGACGATGCGTTGATTCTTACATACGTGGAGAACTTGGTAGTCGGATCAAACCTAAACACCGATTATACCACGGCCCAGTACATCGACGATTGGATGTATTCAGGAAGCGATTTGGTCAAGATTGCTATGCGATTTGGAACAGGTATGCAAGTTGGAATCCCCGCAGACGTTGTAGTGGGAACCTATACCCTAGTATAAGCACCTTTTGTTTAACCCTTGAAATGATATAATATGCCTTATACAAATTGCGAAATTGACGGTGGAAGAACCGTCGGCTGTAAGGAATCGTTGGGTGGCGTAAAGGCGGTTTACATTGGCAACTTCGAGGACATCCCTGCGGGGGCCGCATTCGCTCAAGCAGCAGATGTTGTAACGGCGGTAGAGACTCAAACCTTTTACAAGTTTGAACTGCGCCCTGAGTTGTCTAGCCTAGTGGTCAATTACAATTCCGACGCGGCTTCAGGAACTACGTTCTTTGAGCAGGTGTTGTCATGTACTTTCCAATTGCTCGATTCTACCGATGTTGCAGACATCCGAAACCTATGTCAAGGACGACCCAACATTTGGGTAGAGGATAACAACCTCAACGTGTTTTTGATTGGTGCTGAATACGGATGCAATGTGACTGGTGGGAACATCCAAACGGGTGTTGCCTTCAGCGACATGAGTGGATACACCATCGACTTTACTGCACGGGAACAGAACCCAGTTTACTTTGCTTCAGCCCCAACTGCCGCCGATGCTTTGGCAGGAGTGACGGGTGCGACTGTAGCAGCATAACACTATACTACTTTAATGAAAGGGGGGGCTTCGGCTTCCCCTTTTTTGTTTAGAAACAAATCGGTTCCAAAGTATATATAATGGTGTGATACAGATCAACAACGGCAACACCTCTCAGACGCTTTATCTGAAGCTCGACGGATACAGCTACACCTCAACCTCGGCACTCGTTGACATTGAGTTCACGAGTCAGCTCACGAATCGGAAGTTCGCCTTTACTGACGTATCGGTGGTTACAACTAATGGACGCTATCAATCCATAGCCATCACTCCACCAGTCGAAACCGACCCATCGACTGACGCAATGATGGAGGAAGGGATGTATCTTGTGACCATCAATGATGACGTTTCGGGCGACCTCCTGGCTACTAGGCTTGCGTTTGTTGCAAGCGTTCCTGCATTCAGCGAGTCCACCTATGATGCTTACACAGTAGGAGATACCACAGCATACAAAGTCTATACGGATGAATAAGAAGTTTTTCAATGTCCTGAATTACACCAGTACGGTAACTCCAGTATTTCGTGAGAGTCAGAACAAGGAGTGGATTGACATGGGGGTTGACAACCTTTATCCCCACTACCTAGAGGAGCTATTCTCAAGCTCATCAATACATAGTGCAGTCGTCAACGGCATCGCACAAATGATTTACGGCGAGGGGCTGGACGCTATCAACAAGGACTTAAATGTTGAGCAATGGCTGAAGGTCAATGAAATCTTCAGCGACAAGGACGCGCTAAAGCGGTGTGCTTTTGATTTGGAGCTTTACGGCAACTGCTACTTCAATATTATTTGGAGTCAAGACAGGGCGACCATCAGCAAAGTACATCATGTTCCCGCCGCTACGGTTCGGTGCGGTGTAGCTGATGACGAAGACCAAGTTCAAATCTTCTATCACAAAACGAATTGGGCTAGTAATGACAAGCCCCAGGCGATTCCTGCCTTTAGCACTTCCGATCGAACAGCGGCGAGTCAAATCCTACACATAAAAATCTATAACCCGTTAAGTTTTTACTACGGGCTGCCTTCATATATCGGAAGCCAAAACTACATTCAAGTAGATGCCGCGCTTGGGGAGTTCCACCTCAACCAAATCAACAATGGATTCTTCCCCTCGACTATCCTTTCATTTAACGACGGGGTTCCTACACAGGAGGAGAGGGCTGAATTAGAAAGGCTCATCTACAACAAGTTTGGGTCAGCGAGTAACGCAGGGAAAATCCTGATGACGTTCAACGACTCGACCGAGAACGCTCCGACCGTGGAGAGTTTCAGCATCAGCGACTCGCACCAAGTTTTTGATTACCTGAGCAGAGAGGTAGTCGTCAAAATTCTGTCGGGCCATAGAGTTACGTCTCCGCTTCTGTTTGGATTGAGAAATGAGGGGGGGGGCTTCGGTTCTAACGCCGACGAAATGAAGGACGCATACGACCTGTTCTACAACACGGTGGTACTTCCTATGCAGCGAGTGATTTTGGACGGCTTACGGCCCGTCTTTGCGGCCTCTTCGATTACTCTAGACCTATACTTCCAACCCCTCAAGCCAGCCTCGTTTATTTCGGTGGACAATTTGTTCGGTGCTACGGGCGGAGCAGACACCGCATCCAAGGATGCTTCATATAATGGAGCGCAAATTTCATCGGGGCTAGACATATTGGTCAAGGTCAAGGAGGGTCTTCTCACAATAGAACAAGCCAAGGTCTTCCTCGTTCAGATGTTGCAGTTCACTCCTGAAGTCGCAGAGGCTCTTTTCACAGAAGGCATTGATGCGATAGCACAGGTCAAAGAAGAGGAGAGCGAAGAAGCGGCGATAGCAGAAACGCAACTGTCATCCGACGGAAAAGAGTGGCTCACCCATTTAAGCTCACGGGGAGGTAAGATTGGGGAAGGCTATCACCTTATGAAATCGGAGGTTGTACTGGACACTTCCGCTGACTACGAATTGCACGAGGCTAAAATGCAACTCTTCTATAAGGAGTACGCAAACGTAGAAGACGTTAGCCCTGAGCGGGACATCGTAAGCAAGCAGGGATACTACTTCGCTGTTCGCTATCGCTACGAGGAGACAGCACAGACACCGCCTGAGAACCCGAACTACAAGACGCGGGACTTCTGCGATGAAATGATGGAGCTTAGTCTCGATGGTTACGAGTATCGCTTTGAAGACCTGATGCAGATGGAACGGGATGGAGTCAATGGTGACTTTGCTCCTGCGGGGCAATCCAAATATTCCATCTTCGATTGGAAAGGCGGGGTGTACTGCCGCCACGGTTTCGTTCGAAACATCTATATCTACGCCCCCGAAGGTGAGGTCGCTGAGGTAGAGATGAAAGAATACCAAGGAGAATGGGAAGATGTGATGCGACGAGTTGGCAACAACTTTGAAGTGGAGCAGCCTGGATTTGAAATCGTCGCACCGATTGACACCGCGTCGAGAGGCTCACTTAAATACGGATAACAATGGCAACTCTATATATCTCAAGCTCCCTTTTGAAAAGGGACACAGCACTCGGAAGCACAGTAGACGACAACCTTCTTCAGCCATACATCCGTATTGCTCAGGACAGATGGATTCTACCTGCCCTCGGAACGAAATTAGACAACGAGCTAAAATCTCAGATCGACGGTTCGACTGTGGCTGGCGTGTACAAAACGCTATTAGAGGATTACATCGCTCCCGCTTTAGTACAGCTTGCATTTACAGAAGTGGCCTATGTGGTGCGTCTTCGATTTGCCAACAACTCTGTCATAGTAAACTCAAGCGAACAAGGACAAGCGGCAAGCATGGCGGACATCAGGAAAGTAGTCGAGCAGAGCCAAGAAATAGGAATGTTCTACCGCGAACGCCTCATCGAATACCTTCAATTTAATGCGTCTTCCTTCCCTGAATACACCACCAACACAGGAGCAGACCTCTCCCCCTCCCAAAGGAACTACTTCGGAGGACTCAACGTCTACCCCACAATTGCCACCAACAACCAAGTCAAGGCGTTCGCCTCGGCAATTGGGGTCAAGTATTTCAACTCGTAAGAATGTCCATAAGCTCCGAATCTATCTAGACCAATGGCAACAAAAATAACAGACCTCGCCGCGCTGTCAGGAACGGCAGCTAGTGGTGACTTCTTGCACGTCATCGATGTGTCAGATACTTCCGGAGGAGCGGCGGGAACGTCAAAGAAAGTCCAAGTCTCGAACCTTCCTGGCGGCGGTGGCGGATCGGGTACGGTGACGAGCGTTGCCTTAACTGTTCCGGCAGCTCTTGCGGTTTCAGGCTCGCCTATAACTACGAGCGGAACACTTGCCATCTCAGGCGCGGGAACTACTGCGGAATATATAGACGGCACGGGTGCGTTGCAAACTACCCCACTTGGTAGCGTTACCGCTGTAACGGGTACAGCTCCTATTGTTTCGAGTGGCGGAGCGGCTCCTGCAATTTCAATCTCAGCGGCAACGATTAGCGCAGCGGGTTCGATGAGTTCGGCAGACAAAACCAAACTCGACGGCATTGCAACAGGAGCAGAAGTGAATGTCAACGCGGACTGGAACGCGGTATCGGGGGACGCAGAGATTCTAAACAAGCCAACGCTAACAAGCGGAACGGTTACATCTGTAGCCCTATCGGTTCCAAGTGCTTTCGCCGTAAGCGGTTCGCCAGTTACAAGTTCGGGAACGATTGCCCTCTCCGCAGGGG
>TARA_R110002074_G_scaffold112837_1_pt1 | contig 10341 bp, 13 predicted proteins | sample TARA_R110002074 | Tara Oceans TARA_R110002074 (sample SAMEA4397215) | marine metagenome | biome: Polar Biome; feature: [MIX] marine epipelagic wind mixed layer (ENVO:01000061); material: water (ENVO:00002006), including particulate matter (ENVO:01000060) such as... | depth 10-100 m
GCTAAACCTAAATCCAACTACTAACTATGAAAGAACTAATTGAATCCCTTGAAGACTTTACTTGGGAAAACTATAAAGATATCAGTGATGCTCTCGTCCAATTCAACGAAGTTGAAGTAGAAACTGAGATGTTTCGACAAGCATCTATCTATTCCTACTACTTTGGCTTGATGAGCTTCGCCAAAAGGAAGGTAGGAGAGGCAAGCGTACAACTAACTAGGTTTATGTCCAAGCTTCGTAAAGAAGCCAAGCGCGATTCCTCTGTAAAGCTCACCGCAAAAGACTTGGACGATCTAGTATTTGCCGACGAACAGTATACTGTAAGGCAGAACGTTTTGGATGACGCTACTTTCAAATACGAAATGTTGAAAGGATTAGTCCGAGCCCTTGAACAGAAAAAAGACATGTTGCAGCAATCGTCTGCAAATAAACGAGAAGAAACTAAACTTTACAAGTAACACAACTATCATACTACACACACTAAGGAGTAAAAACTATGGCTATTGATTTAGAAGCCCTTCGGGCAAAACACGAACAACTTAACAAACCTGCTGGATCTAGCAGCAACTCAGACTTCCTCCAGAAGTTCTACCAAATTCCTGAAGGCAGCAACGCTGTCCGCATTCTTCCTTGGAAGGATGACGAGAAGGAGTTTTACGCAGAGACTAAAATCCACCGAGTCCCAGGACCAGATGGAAACGTAAAGAACGTTCACTGTCGTAAAGTTCATGGTGAGAATTGCCCTATGTGCGATCTCTACTATGCTCTTTGGAAGACAGGGCGTTCAGAGGATGAGGATCTTGCTCGTCAGATCAAGCCTCGCGCTCGTTACTACATGAATATTCTCGAACGTGAAGGTGGTAGCATTAAAATTCTTTCTATTGGAGTGATCCTTTTCAAGAAGATTATTGGTGCTATGCTTGATGAAGACTTCGGTGACATTACCGATGTTGAGAAAGGTCACGACTTCAAAATCGTGAAAGAAATGGATGGGCAATGGCCGAAGTACGACCAATCCGCTCCTCGTCCTAAGTCCTCACCTCTAGGATCTAAGTCCGAAATCGCTGCTTCTATGGACAGCTTGCATGAGATTCACGGTCTTGTCAAGTTGGAAGACTATGATGAAGTAAAGCAATCTGCCGCTGCACTTAATAATGTGGCAGTCCAAGGTACAACAACATCATCGTCACCTAAAGAGGCTACAGAAGTCTCAGACAATGAGTACCTCTCTAAACTAAAAAGTTAAATTATTATGAACTCAATTAAAGAAATTATTGTCACTCTGGCACTCACTACTATCTTAGGATTAGGCTTCGCTTCTTGCGCGGCTCTTGGAGACTTCTTCGGTGAAGGCACAGTATTCACTACTGCTGATCAGCTTCAGGAGGGCGAAGTGGGAGCAACTATCCCTCTGGATCAACTTCCTGATTCTGTGAAAGATAAGCTTCCCGAAGGAGCTACCGTTGTCATGGCAAATAAAGATCAGCTTAAAACTGACGCTGCCTACATCCCTGCGGGTGGTGATCTTGATGGTGACTCCATTGGAGGTATGATTGATGCTGGCTTTGGTATTGCATCTACTTTCATCCCAGCACTCGCTGCTTGGGAAGGTATTGTATCCGTATTCAGTCAACGGAAGCGCAAGCACTATGTAAAGGCTGCAAAAGCTATCATCCCATCGGATAAGAATGTAGACTTCGGTTCTGCTGTTGGAAGTATCGCCTCTGCTCTAGGCTTGGCGCACTCCTCTGACGCATCAGCTAAAGCTCATGCTACTGAAGAGAAGAAAGCAAGTACTAATATCTAGCACCGCGCTGCTATCTAGGCGCAGGAACCCGTTACTTTTTTCTCACGGAAGTAGCGGGTTCTTTTATACCTTGAACTATAATAAACCATGAGCGATAAACTAAAAATACTGTGTGTCCCCGCTAACGAAGGTGGATGTGCATACTACCGAATCATTGCTCCGATGAAGAAGCTGGAAGAGCTTTACGGAGATAGAGTCGAGCTTAGATGGAACAAGAACCCTCTCGGCATTGATGAGAAGACGGGAGCGTGGAAGGAGAACTGGGACTTCGAAGATATGAAGTGGGCAGACATTGTGTTCACTCAGAACCTCTCCAACTTTGGTGGAAACTACACGGCAAGGATTGTTGGGAAGGCTAAAGAATTCGGGAAGTTCGTACACTACGATACTGATGACCTACTGACCAACATCTACGAAGGCCACAGGCTTTACGATGTTTACAAGGAGAAGGGGTTGGAGGACATCACAAAGTTCATCTACAACAACTCAGACCTTGTAACAGTAACTCAGAAGAAGTTTGCTGAACGGGTTTCTGTGTTTTGTAATCCTAAAAACACTCTGGCTATAATTAAGAACAGCATTGATTATAACCTACCTTGTTGGAACATGGAGAAGTTACCCAAGCGTAAAAAGAAGTTTACTAGATTTGGTTGGGTTGGGGGTATTCACCACGAACAAGACCTTAGGTATTTCTCAGGAGTACCCCACTATGTTAACCAGAGAGTAGGAAGAGAAAACATTAGATGGGACTTCTTCGGTCATCCACCTCCCAACACTCCTCCAGACGATTGGCAGTACGATGTCTGGAAAAAGTATAAGGACATTATTCTCCGAGGCTTTAAAGGAGGTAGGAACTGGGATATTCATTACGCTCAAACGCCTGACCGTTATGGGCAGATGTTTACTGCTATGGACGTTGCTCTAGCCCCTCTTGAGATGAATGATTTTAACGACTCAAAATCTGAGATTAAGGTCGCAGAGTGTGGACGTTATAAGATCCCTCTTGTTGCTACTAACTGCGGGGCTTACGATGAATGGATTGTAGATGGGGAGACTGGATTCTTAATCGACCCAGACAAGCCTATTACCGAGTGGGTTCGCATTCTATCTATCTGTGCTAAGAACCCTGGGTTAGTAAAGCGTATGGGAGAGAACCTCCACAAACTAACGGAAGAGAACTTTGATATGAATAAAGTTGTTGGACAAAGACTTGCTCTTTATGAGGAATGCATGAATGCTAAAAAGCAAGGATAAAAAAGAACTCTTTAAAGCTCTGATGAAATCAGAACTGACAACAGAGTTTACGGTCCCCGTAAAAAAGCAAACCGTTAAGATTGTGTCTAGTTGGACCCATCCTGGCGGGGGTACTATCGCTCATATTAACCTAACTAATTTACTAAATGATAATGGGTATGATTGTACCTTTTACGGACCTAACGATTGGCACTTAGATAAGTGTAAGTCTGCTAAGATTGATAAGTGCCTACTTGGTCCTGATGATATTTTAATCAGCCACTTCATTGAGGTTCCTGCTCAAGTTAAGGTAAAGAAGCATATCCTCTACTGTCATGAGAAAGATGTTTTTCCACTTAAAGAGATTGATCTGGCGCGGTATGATTCTATCGTCTTCGTAAGTAATTCTCAAAAGGAATGGCAAGCCATTGACCATCCTTCGGTTGTTATCCCTCCTATCGTTAGGAAGATAAAGTGGAAGAATCCTAAAAATAAGATTGCTGGGGTTATTGGGAGTATTGATGAGAACAAACAAACTCACTTATCTATTAAAAGAGCTATTGGTAGTGGCTATGATAAAGTGATGCTCTTTGGGCAAGTTAACGATACCCCTTATTTTGACGATCATGTGAAGATGTGGGTTGATTCAGGTCACGCTGTACTAGCAGACCATGAGGACGATCCTGAGGCTATGTACGGGCGCGTAAGCGCAGTCTACCACTCATCCCTCAGTGAGACTTACGGGCTCGTAGAGGCCGAGTGTAAGCTCGCAGGGATACCCTTCAATGGAATGAGTAATGGACAGCCCATTTTAGACAATGAGGAGATCTTCCGTAAATGGAAAAAGTTATTGATTTAAAGAAGACTACTAATATACTAATTAATTTAAAGAAGGCCACTACTAGACTGAAGGATACTAAATCGGTTCTAGACAGTTTGGAAATACCGTTTGAAAGATTTGATGCGATTAAGCACGAACAAGGCTTAGTTGGTTGTGGGTTATCTCATCTAAAGCTTTTAGATACTATTAATCCTCACACTGTAATTTTGGAAGATGATATTGGCTGTATGCCTAATCCAATCACGGAACTTAATATCCCTGAAGAAGCCGATGCAATTTATTTAGGTGTATCTAATCATGGGTATATTAGAAATCAGCCTTATGGGTATGGAGGAGTGGTTATGGTCACGCAATACGCCCCACAATGGAAGCGGGTTATGAATATGTGTTCCACCCACGCTATTCTGTACTTAAGTGACAGATACATTAAAGCTGCAAGGAACATAACTTTGAAATACTTAAAAAGTGGACTTCCTTTTGATTTGGGACTTGCCTCTATCCATAAGGACTTTAATATATTAACTCCAAATGATCCTATGTTTTATCAGACGGAGCAACCTGAATTAACTAAGTTTAGCTTACAAGTATGATCTCTTTCTATCCTGGGTACTTTGGCTGGCTAGGCAATCAAATGTTTCAATACGCTGCTACTTACGCTACCAGTATGAGAGCTAACACCAACTGCGCTTTTCCCGAGAACGATCCCAACCTTTTTGATTTATTCAACCTGACTGCTCAAAAAGTAAAGAATCCGCAAGGCAGTATTTACCAAGAACCTGCCTTTCATTATTCTCCCATCCCCAAAGGGGATAATGTTACGCTTCACGGATATTTTCAATCAGAGAAACATTTCTCGGACTACGAAGCTGGCCTAAGAGAGGAATTCACACTTCGCAACCCCAAGTACCCTGAAGAATTAGACGATGATTACATTGGGATCCATGTGAGGAGAGGAGACTATCTTAATCACCCAACTATACATCCTACTTGTTCTATGGAATATTATGAAGAAGCTTTGTCTATGCTTCCCGACAGACCTGTAAAAGTCTTTTCAGATGACCCTAAGTGGTGTGCTAAAAATTTCAAAGGTGACAGGTTCGAGATAAGCCAAAGAGATTTCATGGAAGATTTTGAATTATTGAGTAAGTGCAACTATCATATTATAGCAAACAGTAGTTTTAGTTGGTGGGCGGCTTGGCTTTCCAACAGCAAAAAAGTTATAGCTCCTGATAAATGGTTTGGGCCTAGGGGTCCTGGAAATGCAAAGGATATAATTCCTACTAGTTGGATTAAGATATGAAACCCACACTATTTAGTCAAGATGTCTCTAACGATTTTAGAGATAGAGAAAAAAGAGTTAGTATTGCTATTGATTCGATCCAAGTTGACCCCAGTGCAGAGGTAAAAGTTTTCATTCAACTTGAACCACCCTCGGTCAAGGATACTAGATCCGCAATAATTTCCAACCAACAATCCTTTGATCTTATCCTAGCTTGGCATCCTGATATTTTAGATAATTGCTCCAACGCTAGGAAGTTTATTTTTGGAACTTGCTGGATAGATAATCCTTCTAATTGCTGGAGTAATAAGGAAGAGGAAATCTCTTTCCTAACCAGCGGCAAATCGTGGGCTCCAGGGCACAAGATTAGACAAGCTGTTTACGAGTATTTGAAGGACAAAAAGGAGATAAACAATTTTTCTATTAGAAGTATTAGAACTCCACCAAGAATTGATAGTAAAGAGTTAATATTTAAAAATGCTAAATTTTCAATTATTATTGAAAATGAATCAACCCCTAATTGGATAACAGAAAAACTCATTGATTGTTTTATTACAAAAACTGTTCCTATTTATTGGGGAGCCCCTAATGTAGGAGATTACTTTGATGAGAGTGGGGTGCTTACCTTTTCTAGTTTGGAAGACCTAGAAAAGATATTAAACACGATCACCCCTGATAAGTATAAAGAGTTAGAAGAGGTTATAGATAAAAATTGTAACCTATCTTTAAATTATTGTGATTTCCACGAAAGAGTTGATAAGGAGATTGACCTAGTACTATGAAAATTTCCGTATGCATACCCACATATGAAATGGGAGGCAAAGGTGTTGAGTTTCTAGAACAATCCTTCTGTGGGCTAGAGGAGCAAAGGCTTAAGGATTTTGAGATTGTTATTTCTGATCACAGTAAAGATGATAGTATAAAGATCTTTTGTGAGTCTGTAGTAAAAAAAAGTTCTATGGATATCAAGTACTTTCGGAATACAAAGAGAAGAGGCTCCTCCTCCGCGAATATAAATAATGCTATAAAGTTCGCCTCTGGTGAAGTAATTAAAATTCTTTTTCAGGATGACTATGTTTGTGATACCGACTGCTTGAAGCTACTTTATGAAAGATTTAAAAATCCTGCTGTTAATTGGGTAGTTAATGGAACTGTACACACCTCAGACGCTATACACTTTTTTAATCCAATGGTTCCTGAGTATAATGATAATATATACTTAGGCAATAATACGATTAGTTCCCCTTCTGTTTTAGCCATTAGGAATAAAGATGTGTTAGAGTTTGATGAGAGCCTGTCCTGGTTAATGGATGTGGACTATTACAAGAGACTGTTTGATAAATATGGGCTACCTGAAATTGTTGAGAATATTTTAGTCGTTAATAGATTATGGGATGGGCAAATATCTACATCACAAATCACACAGGACATAATTGACAAAGAAGTTGCTTATATGAGGAGAAAACATTCGTGAAGATTGCTATAATTACTTCTATTTTTGGTACAGAACAGACTCTACATGATCCTGTAGTAAAATTTGATTCGGCAGATTACATTGCATTCGTTGACCGAGAACACGATAGTAAAGTTTGGAAACAGATCCAATCTGTTTCTTTTAGTTTAGATGTTGAGTACAAAGGAAGAAGAGATGCTAAGATATATAAAATCCTTCCCCACTTGTTTTTGCCTGACTATGATTACTGGATTTGGATAGATCCCACCCATGAACCGATTATGGATCCAATAAAGATATGTGCGGACATGGGAGATAAAGATATTGGCTTATTTACGCACCCTCATAGAGATTGCGCTTTCGAAGAAGCTAATGAAGTGAGTAGATTAGGTTATGATAACCCTGGTTGGATTCAAAGGCAACTTGATTATTATTCAGGTTGCGGGTTCCCAAAAAACTATGGGTTGTACGAGCTACCTGCGTTCGTCCGCAAAAATACCTCTAATGTACAAGAACTTAATTTGAAATGGTGGGAGCTTACATGCAGATATTCATCCAGAGATCAGATAGGGTTACCTTTTATATTGTGGGATATGAGGATTTCCCCTCATATTTTTGAAGGATATGCTAACAATGGACTTAATCAAAATAATTACTTACCTCAAGTAAGGTGGAAATGGGATGTGTAGTTTTATAGTAACAAATAGAAAGTTTAAGGATGAAGAATTGAGTAAAATAAATTACTTCACCCAGTTGAGAGGTCCAGATGTTACTTCTGTCGAGACTATAAATGGGTATACCTTTTTACATAATCTATTGAGCATTACGGGAGATCTAACAGTGCAACCCTTTAAAAAGGATAACATTGTTTGTTTATATAATGGGGAACTTTATGATTATGACAAAGAAAAGTATAAGAGTGATGGCGAGTCTCTAATTGATTTATATTTAGAGCAAGGTCCACTTTTCACTCAGAAGCTGGACGGTGAGTTCGCTATTGTACTCTTTGATTTTAATAAAGACCTTATTGTATTAAGTACAGATGCCTTCTCTACAAAACCCTTATGGTTTAGTGAAGAGCAAGGAGAGTGGGGTATTGCGACATATCGCACACCTTTAGAGAGTTTAGGATTCAGCCACTGTACTAAACTAAAAGCTAATACAATTCGTGTTTCAAAAATGTCTTCTCATATTTTGGTGCAAGAAGCTCCTGTTGTTACTTACGATCTTACCCAACATAAAGATACTTTTGACGATTGGACAAAAGCTTTTGAAGAATCTATTGCCAAGAGAACCGTAGGTGTTAGAGAGAACATCTTTATCGGTCTAAGTAGTGGGTATGATAGTGGCGCGATTTGCTGCCAGCTACTAAAGAACAACTCAAAGTTTAAAGCTTATTCTGTTGTTGGAAGTGAAAACATAGATGTGTTATCTAAGAGAAACTATTTAATGCAGAGCAGGGGTAATGAACATGATCTTTTAAATTTCACCCCTCAATTAAGGCATATAGCCCATCAACATATAGAGAATAATGTGGAAGAGTTTAAGTATACCATTAGATCCATGTCTAGCGATTACAATGAGTACTGGCTCTCGCTGAAAGATGATAATGGTTCCAATGGGTTGTCATTTATATCCTCATTGGCTAAAAGAGATAATAATAAAATCTATATTTCAGGGCAAGGAGCAGACGAACTGTTTGCAGACTATGGGTTTAATGGGGAAAAGAAGTATCCTCACAGTAACTTTGGTGGTTTGTTTCCTGAGGACTTAAGCACCATATTTCCTTGGCCTAGTGTTTACGAAAGCAGTATGGAGTCTTACTTAGCAAAGGAAGAGCATGTAGCAGGGAGTTATGGGTTGGAGGCACGATATCCTTTTCTAGATCCAAAAGTTGTTCAAGAGTTTTTATGGATTACACCTGAATTAAAGAACTCTAATTATAAGTCTGTAATTCATAATTACTTACAAGAAAATAACTTTCCAATGGCAGTAAACGAGAAGATAGGATTTTAATATGAAGAAACTTATTTGTTATGTTACAGGTGGCTTAGGGAATAGAATTTTTCCTATAGCATCCTTTATTGAGTTTGCAAAAAAAAGCAATCGAGAGTTATATATTTATTGGCCGTTGGATTTTAGATGTGGCGCTCATTTTTCTGATCTATACTCTGAAAAACTTACTTTTGTTGATGATACTTTTTTAAATTCATTGCCTAAACAAAATACGCAAGTATTCTGTCGTTTTGAAGATGGGGTATTCAATGATTATAATGTATATAAAAGAAGGTTCTTGTGGGATGCTAAGGATACTGGGATTGTTATAGGTGAACCTTCGTTAGATAACGAAAAAGAAAACATTGTTTGTTGTACTAATACTTTCTTGTCTGCTATCTCTAAAGAGGATAATGAAACAGCGGTTAAAAAGTTACAAATAAAAGAAGATATCGTAAAAGATGCAGACTGTATAGCCTCTACTCTCGGATTGAGTAAAAATATCTTAGGTGTACATTTAAGGGGTACGGATTATAATCTCACACCCGAGGCTTATGCCGAGAGACTTAGATCTGAGTTACCTTCATACTCCTTTGATAATATTTTCATTTGTTCAGATGATGAGGAGCTTGAAGTATTTATTGAGAGTGTATACCCCAAGGCTATTCGTAGAAAAGAAAAAATATATATAACCAGAAACGATATTGATTTGCACTTTTGGACCCACAATACGAACACCTCCGCTGAGTCTTTACGAGATGCCTTAATTGATATAATTTTGTTATCAAAAACTAATTTTAAGATCTATAATAAAACTAGCACCTTCGCCCAGTACGCCGAGGTACTGTCCTATGAATAATCATTTAGAGATAACCCTTACCGCAGGATGCCCCATGATGTGTTCTTATTGCCCCCAGGATAATTATATTAAGGGGTATAAAGCTACAAATACAACTTCTAAGAAAAATATGTCTTTAGAGGATTATAAGGTAATTCTCAAGAATGTTGACCATAGAATTAACCATGTGTTTTTTACAGGCTTCACAGAAGCTTTGGCACATCCTGAGTGGGATAAGTTTGTAGAGTACACTAAGTCTCAAGGATATAAAACAACATTTAATACAACGCTATATGGAGCAACAAAAGAAAAAATTGATCGTTTGGTAGAGCTTGATGTGGATGTTGAAATTCATTTAACGGACAGTCGTATTGATATCCCAGAAGGTATGCTAGAATACTTCGCTGAGAGTTATAAAAGGAGTGACGCTATATTCAATTTCTTTACAGAGGAGGGAAGAAACCTTCTACCAAGTAAAGGGGATCACAGGGCGATCTCTGCACACTCTAGAGCCGACAACTTAGAACATATCCCTCGCAAAGTTATTCCTGGTCCTGTTCGGTGTAATAGTAATCGCTTCTTTAGTAATGTTGTAATTCCTAATGGGGATGTGTCTGTATGTTGTTCTGATTTTTCTTTAAAACATATACTAGGGAATTTGCTGACACAGACATTAGAAGAAATTCATAAGGGAGAACCAATGAGAAACTTTTTCAAGAAAATGGGGGAGGGTGACACATCTTTCATATGTAATAACTGTGACTACGCTTACCCTGGATAAATAAAATGATTAAATTAGCAGAAGCAACAATTGATGATAAGGATATAGATGAGTTAGTAGAGTGGCTAAAGACCTACCCTAGACTTACTAAAGGATCTCTAACTATAGAGTTTG
>TARA_R110002074_G_scaffold12577_1_pt1 | contig 10341 bp, 9 predicted proteins | sample TARA_R110002074 | Tara Oceans TARA_R110002074 (sample SAMEA4397215) | marine metagenome | biome: Polar Biome; feature: [MIX] marine epipelagic wind mixed layer (ENVO:01000061); material: water (ENVO:00002006), including particulate matter (ENVO:01000060) such as... | depth 10-100 m
GACCCTATTTTGAGGCGTGATCAAAAAGGCAGGTCACATGAAAATTGATAAATTTCTAAAAGCAGCTCTTGTTGGGCTGACTTTGAGCGCTGTGCCGCTGGCAATGGCCACACCAACCTCGGTTTCGGCCGAGACTTTGCGTGTGGTTAAAAAGGGCACCAACTCTACCATAAACGTGCCGATGAACCGTGCGGTGGTGGTGGAAAGCGACATTCCCTTTGCGGAACTCAGCATCGCCAACCCGGGCATCGCCGACATCTCTTCTTTGTCGGATCGCACCATTTATGTCTTGGGCAAGTCCCCGGGCCTGACCACATTGACCCTGCTGGATGCCAGCGGGCAGTTGATTACCAACGTTAATGTGCGTGTCGCTGCGGATGTATCAGAATTTAAAGAACGCCTGCGGCAGATCCTGCCCGGCGAGCAAATCGAAGTCCGCACCGCCAATGACGGTATCGTTCTGTCTGGCATTGTTTCTTCGACCCAGCGCTTGCAACGCGCACTTGATCTGGCTGAACGGTACGCCCCTGAACGGGTGTCCAACCTGATGAGCGTTGGCGGCATTCAGCAAGTGATGCTTAAGGTGCGTTTTGCCGAAATGCAGCGCAACGTGTCCAAATCACTGAGCTCTTCTCTGGCGCTCAACGGTGCGATCGGCGGCACAGGCATCAACGGCGGGACCGGAACAACCAACACAGCAGGCGGCGTTGCCGGATCGCTGGGCGGGACCATCCCGACAGTCAATCAAAACGCCGGTGCCGTGCTCTTTGGCTTTAACGCAGGGTCCACGCAGGTAGGCATCTTGCTTGAGGCGCTGGAACAAAAAGGCGTTGTACGCTTCCTTGCGGAACCAAACCTGGTGGCCTTGTCTGGCCAGGAGGCGAAATTCCTTGCGGGCGGCGAATACCCCGTCCCTTCCGTACAGGTGGGCGACCGGATTTCCGTTGAATTCAAGCCGTTCGGTGTTGAGCTGTCCTTTATCCCGCGCGTTGTGGACAAAGATCTGATTAACCTCGAACTCAAGGCCGCCGTATCGGCGATTGACCCAACAAACAGCCTTATTTTGGGCAACGGTGTCGAAATCAACGCTTTTACCCGCCGCGAGACCTCTTCGACGGTCGAAATGCGCGATGGAGAGAGCTTTGCCATTGCCGGCCTGTTGACAGACGACTTTACCGACACCTCAAGCCAACTGCCGTGGATCGGCGATGTGCCTGTGTTGGGGGCACTTTTCCGCTCTGCTGCTTACCAGCGTAACCAGACCGAATTGGTGATCATTGTCACCGCACATCTGGTTTCACCAACACGCGGCGAGGCTTTGGCCCTGCCCACAGACCGGATCAAACCACCCACCGAAAATGACCTCTTCCTCTTTGGCCGCACCTCTGACGGCACCCGCACACCGAAAAAAGGTGCCGCAGGTGAGGTTGCCAAACAAGACTTTGGCGGGTCATATGGTTATGTACTGGACTAAACCCATGAAAAGCGCGATGGCCAAAAAATTTAGCATAATCGGTCTCACGGCCACTGTCGCCACATTGATGGGCTGCGCGCCCAGCTCGGACCCTGTCTATACGCAGTTTTACCGCGAAGCGGGTGCACTGGCTGATACCGGTAGTTTTGGCGACGCGACCCTGAACAATCGGTTGGTGATGACAGGCGAACAGCAGTACACCTTTGATTTGGCCAACCGCTTTGCGGACGACGTCAACTCGACCGTTACTTTTGCCTTTAATTCATCCCAGTTGGACGGAACCGCGCAAAACGTACTGCGCCAGCAAGCAGGGTGGATCAGACAATTCCCGGAGATCCGTTTCCGTGTTTATGGTCATACCGATGCGGTTGGGTCAGACCAGTATAATAAATCACTGGGACTGAAACGCGCAAATGCTGTTGTTGGATATTTGTCCACACTGGGCATCAGCCGCAGCCGCCTTGAGGCCGTTGTTTCATTTGGTGAGACACGGCCGTTGATCGTGACACAAGGCCGCGAACGTCGCAACAGACGTACCGTCACCGAAGTCAGCGGTTTTGTGAAACGTCACCCAACCGTTCTAGACGGCAAATATGCGCAGATTATTTACCGCGATTACGTGGCAAGTGCCGTGCCGCCGACCCAACTGACCGAGACGGCCACTGGCGCAATTGGCGAATAAAGTCTGAAGATAAAACACCCGCCGCACGCCCCATTAGGGCCTGCGGCACCTGCGTCCCCCCTGCGGGACCACCTGATCAATCCTCTACATTTCGATTGATCGTTTCAAAATACCCAACAATCAGACCTTTTTAGCCCCATTCCTGCCCAAGTTGGCTGTGATATTCCCTGCAATAGGACAATTGTGTCTGGGCAAAAGCCCGGGCATGGGTGACCGCAAAGGATGATCAATTGCGCATAAGACGCGAAAGGCCCCTTTGCCAAGCCTTTGATAGTAAAGGATTAGGCCATGAGCAGCAGTATGCCACAACCAGAATCAGCGCCCATCGTGGCCTGCACGATCAGCCGCGATGTGCAAAACTTTGATCTGTTGATCGAAGACATGGAAGATTCGCTTGGCGAAAGCTGGGGTGATCTGGGATTTGCTGAGGCATTGGCGTTTTTCGGGCAGCCCGAAGCAGAGGGCATGGAATTCATCGCCCTGGCGATGGATGAAACAGACGAAGACAACCTCGTCCTGATGACCGAGATTATCACCCAAGCCAAAGCGCGCGACATCAAGGTGATCTTGATTGCAGAAGACGTGACGCCCGCCGCTTTGCATTCACTGCTGCGCCAAGGTGCCGATGAATTTGTCCCCTACCCGCTGCCCGAGGGTGAGTTGGCCCAGGCCATCGCCCGTGTCCGCGCGGTAGAAGAGGTCCCTGTTCCCGCCGTTAATGCGCCGCAGCTCAAAGCCGGTGCGCAAAAAGATGGCGCGTTGATTGTTGTGCATGGTTTGGCCGGTGGAACAGGTGCGACTACGCTTGCGGTCAACCTTGCATGGGAATTGGCCTGTGCTGATAAAAATAACGCCCCATCGGTATGTTTGCTGGATCTGGATTTACAGTTTGGTGCTGTGGCCACATTCCTCGACCTGCCCCGTCGCGAGGTCGTCTATGAAATGCTGTCCGACACCGAAACCATGGACGAAGAAATCTTTGGTCAAGCGCTGCTGACCTATGAAGACAAGTTGCAGGTACTGACCGCGCCTACCGATATGTTGCCGCTGGATTTAATCACGTCCGAGGATGTGACTCGTATTCTGAATATCGCGTGCAATCAGTTTGACTATGTCATCGTCGATATGCCGTCCACCTTGGTGCAATGGTCCGAAACAGTGCTGAACAATGCCCACGTCTATTTTGCGATGTTGGAATTGGACATGCGGTCGGCCCAGAATACTCTGCGCTTCAAGCGTGCGTTGCAATCTGAGGACCTGCCGGTTGAAAAGCTGCGCTATGTGATGAACCGCGCGCCCAAGTTCACCGATCTGAGTGGCAAGGGCCGTGTCAAACGAATGGCAGAATCGCTGAGCATTTCGATTGATGTGAATCTGCCGGATGGCGGCAAGCCGATCACGCAGGCCAACGACCACGGCATGCCACTGGCCAATTCGGCCCCCAAAAGCCCGCTGCGGCGTGAAATTGCCAAGCTGGCGGCCTCTATCCACGACCTCAAAGGTGACCAGGCCAAAGCGGCCTGATCCCATATAGAAAGAGCGCACGTATGTTTTCGAAGTACAAAAAAACAGGCACCGCAGGACCAACGGCTAAGCCAGAGGCGTCCACTAATGTGACACCGATTGCGGAAGCTGCGGCACCGGCATCAATGCGCAAGGCTTTGAAACCAGCAGCAGCGGCCCCGGTGGACAAGGAGATCAAGCGCAAGCAGCGGATGAGTGACATCAAGTTGGAACTGCACCGCGCGCTCTTGGACAACCTGAACCTGGCGGCCCTTGAGCATGCCAGCGAACAGGATCTGCGCCAAGAGATCAACGAGATCGCCGTCGAAATCCTTGAGCAGAAAAGCATCGTTCTGAACCGCGAAGACCGGATGACGCTGAATTCAGAGCTTTATGACGAGGTGACGGGCCTTGGCCCGCTTGAAACCTTGCTCAAAGACGACACAGTCAACGATATTCTTGTCAACGGCCCACAACAGATTTTTGTGGAACGCGATGGTAAGCTTGAGTTGACCGAAGTGACCTTCAAAGACGAACGCCACCTGCTGCGCATTATCGACAAGATCGTGTCGGCGGTGGGTCGGCGCGTGGACGAAAGCAACCCTTACGTCGATGCGCGCCTCAAAGACGGCTCACGTTTCAACGCCATGGTGCCGCCCGTTGCGGTCGATGGCTCCCTTGTGTCCATTCGTAAGTTCAAAAAGGACAAGCTGGGCATTGATGATCTGGTGAACTTTGGTGCCTTTACCGAAGAAATGGCCGCATATTTGCAGGCCGCCGTGGCCACGCGCCTTAACATCATCGTGTCAGGTGGTACGGGTTCGGGTAAAACGACCACGCTCAACGCGCTGTCATCATTCATCGACAACGCCGAACGTATCCTGACAATCGAAGACACGGCGGAACTTCAACTGCAACAGACCCACGTGGGCCGGATGGAAAGCCGCCCGCCCAACGTCGAAGGCAAAGGCGAAGTATCTCCGCGCGATTGTTTGAAAAACGCCCTGCGGATGCGTCCGGACCGTATTATCGTAGGTGAAACGCGCGGCGAAGAAGTCATCGACATGCTTCAGGCCATGAACACCGGCCACGATGGCTCCATGACCACGATCCACGCCAACTCTGCGCGCGATGGTGTGTCACGCTTGGAAAACATGATCGCCATGGCTGGCATCGAAATGCCGCTTAAGGCCGTGCGCAGCCAAATCTCATCGGCTGTGAACCTGATCGTGCAGGCGTCGCGTTTGCAAGACGGTTCGCGCCGGATGACGTCGATCACCGAAATTACCGGGATGGAAGGCGATGTGATCTCCATGCAGGAAATCTTTCGCTATCAGCGCGTGGGCCTCACGCCTGAAAACAAGATCATCGGCCATTTCACCGCCACCGGCGTGCGCAGCCACTATGCGGAACGCTTCCGCATGTGGGGCTATGATTTGCCGTCTTCCATCTATGAACCCATTGCAGCGCAATAAGGAAAACATGTCATGAGTGCCGAACCAATTATCTATGCCCTGATCTTCATCGGCGTTCTGGTGCTGGTCGAAGGGCTGTATCTGGTGGCTTTTGGTAAATCCATCAGCCTGAACAGCCGGGTGAATCGCCGCCTTGAAATGCTTGAAAAAGGCACGCGCCGCGAAGAGGTGCTTGATAAGCTGCGCAAGGAAATGCAGCAACATATGAATGCAAAGTCTATTCCCTTGTACTCGCTACTGTCAGAAAAAGCACAAAAGGCGGCCATTGCGTTTTCGCCCAAACAGCTTTTGATGATCATGGGTGGATTGGCTGTTTTTGCCTTTCTGGCGCTGACCATCGGCACAGATACTGAGCCACCTGTACGGGCACTGCTCTCTGTGGGCATCGGTGTGGGTGGTGTTTATTTCTGGATTTCATCCAAAGCCAACAAGCGTATGGGCATGATCGAAGAACAACTACCCGATGCGGTGGAACTTATGGTCCGGTCGCTGCGCGTGGGCCATCCGTTCACCAATGCGATCACCATTGTGTCCAAGGAAATTCAGGATCCGTTGGCGTCTGAGTTTGGTGTGATCGCAGACGAGAGCGCCTATGGACGCGATGTAGGCGAAGCGTTGAAAGACATGGCTGAACGTCTGGACATGCAGGATTTGCGTTTCTTGGCCGTGGCCGTGACGATCCAGCAGCAATCAGGTGGTAACCTGGCCGAGATCCTTGCGGGTCTTGCCAAGGTGATCCGCGCACGCTTCCGCCTGTTCCGCCGCGTTAAGGCGATCACAGCTGAGGCGAAATGGTCAGGCAAATTCTTGTCTGCCTTCCCTATTCTTGCGTTGATCGTGATCAATGTCGCCGACCCGACCTATTATGACGAAGTACGCGAAACTCCAATGTTTATCCCAGCCTGTTTTGCTGTGGGTATCTTCCTGGCGGCAAACCTGTTGGTGATGCGCGTCCTCACCGACATCAAAGTGTAAGGAGCATTTGAGATGGAATTCCTAACACAGATCAACAATCAGATCAGCGCCATATTGGGCCCTATGGGTTTGATCATTATCGTCGGCGTACTGGGTCTGGCCCTTGTGGTAATCACCGTCATTATGATGGTGAAACAACCTGAGGACCCGCTGAACAAACTCAAGCGGGCCTCTCACACTGCAACCAGCACTGCGGACCCGAACAAGCAATTGCGCCAGGCCGATGGCAACCAGCAGCTGCAAAAGTTCTCGAAGTTTCTGGAGCCAGAGGATGTGGCCGAGTTAAGCGCCAAACAGCTAATGCTGCGTCAAGCGGGTTATTCGTCACGTGATGCGGTGCGGATGTTCTACTTTGCCCAAATGGCGTTGGGTCTGTTGGGTATGGTTGCTGGCATTGTTTACATTAACTTTCTGGGTGGCGGCGAAGGCATGAGCACCCAAAAGATGATGATTTATACCGTAGGTCCCGGTGGCATTGGATATTTCTTGCCCAAGTACTGGGTGACGCGCCGCGTTGACGCGCGCAAACAGGAAATCGAACGTGGTTTCCCGGATGCGCTCGACATGATGCTGGTCTGCGTTGAGGCCGGTCAGTCGATGGATCAATGTATCGTCCGTGTTGCGGGTGAATTGCGCGCCTCATACAAAGCGTTGGCCGAAGAGTTCGAAGTTGTTGCTTATGAAATGAAGGCGGGCAAGGACAAGGTGACAGTTCTCAATGACATGGGCGAACGTTGTGGCGTGCAAGACGTGTCATCCTTTGTAACCGTTCTGGTGCAATCGGCCGCTTTTGGTACATCAATTTCAGACGCGTTGCGGGTTTATGCGGCTGAAATGCGTGACAAACGTGTGATGCGCGCCGAAGAGGCCGCAAACAAGTTGCCAACCAAGATGACCCTTGCCACAATGGGTCTGACCGTACCGCCACTGCTGATCATTCTGGTTGGCCCATCGGTAATGGGCATCAAAAGACTGGGTGAAATGGGCGGAACGGGCCAATAATGACAACAAATCGCTGGCGCAGGGCAACCTGCGCCGTGGCACTTTTCTTAGCACTTGGAATGGCCGCCTGTTCACCGGGCGGCTTTTCCGCGTCCGTCTTTCAGAAAAAAGCTGATAACCCTTATGCTCCCGGCGTCAACCAACGCAAAGACGCCGAAGATGGGGTTGAAGTGGGCCATCGCCTGATGGCGGCAGGGCAGTATGAGCTGGCGATCAAGTCGTTCAACCGTGCCGCATTGGACCAAGGTATTGATGCCGAAATCCTATCCGGTTTGGGCAGCGCGAATTTGGGTCTGGGCCGTTTGGGGCAAGCCGAACAATTACTGCGGCGTGCCGTTAAAGAAAACGAAACTGAGCCTGAGGATTGGAATAATCTGGGCGTTGTGCTGATGGAACGTGGTAAAACCCCCGAGGCGGTACAGATATTTCGCAAGGCATACGCGCTCGACAATGGCGAAAGTGACGCAATCCGTGACAATTTGCGCTTAGCACTCGCAAAATCGGAAAATACTGTTATTAATGACCTTGACGACGACAATTATAAATTGGTGCGGCGCGGTGCGGGTGACTATTTGATCCGCCCCGGAATTTGACCGACACCAATACCGAAGGCAGAGCAGTAAAAAGGACGCAAAATGCGCCACCCTATTCTACTTGCCACCTGCATTGCAGGTGTCACCGCTGTTGCAGGCTGCGGTGAAAAAGATGCAAACGCCACCGTTGAACGGGCCTTCAAGGACGTCAATGTCGTGGATGCAACCAATCTGTCAGATGTGATGCTAACTGTCGCCGACCCCAATGAGGCGGTTAACTATTTCTCACGCTCCATCAAAGAAGACCCCACCCGGATCGACCATCAACGCGGTCTGGCCCTGTCTCTGGTCCGCGCCAAACGGGTCACCGAAGGCGCGATTGAGTGGTCAAAAGTGACCAAAATGCCAGAGGCGACCAACGATGACAGCGTCGAATATGCCGATGCCTTGATCCGCAGCGGTGATTGGGCCAAGGCGGAAACGGTGCTGAACGCTGTGCCGCCTACCCATGAGACCTTTAAACGTTACCGGCTTGCTGCACTGATCGCAGACAGCAAGAAGGAATGGAAAAAGGCCGATAGTTTCTATGAAACCGCTGTCGGTCTGACCACCACGCCCGGTTCTGTGATGAACAACTGGGGCTATTCCAAATTGACACGTGGTGATTACAAAGATGCCGAACGTCTGTTCTCAGATGCTGTGCGTCAGGATACCAATTTGTTCACCGCCAAGAACAACTTGATTCTCGCCCGCTCGGCACAACGGGATTATACCTTGCCGGTGATCCCGATGGATCAGACAGAGCGTGCGCTGTTGCTGCACACCATGGCATTGTCCGCGATCAAACAGGGTGACGTTGAAACCGGCAAAGGTCTGCTGCGTGAGGCGATTGATACGCATCCGCAGCATTTTGAAGCCGCAGTCCGGTCTCTGCGCGCACTAGAAGGCTAGGGCGATGACGATCACCGCCACATCCGCACTGTGGTTCTTGCCCTTTGTGTTGCCGATCTGTTTCTATGTCATGTTCACCGACATGGCCCAGATGCGCATCACCAATCAGGCAGTTGTCCTTTTGGCGTTGGTATTTGGCGTGGTGGGGCTGCTTGTTCTGCCGTTCGACATCTACCTTTGGCGTCTGCTTGGCCTCGTGATTGTGTTGGTGTTTGGTATTGTGCTGAATACCGCAGGGGTCATGGGTGCGGGCGATTCCAAATTTCTTGCGGCGGGGGCACCTTTTGTGGCTTTGGGGGATCTGCGGTTGTTGATGGCCCTGTTTATGGCGGTCTTGTTGGCTGCCGTGGTGGCGCATCGCACCGCCAAATATACGCCGTTACGTCGATTGGCCCCCGATTGGGTCAGTTGGACCCATGCCAAGAAATTCCCGATGGGCCTCGCCTTGGGCGCGACTTTGGCAGTGTATCTTATTCTGGGCGCAAAATATGGTGCGTGATTCACACCATTTTCAGCCCTTTTGGTGCAGGGTCCGCAATGCCTGCCCCCTTGTCTCAGGAGTGTTGTCATGAACATGCAAACCACCACTGTAATGGCCCCACCGCCCCCCAAGCGGTTGGAAGACATGAAGCTGCCTATCGTTATGATGCGGGATATCATTCTCAAGACGATTTTCCGCAAGAACGTCGATCTGGTAAGCGAATTGGCCCGCGCCGTTGCTTTGCCCATTCAGGTCACCCAAGAATTGGTCGATATGGCCCGCGATCAACGCCTGTTGGAAGCAACCGGCACGCTAAACGCTCAAAACGGCAACGAAATGGGCTACCAGTTGACTGATGCGGGCAAAGCGCGTGCGCTGGATGCCTTGGCACAGTCCGAATATTTCGGTCCCATGCCGGTGCCGCTGGATGTGTACCGCGAACAGGTCAAACGCCAATCCGTACGCAACCTGCAAATCAGCCGCGAACAACTGGTCGGCGCGATGGGCCATCTGGTTCTGCCTGACAGCCTGCTGGACCATCTGGGGCCTGCGGTATCTGCGGGACGTTCCATTCTGATGTACGGCCCACCCGGTAACGGTAAGTCCAGTATTTCCAACGGGATACGCGACGCTTTGGGTGACCGGGTCTATGTGCCGCGCGCCATTGAATACGCCAGCCAGGTGATCACAGTCTATGACCCCATCGTGCATTCCGCCGCTGAGGAAGAAATCCAGGACCCCTCATCCTTGCGCCGCGTCACCCGCTATGATGCGCGCTATGTCTGTTGCGAACGACCGACCGTGATAACGGGGGGTGAATTGACGCTCGATATGCTCGATCTGGTGTACAATCCGACCGCACGCACCTATCAGGCACCTTTGCAGTTGAAATCAACCGGCGGCATTTTCATCGTGGATGACCTTGGCCGTCAAAAAGAGCCACCGCAAAGCATCGTCAACCGTTGGATCGTGCCGCTTGAAGAAAGCAAAGATATCCTCGCGCTTCAATCAGGTGAAAAGTTCGAAGTGCCGTTTGATACGCTGGTGATCTTCTCCACCAACTTCCACCCGAATGAGATTTTCGACGCCGCCGCCCTGCGCCGTATCTTCTTTAAGATCAAGATCGACGGACCAAATCAGGAAAACTTCCTGAAAATCTTTGCCATGGTCGCGCGCAAACGCGGTATGGGGCTGGATGAAGCAACTTTGGTGCATCTGCTCAAGGTCAAATACCCGACCATCGACAATGTCTATGCCAACTATCA
>TARA_R110002074_G_scaffold111859_3_pt1 | contig 10331 bp, 14 predicted proteins | sample TARA_R110002074 | Tara Oceans TARA_R110002074 (sample SAMEA4397215) | marine metagenome | biome: Polar Biome; feature: [MIX] marine epipelagic wind mixed layer (ENVO:01000061); material: water (ENVO:00002006), including particulate matter (ENVO:01000060) such as... | depth 10-100 m
CGATGTATGAACATAGGCGAAGAAATATACGACCTGTGCGACAGGTTGTTTCCAATTTGTCGAAGCATCACTGGAAATGGCAATAGAAAAACCCTACAGATAATCCAGGATAACGTGCCTTGTGAGATTAGTGTCCACGAGGTGCCAACAGGATACCAAGCCTATGACTGGGAAATTCCTCAAGAGTGGAGTATAAATGATGCATACATTTTGGATCCAAGCGGAAATAAGATTGTAGATTTTAAAGACAGCAATTTACATGTTGTGAATTATTCAGCACCAGTACATCAAAAAATTACTCTTGAAGAACTACAAGAGCACCTATATTCTGCCCCAGGATACCCCGATGCGATACCTTATGTAACTTCTTATTATAATAGACGCTGGGGATTCTGCCTGGAGCACGAGAAAAGAGAAAAGCTGCAAGACGGCGAATATACTGTTTTTATTGATAGCGAACTAAAAGATGGGTTTCTTACATACGGGGAGGTTATAATCCCCGGTGAGACGAATGAAGAGGTATTCCTAACAACCTATATCTGCCACCCTTCGATGGCCAACAACGAGTGTTCTGGCCCCGCTGTAGTGACATATCTGATCAAGTGGTTACTAGAACAAAACAGGAGGTACACATACAGAGTAGTTTTTGCCCCAGAGACCATAGGCGCAATAACCTATATAAGTAAGAATTACGACACTTTGAAAGAAAATATAATCGCTGGATTCAATGTGACTTGTATTGGCGATAACAACAATTATTCGTTTATGCCCTCTAGATTGGGAGGCACTCTAACTGATAAAGTGGCAAAACATGTGCTTGATAATTTTACAGATAGCTACAATGAATATTCATTCCTGCAAAAAGGATCAGATGAAAGACAATATTGCCATCCCAATGTAGATTTACCATTGGTTACTATTATGCGATCTAAATATGGCACTTATCCAGAGTACCACACCTCCAAGGATAATATGGATTTCATAAGCCCCGAGGGATTGTTTGGTGGATATAATATTGTTAAAAGTTGCATCGAGGCGCTAGAGTCTAATTATGTCTACAAATCTGCCGTAATCTGTGAACCAAAGCTGAGCAAAAGAAATATGGTTCCAAAGGACTGGCATAAGAGAAGGACTGGTGGAGACCAGAAGTCTAGATACGATTTGATAAATATGATGAATGCGTTGTTTTATTGTGATGGGAATCATGATGTTGTTGATGTAGCAAATGTTTTAAGTATTGACTTTAGACAATGCATGGAATATATTGATGCCCTGCGTGATAATGAGATTATTAAAAAATGAATATTTTAGAGACTGTAAAAAAATATGAAAACGAATTAAGGGCCCTTTACGCTCGCGGCTGGCCTTATTCTAAGATTGCCCATGAGGGGGAAAAGTATTATAGAGTCTTTAAGGCAACTACGGTGTTTTATATGGTAGAGCCACCGACAACTAAAACCAGATTTAAATTAAATGCAACTGGTATAAGAGTGTTTGAAGCACAAACTTTATATTCAATAATAAGAGAGAATAGATATTCAAAAATATTAGAAATTGGCACTGCAAGGGGGTTTTCTTGTTTATATATTGTAAAAGCCCTAGAGGACGGTGGATACCCCGCAATTGTTCACACTTTAGACATTAACGATGCGAAAATTCATGTGGAAAATAAATTTCAAATGAGAGAGGGGTTTGATTTTAATAATTTAACGAAAGAGCGGTGGGAAAGCTTTGATAAATTAGAGGACCTGATACCAGAGACAGTCACCTTAGATATCATAAAAGAGGATTCAACAACCTTTGTTCCTAATTCAGAACATGAATACGATTTCTGCCTGATAGACGGGTCTCATGACTATGAAATTTGTAAACAGGACTTTTTAAATGTTTTTCCAAAGATTAAACAGGGAGGCTGCATTGCTTTAGACGATATACAGAAGACAAATATTGGTGGCACCCCCTACCAATTGTTTAAAGAAATAGTCAATGGAGATGTTGTTAACTTGGATGAGATAGAAATTCACATGATTAATGGAGAAATATTGAATTTTTTTGGATATTTGAGTGACATAGAAGACTATAATCATAAGATTGACCAATGGTCGAATAAAAGTTGGATCAGCAACAGCGCCGATGCTGCAGAAATGATGTGTGTGATTTTTAAAAAATGAAAATTGTAGCAATAATACCCGCTAGGGGTAACAGCAAGAGACTTGCAAGAAAAAACATATATCCCATCTGGGGCCACCCCATGATAAGCTGGGCCATCAAAGCGTGCCAGCAGTCTAAGTATGATATAGAACCATGGGTTAGCACCGAGGATGAAGAAATTAAATCCATAGCTTTAGACTACGGAGCTAAGATTCACAATAGAGACCCCTTATTGTCTGGAGATCACGTATACAAGCAAGCTGTCATACGTTCTGCGGCTACGCATATATTTAACGAAAACCACGTAGACATTGTAATATCTCTACAAGCAAACTCGCCTCAGATTAAATCTGAACATTTAGACAGTGCCATAGAGACTTTTCTAGAGCATAATAGAGACGAAGTTTTTAGTGTAGATACAAATCTAATGCAAAACGCAGCCTTTAGAATTTTTAGGGGCAAATATGTGTTCCAGGAAGATTTAAGCACTAATTGCGGAGTTGTAGTTTGTGATTTACATGACGTTCACACGCTAGAGGACGTAGAATTTATAGAAAATGAAAGTTGAAAAAAACTGGCAAGACGCTCATTTGTATCCCCCTGATAGGCTGGCTGTACATGTCACCAACATATGTAACGCTAACTGTACCTTTTGCGCCTACCAGTACCTCACGGATAAAAAGGCACTTTTGAAGGAAGAACACTTTGTTAAGACAATTGATCAGTATCAAGATATGGGTGGCTCTTTTGTTGATTTTACACCTTTAGTCGGGGATCTGTTAGTTGACCCAAAGATATTTGATAAACTAAACTATGTTACTGGCAAGAACTATTTTAAGACAGTTAGGTTTTATACTAATGGTATTCTTTTGGGAAAAAAGGATTACCCAAAAAGGCTTCTAGAGGCACGTCCGACGAATGTAACTTTTAGTGTCCCAGGATTCGAAGAGGGTTTATACCAAAGGGTTTATAGAACAAAAACATATAAAAAAATGTTAAAAGGCGTTCATGAATTTGTTAGAATAAACAAGGAATCTGGTTCGCCAATAAAGGTTAATTTTTCTGTAAAGCCAGACTCCCCATCGGAGGAGTCAGTTTACACTGAGGATTACAAAAAGTTTATAGAACCATACATTGATGAGGATTCTATTATCTTCGTGACAGATTTAGATAATTGGGGCGGATCAATCAAGCAGGAAGATTTAACTGGCAACATGAAGTTGGCCCCCGCTATTCCAATAGGGAAGAAGAACAAGCCTTGTTACTATACCTTTTTTCTAGCACTAATGGTGGATGGACACATCAGACTATGCGGATGTAGGTACAACAATGGAACTGAATATGATGAGCTAGTGGTCGGGCATGTAGATGACAACTCTTTGTTAGAAATATGGCAAAGCGATAAAGCACAGGAAACGAGAGCGAATTTTTTAAAAGGTAAGCTAGCCTCAGTGTGCCAAACTTGTTCACATTACGCACCCTACTCTGGAAAAGAGCGGGCAGAAAAAACAATAATAAATTACATGAGTAGGAGTTAGAATATGTCTAGAGTGTATATCATAAGTGAATTGTGTGGACAGTGGGGCGGATCTGTAGAGCGCGCCGAACAAATGATACTGCAATCTAAGTCCGCAGGGGCAGACGCAGTTAAGGTTCAGCTGTATGATACATACAGGATGCCTGGAGAAAATAGAGAGATCTGGGAATATCTTTCCATGACAAGGGAACAATTTCTAAGACTAAAAGGATTTTCTGATAATCTAAATATCGATTTTTTTGCTTCCGCTTTTCATCCTGACAGGTTTTCTTGGATACTTGAGGCTGGCATACAGGTTAACAAGATCGCCAGTATGCTTGTCGACCATGATTTTGAGCTGTGTCAAGAAATGATTAATTCAGGGATGGACACCTATTGTTCTCTTGGCTCATGGTCGGGTGACGATTATCCCTTTAAGCACGATAACGTTAAATATTTCCACTGTGTTTCAAAGTACCCACACTCTCTTGAAGAGGCATTGGATCTTATGCCAACATCATTTGATGACACGTTAGTTGGGTATAGTGATCACACTGATGGAATAGATGCATGTAAGGAGGCCATTGTTCGTGGCGCGACTGTAATTGAGAAACACTTCACCATCGATAAGGATCTGCAAAGCAAAACAGAAGGTGCCCACTCTTGCTCCATGACCATGGAAGAACTATCTGACTTAAGATTATTTTGCGAGCGGAGACTAAAATAAGAATGGTCAAGTGCTCTTTGATAATCACGGTTAAAGATAGGTTAAATCATTTCCTTCAAACATTTCCATCCGCCATTAGTCAATACGGTATTGATTATGAGCTTATATATGTAAATTTTCATTCTAACGATAACTTTGAAGAGCGCTTTCGCAGTGAGGCAAAATTTAGAGAACCCATGTTTTCTCCATTTTTAAAAAAAATAAAGCAAGTAAAATTATTAGAAGACTTGAAGTTTAGCCCAAGGAAATCAAAAAATATGAGCGTTCCATATACAGACACTGGCTCACAATTTTTAGCGTTTTCTGATGTAGATGTTTTTATTTCAAGCAATTACCTACACCATTGGGTTGACAAGGTCATTCCGAACCAGGCCTTTTCTGCCACTCGCATACAAGAAACAAAAGCTTCTGCACCTTCTAGGTTAAAACCAGAGATCAATTATGGTAACTTTGTAGTGTCAAAAGCTGATTATGTGGAGGTTCGCGGGCTAGATGAAACAGTGAAACATTATGGTGGAGACGATGATGATATTTATCATCGACTAAAACTCAAGGGGCTTAGAGAAATTAATCCTCACACGGCCATAGAAGCTAGAAATTATTCCATATTGCACGGAGACGATTTAAGACTAAGTGCGTTCGAGATTTCTGAGCGTGCTAATTCATCCCAAGCATTTGAAAAAATATATTCTAATGTTAATCATGAATCACCACAGAGTAATTTTTTAGATCCAATTTTTCTTAAAGACAGAGTTAAACATGAAACAATATTTGAAAAGGAGTAGAAGCTTATGTCTAAAATCCTAGTAACAGGTGGGTGCGGCTTTATCGGCAGTAACCTTGTTGATCTGCTTGTCGCAGATAACGAAGTTTATGTTGTTGATAACTTAGACACCGGTAAAAAGGAAAACTGTAACCCAAACGCAAAATATATCTTTGAAGACATAAGAGATGTGTTTTCTGGGGAAGTCCCTGAGTATTTAGAGGGAGTTGAAGTAGTTTTTCACCTTGCTGCCCTAGCCAGGATACAACCTAGCTTTAATAGGCCAGCCAAGACTATTGATGTAAACGCTCGTGGGACGTCTCTGGTATGTGAGTTCGCAAGAAATGTAGGGGCCAAGGTTGTTTATGCTGGCTCTAGCTCGTTCTATGCTGGGGTTTATCTCAATCCTTATGCTTTTACCAAATGGCAGGGAGAGGAAATTTGCAAAATGTATTCTGAGGTTTATGAACTAAAGACTGCTGTTGCTAGATTCTTTAACGTATACGGAGAAAGACAGCCATTTGAAGGGCCATACGGAACAGTGGTCGGAATCTTTGAACGACAGTACGGCGCAGGAGAAAATCTAACGGTTACTGGTACAGGCGAGCAAAGAAGAGATTTCACTTATGTTAGAGACATATGTTCTGGTTTGATTGCAATGAGCCAAGGGGAATATCTTGGGGAAGTGTTTAATTTAGGCCGAGGTGAAAACTTTTCAATTAATGAGCTAGCCAGTTTTTACACAGATGCGCAGGTAACTCACATTCCTGCCCGTCCTGGCGAAGCGTGGGAAACTTTAGCAGATATATCAAAAAGTACCGAAACACTAAAGTGGTCACCAGAGCATAATATAGAAGATTATGTTAATGGTTGGATTGAGGAAAATTAGTAAATAATGCTAAATCCAGATGTTTCTATTATTATAACGAATTACAATTACGGCAAGTATGTCTCAAGGTGTATTCGAAGCTGCTTATCGCAGAATATGACCAATGCTGAAGTTATAGTAGTAGATGATGTTAGCACTGATAATTCAATCGAGGTTCTAAAGCCCTTTGAGGGGCAGATTAGACTCATTAAAAACCAGCACAACATGGGAGTTGCCGCAGCTGCGAATGAGGCCCTAAAGGTATCTAGGGGGCAGTTTGTAATACGTGTTGACGCAGACGATTTTGTCAGTGCTGATATGGCTTACTTTATGAAGACTTTCTTGGAGACCAATCACGATGCTTTCTGTGTTTCTTGTGATTATGTCTTGGTGGATGATTACGAAAATGTGATTGAAAGAAAGTATGCTGAAAAAGATAATATTTCTTGTGGTATAATGTATAGAAGAGATCTTCTTCTGGAGTTTGGCGGCTATAATCCAAATATGAGACATCGAGAAGAAGAGGAGTTAAGAAAAAGGCTGGGAGAGTATTATAAAATACATCACTTGAGAATACCCTTTTACAGATACAGAATGCACAATACCAATAAAACTAAAGAACCGGAGTATGAAACATGGGAAATTTAAAGTACAATGTCGGAATCATAGGAAACGGATTTGTTGGGTCCGCTGTGGCGCATGGTTTTGGCCTGCACACGAATGTAAAAATTTATGATTCAAACCCCAACAGAACCACACATAGTATGGCAGAGGTGATAAACTCCTCTGAGTTTATCTTTGTTTCTGTTCCAACACCAATGACGAATGTTTTGGGCGGGTCGATAGATACGACAATTTTGTTTTCCGTTTTCGATGAAATATCTGAACTTAATAAAAGAACAGATAATATTTTCATAGTTAAATCAACAATAGTGCCTGGGACCATGGAGTCCCTCACACGAACATACCCAAGACTAAATATAATTCATAGCCCAGAGTTCTTAACTGAGCGAAGCGCCAGGCTAGACTTTATAAACGCATCTAGAATTATTCTAGGTGGTGAAAGTGATCTGCTAAACAAAGTTGAGCCGTTTTTAAGGAATAGATTTCCTCATGTTAAGATAATTAAAACAGATGTCACAACAGCACAGTTTATAAAATATATGGCAAACTGTTTTTTCTCAACCAAGGTTTCTTTTATGAATGAGATGAAACAGGCCGCCCAGGTACTTGATGTAAACTGGCATGAGGCAATGGACGGTTTCATTTCTGATGGAAGGATCGGAAATTCTCACTTAGATGTACCAGGACACGACGGGTATAATGGATTTGGTGGAAAATGTTTCCCCAAAGACTTAAATGCATTTATAGGATTATTTAATAAAATAGGAGTTGATCCAAAAGTTATGACTGCAACGTGGGAAAAAAATCTAGAAGTCAGAAAAGAATATGACTGGAAAAATATTGAAGGAGCGGTCTCCAAAGACGGCGACAACTAAATAGAAAGGAAAAATAAGATGCCAAGAGCAACAAAAAAGGACACTACAATGGAAAATATAACAACTATGAAGAAAAGAATTAGCACTTTGACTGATAGGATTGTCATCCTTGAGAAAAAGTTATCGAATACCCAAACCAGGATGCAAGAGGACATGAAAAGGTTAATTGAGATGGTAAAGGTGAGTGGACAATGAAAACCTTTAATTTGTCAGATCAAGCATTAGGGGCTGTTATGATGGCTTTGCAAAAGTCATTAATGGAGCAGTCTGATATTGTGCCGGCCCTAAAGAATATGGACTTTGTTCCCACAGAGGAAGGGCTTGTTGTTAGCAACCCACCACTAGTAAAGTTCCAATCAGACGGTATGGTTCTTATTGATGATGTCGATGAGGAGGAAAGTTCACTTATTGACGAAACTGCTAGCGAGTAAATGCCAACATATACTTATGAATGTAAGGGCTGTAATGAAGTGTTTGATGAATTTCATTTAATGTCTGAAACGCTAGAGAACTGTACAAAATGTGACTCTGTTGAAATAAACAAAATAATCTCTAAGCAATCGTCTGTCACTATAAAAACAAATTCATCAAAAACTAAAGTTGGTTCCGTTGTGAATGAATATATAAAAAATGCAACTGAGGACTTAAAGGATCAAAAGAAGCGTTTAAGCGCGAAAGAACATAAATCGAAATGATAACTTTATCTATAGCACTTTTTGTTTCTGTGTGCATCAACATTTTATTGGTCTGGTACAGTCGCAAGTTAACAAGACAATTTTTGTTTTTCACGCAGAATGTTATTGAATTAGAGAATAAATTAAATGGTTTTGACGGACACCTAAACAACGTTCACCAACTGGAAATGTTCTATGGTGATGATACTTTGGGGGCATTAATTGAACATTCAAAAAATATTGCTGAATCAATAAAAGAATTCAATGATGGTTTTACGTTAGACGATGAGGCCCCGCCCGAAGAAGAAGAGGGATTTGAGGAACAATAATATATGGCGGCTCGTAAGGGTAGAAAGCCCAAAAAGAACAAACAATATTATTTTACTCAAGAGCACGAGAATGCAATAGTTGAGTACGCTAATACTAGAGATATTCGAAAAAGAACAGAACTGTACATAAAATACATAGAACCAGCTTTTAGTGAGATGGTTGATAAAGTTGTATTTACTTATAAGTTCACTTCTTTACCAAACATAGAGTCTCTAAGAGAAGAGTGTAAAGTTTGGCTTACAACAATATTGGATAAATACGATCCGGCAAAGGGCTCAAAAGCTTTTTCTTATTTCTCTGTTATAACGAAAAATTGGTTCATACACAAAGTAAAGAAAACAACAGCTAGGTCTAGAAGAGAAACAGATTTAGAAGATATTACGGGTGATATGGAGCAGAAATATTTGTCGTCCTACAATCCATATCATCACGATAGAGAAGAAAGAGAATTTTGGAATTTCTTGTGGAAAGAGATAGATACCTGGGACACAGGATCGCTAAAAGAAAACGAAAAGAAAGTCTTAGAGGCTGTAAAAATCATCTTGGCCAGTCCCGATGAGATTGAAATTTTTAATAAAAAAGCTATTTACTTATATCTTAGGGAAATCACTGGTCTCAATACAAAGCAAGTTGTCAACAATTTAAATAAGATGCGTATTAGATACCGTGTTTTCAAAGGTAAATGGAATCGCGGAGATATTTAATGAAAGACTTGAACGCCTATCTTGCTGAAGCTATAGATAATATTAGAAAAGACCGAGAGGTAACAAAAGAGCTTCTTGATGATGTAATGCAGTACATGTCAAAGGACGAAAATAGCCACAAAGAGGTTGGCCAAACTGCAGCAAAATACGTCGAAACCCTGCAGAGGTCAAATGAGCAGCTAGTAAAAGTTAGCACAATTATACACAAGCGGGAGAACACTATCGGCCACCTTGGGTTGTCTGATAAAGACAAGGACGATCTTTTTGATCTTATCAAGGATACGCAGTAATGGCAGAAGACAGAAAAATTCTCACCTTAGATACCTTATTAGACCCTAAAGTAAAAAATCCATATAATCAAACTGCCGATAATGTTTCGGCCGCGCATTCCGATATGGATAGGAGGGAAGAAAAAGAAGCCGCTTTAGAAACTCTTAAAAACAATTATTTTAAAGATACTAAGGCTTTTAAAGCTATTGTGCTTAGAGTAGACGGGGACAAATCGGCAAGAAGGCTTAGAACCAATTTGGGCTCCACCGGAGAAGGCGTACCAGAATATATTGAAGTACAGGCCAGGATTCCTTCGCTACATTCTATGATCCCAAAGCCAAAAATGGTCCCCCCTAGGCCAGAGGATGCGAACAAAGATAAAGGTATCATAGAGATGCATCCGACTTTCTTGGCTAAGAAACAGGGGGATCTGTCGAATATAGAAGTTGGCGATGTTGTGTTGGTAGAGTTTAATAAAGGGCCTGGTGATGGAGTTCAATCTGAGGGCAGAATAGTAAAAATATACCAAAAAGGAAAGGTCATCCTCGGAGAGGAAGGTGACGCAAACGCAGAGAGCTACCAGCGGGTTTTTGTATCAGACACAGAGGGGCTAACAATGGGAGATGTTCTCGCAGCTCAGGCGCCAGAGAGATATGGGCAATCATCTGAAGAGCCAGCGACTAGATTTAATTGGGATCAGCTTGGCACAGTCATTGACTCTGGCGCGTTAAACGCAATTCTAGAGTATATAGGCCAAAAAGAAGGCGGCACAGACGGATATAACGCAGTCAATCGAGGCTTTGGGGGTGACTCCCCTGGCGGCGCTCAA
>TARA_R110002074_G_scaffold153348_2_pt1 | contig 10328 bp, 17 predicted proteins | sample TARA_R110002074 | Tara Oceans TARA_R110002074 (sample SAMEA4397215) | marine metagenome | biome: Polar Biome; feature: [MIX] marine epipelagic wind mixed layer (ENVO:01000061); material: water (ENVO:00002006), including particulate matter (ENVO:01000060) such as... | depth 10-100 m
TGTGGACGACAAGATAAAGAAAGCCCTAAATAATCCGTTATCTAAGATGTAATCCAACATGGAAATTAATATAGTTGAGGTGGTAAATACCGCCTGGCCAATCTTTCTAGGGTTTATTACTTTGGTAATCGTCCTAGCTAAAATGCACAGTGAGATATGTACTTTAAGAGAAAAGGTACAAGTTTTATTCGAGCTTGTTAATAAATTAAATGAACGAGGAGGAGAGTAATATGGTAGGTGTCGATTGTAACAATCATGAGTGTACTAATCCTAACTGTACTTGTGACCCATGTGACTGTACAGAAGATAATCCATGCTCTTGTTGTATTAGTCCCCCTGAATAATGGGACTTAAATTAGCAGGAGTGATGATGGTTCTAATGCTAGCTATGGGCAGCTTAGGTTACTGGTATTACACAGACTCTCAAGAAAAAATAGCAATACTACACGAGAACAATGCGAAGCTAGAAACAGCTACTAAATTGCAAACGGAAGCTATTAAGCAACTAGAAGATGACGTTGAGATGGCATCACAAATTGCTTCTTCAACCCAAAAAGAGTTCATAGAAGCAAGAAAACAGATTGATAGTTTAAGAGGTAAGTTTAACAAGCAGAGTAAATTGTTAGGCTCTCGTGATATGGGAAAGCTGGCCATCTCTAAGGCCAAATCAATCAAAAGAATAATTAATAAAGGTACATTGGACATAACAAGATGTTTCGAAATTGTATCTGGCCAACCCTTGACGGAGAAAGAACAAAATGCAGAAAAGCCAAGCCAGCTTAATAAGTCTTGTCCTGGGATTGCTAATCCTAGGAGGGTGCAGTAGTGTTGAGCCATTAGTAGTCAAAGTATCTCCAGTCAAGCAAGTACCTCTCAATCTTCCAGCTGTTGATCCATTAAAGCTAGATACAGTCGAGTGGTATATCGTTAATGAAAGTAATGTAGAAGAGGTATTTGCAGAGCTAGAGAAAAAGAATTATGATAGAGTGATCTTTGGACTCAATGACAAAGGTTATGAAAATATGTCAGTAAATATGGCAAAGATATTAGCCCTCATTGAACAACAAAAGTCTATCATAGGGGCTTACAAGAGTTACTACAACAGACAAATTGAAACAATTGAGACTCATAATGATGAACAAAAAAAAGAACAACAAAAGGTACAAAGGGTTCAAAAAAATGAGTCTAACAAAGGTATTATTGAACGACTTCGTTTCTGGTAACTTCCAAGACGATACATTTAAACCTTTCTTCTTCGCTATGTGCAGTGCATTAGCATATAGAGATCCGGATAAAGGATGGACTAAGCACTTAGATGCAATCGGGGTCGATTGGAAATTTTATGATGTAGAAGGAGCCCAATGTTATGTACTTGAAGATTCAGAAAAAATCATTGTGGTTTTTAGAGGTACAGAACCAACACAGTGGAACGATATCAAAGCTGATCTTAGCATTCGAAAAACTTGGCATAGAGGTAGTGGTAAAGTCCATAGAGGATTCATGACAGAGACGTGGAAGCTATTTGATCAGCTTGCTATGCACGTTTATAGGACACCAAAACAAGTGTACATCACTGGCCATTCATTAGGAGCTGCAATGGCGACTCTATACTCAATGTCGTGCAGGCCAATCAGCCCTCCACGGGTGTTCACTTATGGTGCCCCAAGAGCAGGCAACAAAGAATTTGTTCAATCATACGATATAAACACCACACGGGTAGTGAACAACAATGATGCTATTCCCCGGGTTCCCCCCGCTGCATTTGGTTTTAGACACACTGTTGAACCGTTATACATTAATCATTACGGCAACGTACGTAATCTAACAGTGTGGCAGAAATTCAAGGATAAATGTAGAGGGCACTTTTCAGCTTGGAGGAAGTTAGAATTCTTCGATAGCCTAAGAGATCATTCTATAGATAAATATTGTCAGCATATGCATAAACATTGGAAGGAACAATATGTGGAATCCAATAAGCAATAGCGACGAATGGGGCAAAGAGGAAAGCCTTACACATGCTAGAGACTTGCCATATTATGATTTGTATGAAATGGAGTTGGCGGTGGATAGAGCACATAAATTATGGAACAAAAAGATACCTATGTTTGATACAATGTATATGCTAAACATTCTATCGTATGGTGAATTACAGAGAATATATAAAAATGCTTGATGATTACATTTATGACATGACTGACATTATACCCTATACTGATGAACAAAGAACAAGAATGCAAGAACGGTTTAAGTATGAGTGGGATAAATATTCTGACAGTATTGTGACAGACAAGGCAAAGTGGGCTAAACGAAAGACGGCTATTGATTCAAGTGGTAAAGTGAGAAAAGGCACTACTCCAATGAGCACGTGGGGTAGAGTTCATGTTTCAATACAACAATCGGAACCAGACGAATCTAATGTCTTTCAAGAAGTTATTGAGCCTTTTCCAGAACTGCCAGAACAACAGTGGTGGAGTTGGCAGTACATGATAGATAATACAATACCTTTTCATAAGGATCCATCGACCCAATGTTGGATAGGTATAAACGTCATAGGAGACCAAGAAATACGGTTTGCTACTGATGATGGTGAAAGACAAAAGGATGGCACACCAATTGGTCAGATGCCTTACCAAATAGCATTGGTAAATAGTAAGGGATTACATGCTCCTGTTACAGATGGTAGCCCGAGATTGATCCTTAGAAGAGTGTTTGTACATCATAGTTTTAGTGAGATAAAAACTTACTTACAGGAGAACATTAAATGTGGTTCTGGTTGATCTCAGCTATTGCTGGTAGTATAATAGGAAGTGCAACTGACAGTTGGTTCAGAGACACTAAAGTGGGTGTCTGGTTCTATGCTAAAATAGATGGCTTATATACGTGGGCCAGTAAAAGATATGGGCTAAAGATTTTAACAGATGAGGCAAAGAGAATGAAGAAGTTTCCTGAGTTAGAAAAGAGACTTCAACGGTTAGAAGCAATAGCTCAGAATGGGTTCGACGATGGCAAATGATGATCTGCTATACAAAAAACTAGATGAAGCAATTGCAAAGCTATCAGACGTCAGCGGTGAAATCAAACAAGTATTAGTAGTCCATGAGACAAAACTAGATGCTCAAGAAACTATGAACGATCAAATGTACGATCAAATTGACAAACTCCATAGCCGTGTTGGTGATCTAAGAGATGAAATGTCAACAAAGTTTGAGACAATGGAAAGATGGAGATGGATAGTTTGTGGCGTGTGTATTGCTCTTGGAGCTCTTATGGGTAATGCAAAGCTATTGGAATTGCTTGGAGGTTAAATTATGAAGAATGATTATGGTGTGATTGGAAACCATAAGCCTGGTTGGTTGTTTGAGGAATTTTGTGATATTGATGTTGATAAGCTGATACAGGATCTTGAAGTGATGGATAAGAATCTACCATGGAAAGATTTTACTGTAGCTGATGACTCTGACAGCGAAGTAGCTTTAGAGTGGAAGAAATCAACTGATAGTAGAGATGTTCTAAAGTATCCAGGTGCCACAAGAGGTAAACGAGCTCGTATTCGAGATATGCCATGGCACGAAAGAGTGGATACTTATTACCAAGAAATCAAAGATCAATACAAACTCATAGGTGGAACCTATGCTATGATGGAACCACGTTCCTCTTATGCATGGCACACTGACGTAGCAATGGGGTTTCAGATACCTGTTATCTGTAATGATGACTGCTCGTTCATCTTTAAGTTAGACGATAACAAGTCGTATGCATTTACCCCAAAGCCTGGTAAGGCGTATCTGGTCAACAACATGGTACGTCATACGTTTATCAATGGAGGTGATGTTGATAGGTATTGTCTCTTACAGATTGTCAACCCCAAGAACCTATTAGACAAAGAGTATAAGCCTTACCTTGTCAACTCAGGATATCCTTACAGGGATTACATTTTATCAAGAGATGCTAACTAAGCTGTTGCCTAGTCTTAATTAATACAGTATACTCAATATTGTAGTATGATGGGAGTAGTAATGAGCTTTATCGAACGTAAGTATATCTTATTGTTGTCTAATCGATTCCGGAACTTTAAACAACAAGAAAAACATTTTAATTTTTCTTGCCCCTATTGTGGTGATAGCTCTCGTAATAAGTTTAAGGCGAGAGGCTACCTTATAGAAAAAGGTGCTAAATGGTTATATTACTGTCATAATTGCAGCATAAGTCGTGATTTTACTAAGTTTTTAGAGCAACAAGACCCTACACTATACAACGAGTTCCGCCTAGAGAAGATGAAAGATTCTTCCAATCCCAAAGTTTTAGAACATATAAGTACTACTACAAATATGACTTCTGCTTTTCCAGGCTACCGACAAAAAGGTAGTCCATTACGGAAATTGAAGAAGGTCAGTCAATTAGACTGGGATCATCCAGTCAAAAAATATATATTAGAAAGAAAGATACCTAATAGGTATCACGCAAAACTGTTTCTGTGTCCAAAGTTCTATCGATGGACAAATACTATTGTCCCGAACAAGTTCAAGAAAGTAACCAATGACGAACAAAGACTCATTATACCTTTCCTTGATAAAGATGGAAAGCTCTTTGGTTACCAAGGCCGCAGTCTGTCGAAAGAAAATCCCCTTAGATATATTACGATAATGTTGGACGAAAGTCGTCCTAAGCTGTATGGCTTGGACGATGTAAATCCATCGAAAGTAGTGTATGTGTTAGAGGGTCCAATCGATAGTATGTTTGTTAATAACAGTGTTGCAATGGCGGGTAGTGATGTGACTCTACCCTTCAACAACGTTGTTATGATATATGATAACGAACCGAGAAGTAAGGAGATTGTTAAAAAGATACAAAAGAACATTAATATGAAACGGAAGGTTGTAATATGGCCTCCAAAGATTAAGTACAAAGATGTAAATGATATGATTATGAATGGTTACTCGAAGGCCGACATCGATCTTATAATAAGTCAGAATACACATGAGGGATTAAGTGCAAACATGGCCCTGTCAGTATGGAAGAAAGTATAACTCTTAATAAGAGAGAATTGAGACTGTTGAAAGCCTATATGGGATTTCATGGATGGCGTGATATGTTAGTTACCTATCCTAATAAAGATATCTTATATACTAAAGATGCATACATGGTCAAAGAATATGGTGGTTTGAGACCTGTATTTAAAATGAGTCGTGAAGAGATTGATGAATTTAGAAGGAAATTGAATATATGAATGGAAGTGTGAAGTTAATTGCTCATACGACTCCTATTTCGTCGTTTAGGTTTGATACTGACCAGAGCACAATGGAAGATTTGGTTGCTTACATGGCAAGGGTTTCTAATCCTAATAACCAGAACAACACGGCAACGGCAAGGAAGTTGATAAAGTATTTGGTCAAACATAAGCATTGGAGTCCGTTGGAGATGGTCAATGTTGTGTTGGAGATTGAAACAACAAGAGACATCGGACGACAGATACTGAGACACAGATCGTTTAGCTTTCAGGAGTTCAGTCAAAGATATGCTGATCCAACTTCTGATTTAGAGTTTGTGATGAGAGAAGCAAGGCTGCAGGATGATAAGAATCGACAGAATAGTTTAGAGTTAGATGATAAGAACAAAGATCATAATTGGTTAATAAGTGAGTGGGAAACCCATCAAAACAGAATTATTAATTATTGCAATGCAATGTATACGTGGGCCACACAGCATGGTATAGCGAAGGAACAAGCGAGGGCAGTATTACCAGAAGGTATGACAATGAGTAGGATGTATATGAATGGATCATTAAGATCGTGGATCCATTATATTCAATTGAGAACTGACCCAAGCACACAAAAAGAACACAGGGAAATAGCACAGATGTGTGCCTTTGAGATAGCAAAGGTCTTCCCGTTAATAAAAGATATATTAGGAGGAGAATCCGAGAATGAGTAACCATCTACCATCACAGTACCAAGAATACATTCATCTAAGTCGCTATTCAAGATGGATGCCAGAAGAAGGCCGAAGAGAGAACTGGGAGGAGACTGTGACTAGGTATTATGATTTCTTTGAGGAGCACTTGCAAGAGACCCACGGCTATAAGCTCAATGGTCAGAGGAAGGAGCTGGAAGAGGCGACGTTGAACCTCGAAGTGATGCCTTCCATGAGGTCGATCATGACAGCTGGTCCTGCATTGAAGAGAGACAATATTGCTGGTTATAACTGTTCGTACGTGGCTGTTGATCGTATTACGGCATTCGATGAAATCCTATATATACTAATGAATGGAACAGGAGTAGGGTTTAGTGTTGAACGTCAGCATGTTCAAAATTTACCTGTTATTGCTGATGAGTTTCATCCAAGTGATACTGTTATCAATGTTGCTGATTCTAGGACTGGATGGGCTAAGTCTCTAAAAGAATTGGTTGCTAATTTATATGTTGGAATGATTCCTCAGTGGGACGTAAGTAAGGTTCGTCCAGCAGGAGCAGTCTTAAAGACGTTTGGAGGTCGTAGTTCTGGCCCAGATCCTCTCGTTGACTTATTCAACTTCTGTGTCACTAAGTTTCAAGGAGCAGCTGGTCGTAAGCTATCCTCATTGGAATGTCACGACCTTGTGTGCAAGATTGCTGAAATAGTTGTTGTAGGAGGAGTAAGAAGAAGTGCACTTATCTCGTTATCTAATCTATCAGATGACCGAATGCGATCCGCTAAAGCGGGACAGTGGTGGGAGAATGAAGGTCAGCGAGCTCTGTCCAACAACTCTGCCTGTTACACAGAGAAGCCAGAAATTGGAGTATTCATGGCCGAGTGGAAAGCACTATACGATTCGAAATCAGGGGAACGTGGTATCTTTAACCGAGAGTCAGCCAAGATGCAAGCAGGTAGATTTGGTCGACGAGACCCAAATCATGACTTTGGAACCAATCCCTGCTCAGAGATTATCCTACGGAACAACGAGTTCTGCAACCTTACAGAAGTGGTTGTACGACCCAACGACAGTGAAAATGACCTACAACGTAAAGTTAGATTGGCAGCCATCCTCGGTACCTGGCAATCAACCTTAACAAACTTCAAATACATCTCAAAGCAGTGGAAGAATAATTGTGAAGAAGAAAGACTGTTAGGTGTCTCACTAACAGGGATCATGGACTGTACACTAACAAATGGGAAGGATGCTAATCTTGATGAGCGACTTGAAAGACTACGAACCGTGGCAGTTGAAACCAATAAAGCAGTCGCAGATCAAATCGGAATTCCTCAATCTGCAGCAACGACTTGTGTTAAGCCTAGTGGTACTGTTTCTCAGCTTGTTAATTCTGCCAGTGGTATACATGCACGACATAACCCGTTTTATATCCGTACGGTTAGGGCAGATAAAAAGGACCCGCTTGCACAAGCAATGGTCGAAGCAGGTTTCCCGGTTGAAGATGATGTGATGCAACCAGAGCATAACTATGTGTTCTCTTTTCCAATGAAAGCTGATCCAAATAGTGTATTCAGAATGGACATGACAGCAATCGAGCAACTGGAACTGTGGTTGACGTATCAGAAGCATTGGTGTGAGCATAAGCCATCTGTAACTATCTCCGTTAAGGAAGACGAGTGGCTAGATGTTGGTGCATGGTGCTTCAAGAACTGGGAGTGGATGAGTGGTGTTAGCTTCCTTCCGTTCTCTGATCATACGTACAGACAAGCTCCATACCAAGACTGTACAGAAGAAGAATATGAGACGTTCAAAACTAATATGCCAGCCGATGTTGATTGGATGGAACTACTGGCTAAATATGAGAGCACAGATATGACAGAGGGTGCTCAAGAGTTGGCATGTGTTGCAGGACTGTGTGAAATTTAGGAGTAGTGACTATATGGAAGAAAACCAACATGAATTTATCTGTGAGTCTTGTGGCGCAGAGTTTAAGTGTGAAGCTATAAACTCTGACGTCATCGAATTGACTGAGATACAATGGTGCCCATTTTGTGGCGATGAACTTATTGATTGGGACGATGATTATGATGAAATGTATGATCCATATGTTGAAGATACACTTGTCGACGAATAGATGTTCGCTGGTATAGACTACAGCACGACCAGTCCTAGTATATGTGTTAAGGTTAATCATTGCTGGGACATTCATTTCCTGACCGACAGAGACGGACTCAAGGAAGAGTTCTGGTGTGATCCATTCTTATTCTTCGGTCATGATGTCCCTAAAATGAAAGGTTCCGTACACAAGTACAGCTACATCAGCAGCTGGGCACTCGACATTCTTAGGAACTATGACGTTGAAGCTGTACTAATAGAGGACTATGCATATGCTGCTACGGGTAGAGTGTTCAATATAGGAGAGAACACTGGCATACTAAAGTACAGGCTGATAAAGAACGACATCAAAATATATACAGTCACTCCTGGTGAGGTCAAGAAGTTTGCGACAGGCAAAGGCAATGCTAACAAAGAGCTGATGCTTTCTAACTTCATCACATCCACAGGAGTTGATGTAAGAGAAATAATGAACTACGCTGGTGAGAACCCTATCAGCGACATCGTAGATAGCTATTACATATGCAAATACTATCATGATGGCCATATTGATTTAGAAGAATAAACCACAGGAGTATATAATGAAAAAGAAAACAGAATCATCTCAATCAAAAGGTGAACGAAGAAACCAACGACGAGATATTACAAATGCTGCACGAAGAGATCGTAAGGCAGACTATGCATATCAACTGATCAATAAACGTGCAGCATGGGCAAAGTATCAGAACCCATGGCTAACACTCCCAAATCCAAACACCAACGAGACGAGTAAGAAGTTCATTCGTGTCAAGTCAAATGACTATTGGGGTAATCCCAAAGCTCAGCAACCATTTCGTATGGGACAGCCAGGGCCAGAGGCTAATCCAAGCTAATGTGGAAAATTATAGTGTTTATGGCTCTACTCAACCCTGAGGCAGAAAATGCCTTAATGATCCATACGTGGAACAACGAGCCTTTGATATTCAGGACCAAGGATGCATGTGACGCCCATATGATGTCGAGGTGGAGAAATATTGTAGCATATACATACACTCAATTTGAGCCAGGAACGCCAATCAAAGACGTACGGTGTGTGTATTATCGTGAAGCTAGGTCAATTTAGACCATTCTTTAAACTGTGTCCGCTCACCTCTGAAGTCGATCTGCCCTAGGATAGCCTTAGCATACAATTGCATCTTACGTTTCTTGTTCTTAGTCTTGTGCCATAGTATACGAGACGATGTGAACTCAGTAGGACCAATGATGTTCACTTGATTAGTGGAGTATGTTAATTCCCTGTTCTGCATTAACGGCGGGTCGACTTCACCTTTGTAGTATGCAGCCTTGCCAAGTTCACCAAACCATGAGATCCAGTCGTAGTCCATAGATACCTGACGGCCTTCTTCAGGACTGTATGACATGTCGATCATGCTATTCTTCTGGTAGTCAATTAGATCAGCATAGCCGATAGTATGCTGCTCGACCAGCCTATAAAAGAGATCCTTATTCTCAAGGAGGTGCATAAACAATACGTCCTCTGGCTCAATGTTCATCTCATTACCATTAAAGACGAATGGAACATACTCGCCTTGATACTGTGTGTCTAGGATCTTATTGAGGTATGACTCGTATTGTGAGTTGTATTGGTGTCCGAGGTCAGTTGACCACAGGTAGTCTAGTATACCCTTATAGAAGGCGCTGTACGGCCGTCCTAGGACATGCCTATAGTACATTGCTACATTCCTGAGCAATGCAAAGTTATGAAGAGCCTGGAGCCATCTAGCATGTTTGTTCATCACTATCCAGTCCTCGGTAGTGAAGCTCTTACACTCTACAATTATCTCTGCTGTCTTATCGATCAGCTCATCATCAGCTTTCAGTCTAGCCTGAGAGAAGATTACCTTACGAGTCTTGATCCCCCACTCGTCCCAGAACTTCTTATTGTTAGCAGGAGCATTGGGTAGGACGTTATACCAGTATGGCTTCGTCTCGGCATGCAGACCCCACTCAAACGTCTCGCATATGTTATCAAACCACTTATCTACTGTATCACCAGGCATCCCCATGACCAACTGGGTCTGAGTAGGCAGTCCATTGTCGACACATTTCTGCGACAGCTCCTTAAACTTCTCTGTCTTGATGTTGCCTCGATCATTGATCCTGAGGACGTCACGATTCGTATGGACGACGGACACGATATAATTGTCGACGACCCCTCCGTCGAACAAAGTCTTACCTATTTCAAAATTACGGCCAACATTATTCTTACTGACGCTGTAGTAGAATGACTTAGGGAAGCCGTACTTATGTTTCATGCTAGCAATGA
>TARA_R110002074_G_scaffold78144_3_pt1 | contig 10327 bp, 15 predicted proteins | sample TARA_R110002074 | Tara Oceans TARA_R110002074 (sample SAMEA4397215) | marine metagenome | biome: Polar Biome; feature: [MIX] marine epipelagic wind mixed layer (ENVO:01000061); material: water (ENVO:00002006), including particulate matter (ENVO:01000060) such as... | depth 10-100 m
AGGCCAATGGGCGGCAAATATCTATATCTCTACGACCGAACCCGGTCGAGTTGAACTAAAAATCTGGAACAGTATCGAGTTAGCCCTTGCTTTTGATGGATTCTCTGCTTGCTGTGGCCTATGGCGATACCTAAAAGGGTATGACGCTAGGAGCTGATTAACTTAATCCAATAAATAAAAAAATGGAAACCCCACCCAATTCCACCGAGGCCGAAAGGTATCTCCTCTCAATGTGCTTTCAACGAGATTGTGATCTTGCCGAAGCAATCGACCTTAGCCTAAGAGGTAAGCATTTCTACGACGATGCCCACGGCACGCTGTTTGACGCAGCAGTAGAGGCGTTTGCCGTAAGCGGCGGCGTTGTTATTGAGGAGTTTATCACGGATATCCAGAAATCAGGCAAGCTTGACGCAATTGGTGGAATGCCACGATTCGTAGAGATGACTAGCGACATCATCTCGTCTAGATCTGTTAAATACTGGGTCGGTGAGATTAAGGATCGTTATTACAGACGAGAGATAATGTCGCTATGTGCCAACGCATCAGCCTGTGCTTTGGATCTAGAAGTGAGCCCGCACACAGTAGCAGCAGGGGGATCAAATCGTTTGCTGGACGTAATTAACGAGCAAGAGAAGCCGATCACGCTTACTACGGCAGTAGATGAGGCAATGGCTATGATTGACCGGATTGCCAGTGGCGAGGTTATTGAGGGCGAGCTGGGTATTCCCACCCCTATTGATTCAATCAATAAATTCTTCGGCATGCCTCGTCCGGGTGAGTTAATTACTATTGCGGCACGTCCGGGCGGGGGTAAAAGCTCATTGCTTCGGGGTCTTATTCGTCACATCGCAGAACAGTTAGGCCGCTCATTATTTTTCTCACGGGAGATGCCCATGACAGAACTCGTAACGATTTTTGCTCAGGAGGCGTCCGGCATATCATGGCGAGACGTTAGGGACAACCACGCCATGCCTAATCAAGTAGACAAGTTCAAGCAGGGGTTAGAGCGGGTTAAGGGGCTAGGGAACAGGATCATTATCAACGACCGGGACAAAACCGTTGACCAACTGATTGCCAGAATCGCCGCTTCGTCTAGGGCTGAGGAGCCGCTTAAGGCCGTAGCGGTTGATTACCTACAGCGTTACGATCCCCAGCAACAGAAGGGCGAGACGAGAGATATTGCAATCGGTAGGTTCACGATGGCGTTGAAGGATTCCGCAATCCAGCACAACGTGCCTGTGTTTCTTGGCGCTCAAATCGGACGAGGATCAGAGCGCGAAAGCAGGGCACCACGTTTGTCTGATTTGAGAGAATCCGGTAATATCGAACAGGATTCTGATCGCGTATGGTTCTTATGGATACCAGACAAGACCCCCGAGGGAGCGCACCAAGACGCTAATGACCAAGGGCTTCCGGTATTATACGTTCAGCTTTTACAGGCTAAAGGACGGGGTGACGGATTAGGTAAAATAGATCTTGCATTCCACAGAAAAATCACTACGTTTGGAGAATGGCGAGACTGGAGTAAAGGGATCGCTTAACAAATAAACGAAAAAACACTATGACACCACAGGAATCACTCAGAACGGACACATGCACTTTTCCGTCAAAAACAATTGCCTTACAGAACCGCTGTGCTGACCTTATTGATTCATTGGAATCGCGAGCGCTAGAAGCAGAGGACCGGGCAGCAGAATACGAAGCAGAGCTGGCTAGAGTCTGGCTCCTCAACGAAAAACTACTTAGGATCGTTCCTAATGATCCAGAAGCCGTTGAGCTTTGCCAAGACGTGTTTCATTCCACCGAAGGACAATAACAATAACAAATCCATTATGAGCAGAACAAATCCAGAAACCGTTAAGATCAAAACACCCTGCAAGAAATTCTTGCATTGGGTCTCAAAAGACAAGAATTTCAAATATTGGGATAAAGAATCCGAATCCGAGAAGCATATCCCAGCCAATACGCCATTTATTTGCTTGGATGTATTATCTACCGTGTCTGGGTTTAATAAACCCCAAAAGAAAGGCGTGTGGTCAAACGAGGTTCGCCGCACCACCGATACCTACCGTGTCGTAGACAAGGACGGACCTGTATTTGAGGGGCCGTGGCAAGCCGTTAAAGCTAACCTGAGCTACGTTAAATTCGTAGTCTCTGTCTATGCGGTCGCTAAGATCGAAGGGACGTATGAGTTGGTGAACTTCCAGATGGGCGGCAGTGCCCGAAGCGCTTGGTTCGATTTCTCTAAGGAGATGGGCGGAACTAATAACCTATTCGGTGACATCGTGATTGCCTCAGCTAAGGTAGAGGAGCACCCAGATGCCGGTATACCGTTCAATGCGCCCGTTTTCTCTGTTATCTCTAAAACTATTGGTGATGACGCAAGAAAGGCCGCAGATGACGCTGACGGGGTGCTACAGAGCTATCTGAGCCAATACTTCGAGGCTAGCCCAGAAGGCGTAGCTACTAAGGTGCACTCCGAGAAGGTCCAGTCATACGAGACGCCCGAGCCAAGCACTCCTGCCCCTACCGAAAAGTTTGAAGAAGAAGAGGTGCCTTTTTAATAAAGGCTAAAACCCTAGTTAAACCCACATAAGCCCATTAATACGAACACGCACCATGATTACTAAAGACGAAAACGGAGCAGAAACACGCAGCGAATACCTCCTTCGGGTAGCCTTGGCTTTTTTTAGAAAACACCATTGGGATTTTGGCGATGATAGCGACTTTGAAATAGACTACGACGGAGAAACCCTTGACTACGCGAACCTGATGAAAGACATTGAAGAGGCAATACTAGAGGGCTCTCTTCCGAATGCCGAATCATAGACTCAAGAACGCCAAGGAGATTGCTGAATACAGGGATCTTGCGCTCAAGAAGCAGAAGAACCTTGACCCTATTACTGGGTTATTAATCCTTAAACCAGCACTTGACCACGACCACGCCACAGGCAAAATCCGAGGCGTTCTTGACATCAGATCTAATTCATGGGAGGGTAAAGTTAAGAATTCTTTTTCAAGGACTGGCGTAGCCGGATTGGGTGCCGATTACGTTCAGTCCTTGAGAAACTTAGCTGATTACATAGAAAAAGACTGGACAAAGAATCCATTACACCCCACTTATAGGACAGAGGACGAAAAACGCGTCCTCAAAAACAGGAAAGCCAAAAAAATTAGAGCTAAAAAGGCTAGAGCTAAAAAAAAGATAAAAAATGAATAACGACTACCATTACGACTTGTGGAGAACACAGGTTCCCGGCGAGGATTACACATCACCTATTTATGAAGCGAACACCGTTAAAGAGGGTCTCGAGGGCAATGAAGATTGCTCTGGCGATCTACGCAGTTTTAAGGCCCAAGTATCTAAGCGAGCACCCAACCTGCGAGTGCAAGGGGTGTAACAGGAACTCTGTTGACATTCATCACACAAAGAAGCCCAGAAAAAAATACATGAACGCAGTTGACACATGGATGGCTGTGTGTCGAACCTGCCACGAAGAAATAGAAAACAACAAGAGCTGGGCTAGAGAGCAGGGCTACTTGGAAAACTTTTAACTAAACAAACCAAACTAACTAAATACTATGACCACACAAGAAAAACTACAACACATTACTGATTTCGGGGTAAACGACCTTTACCTAGAAATTATAGACTACGAAGAAACTGGCCAAGGAATCGAAGGCGTATTCCAAGCTGCACAACGATTCAAGGTTATCGGACAAGGGGTTGAGTCACTCGCAAATGCGTCCCTGTAGTGGTTCCTAAGTGCAAAAAGACATACGGCGCGTCGATATGTGAGTACACCGTAGGATCATGGGGGTCATCTAGGGACTCAGAAATGGATTATCTAGTTGACCTAACCCCTGATCATTTCGGATGCTCCTGTAAGCGCGACGATTATGTTTGCAGGGTCCAGCGAAAAAAAGAAGGCGTAACCACTAACACGATTTGCAAGCACATAAGCCTTGCAATGCAGCAATTCTACATAGATAACGTAATTAACAAAAAACAAACATGATTCACCAAATGACAGACCAAGAAATTGCAGACAAAATCCCTGACGGCTACTACCGGGTAGATGCAGGCGTCAGAAAGGAAGGAGACCTTATCCTCTACGCGGACGTAAAGGGAGACAATTTTGATCCAGTCAAAGGTCTTGGTGCCGAGATACGCCACGGGGCCGTAATTGCTAGACCTATGCTCAAGCCGTCTAATCAATACAGCACACACTCACAGGACAAGGCCAAGACTGACGACAAGGGCAAGCCACCGCTCGCCAAGATTCCCCTAGCCTTATTGAACGAGGTCGCTGACGTAATGGAATACGGGCACGCTAAATACGGGGACTACAATAACTTCAAGAAAGGCATGGAAATTAGCCGGAACCTTTCCTGCGCCCTTCGGCATATCTACAAGTTTCAGAACGGTGAAGACTTGGACCAAGAAAGCACCAAGAGCCATTTAGCACACGCAGCAACACGACTGGCGTTTGTCCTCCAGAACCTAAAAGATGGCACAGCTATCGACGACCGATGAAAATTACAATGTCACACCACCCCAGTCAATTGCCGGTTCCTGCACAAGGCATGGTAAGAACCGTATCCGTAGACACCGGCAATGACGACCTAAACATAAGCGAAGTCATGAGAGAAATTCGCGGTCTTTTTATTGCCTACGGGTTTCATCCTAACTCCGTAGATGAATACATTCATTTAGACTAATATGGGCTACAAGGACATGACGTTCTGCACTGAATCCACTTGTGCATACTTTGCTGACAATAAATGCCCTAGGGCGCTTACTGATACAGTAAAGGCGGCTGGCACTAAGTGGTGGGGAAGCGAGAACTTCCCTGTAACAACCTACACCGATACTCCCGAGTGCTTTACAGTCCCACACAAAGATGGACCCGACGTATGAGAGCCTAGAAGCTGAAGCCAAACGGCTTAAGGATATAGGCATGACACTTAACTTATTCGAGACAGAAGACGGGTATGCTTGGCAATGGAACCTAAAGGGCATCCCCGGTATCTTTAACCAAGGCAGCACGACTGCCCAATCCAAACCAATAGCCCTAGCAATGGCGCTGGGCGCACTGTAGTATGAAAAAACAAAAACCAACTCTAGTATTCTCTTGCACACACATGCCATGCATGCGTAAGGGGTTTGTTCAGTTCCTCAAGAAGACCTACAAGGAAAATAAGTGCGGACGGGTAGTGTTCCTTGGTGACGCAGTGGACTGGAATAGCATAAGCTTTCACGAAAAAGACCCCAGCTTACCAAACCCGGCTCGTGAGTTCCAGAAGGCACGCAAGCAGATGAAACAGATCAGCGAAGCCTTCCCCGTGCTTGATTACATGATGGGAAACCACTGTAGTCTACCCCAGCGCAAGGCACGCCTTATCGGTCTCCCTGATGATGTGCTCGTTGACTTCGCTACGCTATGGGACGTCCCTGACTGGACTATCCATCCTAGGTTTGCTGACTTTGAACTTAATGGCGTAACCTACCGCCACGGAGACAAGGGAAAGGGTGGGCTTATGGCCGGATACAAGAACGCTATTGCGGAGTTCCAGAGCGTCGCACAAGGCCATTTGCACGCCCAAGCAGGCGTAGTGTATCATGCTAACCAAGGAGACTGTGTATTCGGTATGCAAGTTGGCTGTGGAGTAGATCACGACCACCCAGCAATGAACTACGGTCGAGTGTATTCCGCTAAACCCATCGTGGGCTGTGGCGTTGTCTTTAGTCCTAAGCGTGCAAACTTTATCCCAATGGATTTATCATGAGTAACCGTCTATCAAAATGCGCCATTGAGTCCGAAGAGTTTGCCGAAACCCTGCGTAAGCAGGCTGACGTTATGCTTGGCATAGCAGGCGGAATGCTTGCGGAAGCTAAAAGAATAGACAAACATACGCAATCCCTGTGGGGAGAGGTAAATGTCCAAATGATGCATGAATCCGTAATAGAAGAACTTCAAGCAGGCACACATGAAGGCATATAAAACACCATGAGCACACGACACGACAGAAACTACAGATCCTTTACGGGTCAATACGAAAGCCTAGAAAACGTAACACTGGACCCACTAGGAGCCGGATGGGCCAAAGGGTCATGGCAGGACACTTGTAAGTTCTGGCATAGTAATGGGTGTTTCTACGAAAGCTTTTATATCCATAACGCAGGCACAGAAGACGCTGTTGATATTGGAACCAACTGCAATAAAAACGTCTTTACTGGTTTTACTGTAAACGGCGGCAAGCAAGTGCTTACGCTTAAATCAGAATCCAGCGACAACATGCTTACCGATTGGCTTATTGAGCGCCCGGGCAGTATTGTTGATATTGAAATCGGCAACTGGGGCAGTCAGAACACTGGACCCAGTGAGCGTAATCATTTCGATGGTTGGATGCGTAGGGACGGTAAGCCCATCACCTATGCCTACCGGTGGGGTTGCAGACCCACGTTCGTAGACATGCACGTAAAGCACCTCTGGTGGCTCTCTGCGGGTATAACGCTATTCGTTATGGGTAAGTATGTCTGGCACAAGTGGCTTAAACAGCCAGACGACTAGCGACCCTGCTCTTGGCGCTGACGAATCATATCAGCCATTATCTGCTGGTCTCGTCCAGCATTCTGAGCACCCACTCTAGCCGCTCTGCTTAGTGCCGTAGGGTTGATTTCTACATTTGGTCGAAATACCTTGTTCTGAGCCGATTCACTCATCAATGCGCGCGCTGCTGGGTTATCGGAAACGGCAGCGGCAGCAGCAGGCGCAGCCATTTTGGTTCCACCAATAGCCTGCCTTTGCAAATAGCCAGAGGAAGCTTCCGGTGTTCTTATATTGCGAAGCACTTTACTGTTTTCTCCAAATATAGTAGCAAAGTCCGCTAATTGCCTTAACCTGCCGGTAAGTGGGACTCCTCGTTCTGAAGCACGCATAAGCTCTTCTATGTCTACATTGCCGCTTGCTGGGTGGACTGCATCCTTGACGTTATAAATCTTACTAGATTGCTTTCGCGCTTCAATTAAACTTTCAAGGAGTCCTTTTTTTCCCATCAACTCAGCGGCTTCGTCAATAAGTGCCTCTAGCTCTTTTTCTGCCGCATTGGCCGCGTTTATCTTGGCCTCCGCAGTCATTGATCCAGCCTTCATTTCCTTAAATGCCTTTCCCCTTTCGGCCCGAACCTCTCGAAGTTTTTTTACGTTTGTTCCGGCTCCGGTAACTACTTCTAATTTATTTGCTGGTACATTAGCAATCATGCGATTCTGCGCGGGTGTTCCTGCCCCATTAAGAACTGCCTGCTGTGCCTTCTCGTATTCCTTGCCAAGTCCACTGATGTCCCGGTAGGGCTCCTGAACCTTGAAAAGCTGCTCATCCAACTCTCCACGAACAGGGGTCTTGCCGTCTGCCTTCATAACTTGGCGATTGCCGTCAAGTCTAGGGGGAGTCCGGGCAAACGGCTTGTGTGACGCTGGAAGCCCAAGCTCTTCACGAATTAATGAGTTACTAATAGCCTGATTTTTTGTGGCCGAAGCTACGTTTATTTTTTCATTTGTAGTAAAGTGTTTTAGCATTCCTCCCCTATCAAACGTGCTCGGGTTTACCGTCATCCCCTTGTCCCTTAACGGTTTAAATGTCTTTAGCCATCCCGATCTTAGGTCGTCTAGCTGCGTTAATTGAGTCTTACTTAATGCTCGACTAAGCCCTCCGCCCGCAAGACCCAAACCACCCGCTAATACTAACTTGACAACATCCATCTTGTCTTCGTCTACTAATTGTCTAGTAAACTCTGCTGTTGAATTTCCTAGTGCTGCGGTTAGCGGCGCACTGACTGCACCTTTAGCAATACCAAGTCCAGTGGCTATACCAGCTCCGGCAATTGCGCCGGGAGCTAGTTTGTCCCTAGTCCCTGAAGATATTTCCATTCCTTGAGCAGCGGTTTCTCCGCCCGCTCCGCCAAGAGACCGTATGCCCGCCCTTGCCGCCATTCCCACACCTCTTGCGGCCAACCCTACTCCCGCAGCCGGAGCGGCCAGAATTGATGCCGCAATAGGGGCTCCATATCGTATTGCGTTTGCGGTTGACGTGGCCCTACCTTCGTTTGACCCCTGAACGTATTCTGGTTGGTTTTGGTAGTTTCCGCCACCAAGACCCATTGGGCTTACTTGTTTAGGAACATTTAGGTTTGGTAGCACTGGCGAGGCTTTAGGTGACTCAAAGCCGTCAAGTCCTTGCGCCGTAAAACTAGCTTTAATGTCGGCTAACCATTGCTGTTGTCTTTTTTCTAATTCTGTCATCAGGAGCGGGGGTAGCTGTCTCGTTCTTCTTGGCTTAATCCGTTCCATATTGATTGTTCAACATTGCTAGGAGCTACGCTGTATTCTTCAGGAACGTCAATTGTCGAAACAATACCATATCTAACTTGCTCAACAAAGTCCTTGTAACGGGAGGATTTTTCAGACCGATATGCAGAATTGTGAATATTAATATTAGCAACCGCTTCGGCTCTGCGTTTTTGTGCCATCTTAATAATAGCGCCCCTAGTCATGCTAATGTCTCCGGTAAGAACCTTCATCATGAATTCTCGCTCTGCTGGGGTATCTAGACCTCGCGCGCCAACGCCAAGCTGTTGAAACAACTGAAACACTTCAGACCCAAGTAATGCCGTTTTAAACTCAGCATCGGTTGCTCTTTTCATTGCGGCCTCATCGTCAAATACTTGGCCCATGATTTTGTTTCCTAGCGTGCGAATATCTGCAAGCAATCCCGATTCAAACGTAGACTCGCTTATCTCTTTAATAACCTTGTCTATTTGGTTGACGGATTTTATTCCCTCCTCACCGCCTTTAAGCATATTGGAACCGGCTTCTGTGGTGAGATCTGCCACATTATCGGCAAATTTGTTTTCGCCTAGGTTTATATTAGTTGTTGGACTGCCAGAAGAGGAACCAACTTTAGTAACTCTAACACTACCGTCAGCAGTAGGAATGCCCTCAACTTTTATGCCTTTTGCAATTAATTCATCAAACTGTTTTTGACTCATTAAAGCACCTACTACAGGGTCAATACGGAGCGCGGCAATTGCACTTGCGTCTCGAAATCTAGCGTTTGCTGCCATTTCGGACATCTGCGCTTTACGGAAATCTTGCTGGGCAGACATTTCCTGACCTTGATTAAGAAATGCAGCAAGGTTCTGGCGTCCACCAGCGCTTGTAATAATCGCGTTTAGCTCCCCTTTGTCATACACACTGTCGTCTCCGGGACTCAGATTTAACGCATTAGCCAGTCGGGGGTCTTCAAGAGCTTTTTCAAGCATATTGCGTGCGCCTTCTTGCTCTTTTTTCTCAAGTTGATTTTTTTGGTATTTCTGGATGCCCTGAGAAATGTTCTGCCCTATGCTGGCATACGTCTGCCCTTTAACTTGGCCTGCTTGGGCAATGCCACGGGCCATGCTTTCGCCCCCACGAGCAATCGGGGAATAATCAATGCGGCCAAGGGCTGCGTTTATGTTAGATCCTAGTGCTGGCATATCGTTATTTTAACACAGAAGGTAAGCCTCTTGTGGGGTTAATTTTTAATCCCTTTTGAACAAATCAACAAGAGGGTCAACAAGACCGCCAATAGCATTAATAATTCCGTTTTGGCGGGTAGCATCAGAAACTTGCCCTGCTCCATAAAGGTTAGCGTCAGAAGCGTATCGGTTAGAGCGGAAGTTGCCTTGATTGACGTTGTTGGTAAGTGCCAAATTAACACCCGCACTTGGATCAATGTTTTGCAACCCTTGTGTAGAAGCATTTTCAAACGCTTGTTGACCAATATCATAACCACTAGCAGTAGAATTAGATGTAATACCCGTAAGTGCTGCCCAAGGATCAAGGGACGCGCTTTGTTGCAATACCGCTAACCGTTCGGCATACGCACGGTCGTCACCTAGTTGTCCCTGCAAGTTTTGTGCATAGGTCAGTTGGTTGTTAATATTTTGCTGGTCTTGATCTGAGGCAAATGAGCGATTGTTTTCGTTAAGGGCTTGTTGCTGGGCTTGATTAGTAATGCCGTATTCGGCGCTGACACCCTGATTGCTCATGTCACCAGTAAGGGCAAGTCCAGCGTTTGATTGCTGACGTGCTATGTCATTACCTTGAACGCCTTGTTGGAAATTCCGGTTTTGTTGAGTTTCTGCTAAGTTGCTTTTATTAAGCGCGTTAGCTATCTCAATATCCTGCATCATCCGCCCACGCTGGTCTGTTAGACGCCCTAGCGCTTCAGCCGTTACGGCTCCTGCGCCCATCTCGGTTCCGCGAGCAGCATAACCTTGACGAATA
>TARA_R110002074_G_scaffold3273_12_pt1 | contig 10326 bp, 10 predicted proteins | sample TARA_R110002074 | Tara Oceans TARA_R110002074 (sample SAMEA4397215) | marine metagenome | biome: Polar Biome; feature: [MIX] marine epipelagic wind mixed layer (ENVO:01000061); material: water (ENVO:00002006), including particulate matter (ENVO:01000060) such as... | depth 10-100 m
TAATACATTGAAGTCCTCGTTAAATAGCATATTCCATAATGCATATCCTGCAGTTAATGTTGATATACCCAATTGCCTTGACTTTAGTATTATACTATAATCATGTTTAGAGATCTCATCTAAAGATTTTTCTTGGAATGGATAAAGATCAAAAAGAATTTTACCTCTAGTAGGGTGTTGTATATACCCATACTTTCTCATAAAGTGTACAGGATCAGTAGCACACTTTTGATACTCTGCTGCTATGATTTGTTTTAACTTTTTAGCCATAACTTATTTTTTGCGTTTCTCGAATGATCTACCGCCAAAGTAAGCACCGATCACTGTGATTAAAACCAATTGAAGTAGCTCAGTCCATTTCTCTTCTACTACGAATGATATAGTTCCTGCATCTATGAATATCATTAAGACTGTGCAAAATACTAAGAATATTAATACTAATGGTCTAACATTCTTAGACAACCATGAATCTGAGTTCATATCGGCTTTCCATCTATCAGTTATGTTTGCTTCCATCTTTGTTTCATAATCTGAAATTAATTCTTGTATCTTTTGTTCTGCTGCTAACTTTTCTTCTTTCGAAGTTGTTAAATTATCAAGTACCCCACCAACACCTTTTACTAGTTCTGCTGCTCCACCTGAAAATAGTTTTGTTAATATGCTCATAACTTATTCTCCTATTATTTTATTCGTTTTATTTTATTGGTTTTATGTTCCTTGTAGAATTGAATGTCTTCTCCTAAATCTACTGGTTCATCTCTTAAAACTCTTTGGAATTCAGAATCGGCTTTTTGTACAACCTTGTGCATTCTAATCAATTCCTGCTTTAGCTTTTCCTTCTTCTTTGGATTCTTTTCTGATACGAAGGCTTTTCTCAATTGCTGTTGCTTTAATTGTATAGTTTGATAGGCTTCTATTGCTTTTTGAAATCCCTTAGTCATAGATGCTTCTTGCACTCTATCTAATTCTTCTCTTAAGATTTGTCGTATTTCTTCTTTAGTTATTGCCATTTCTTTTCTCCATCATATCGTTAATTTCAATATTAAATTTATTTTGTAATTCTTCTCTAGATTGACCATCTCCCCAATCTTCTATATCGCCAGCTTCTGAAATCATGGTTTTAGATTCTCTACTATTTAGGAAATCCTCGTATTCAGAAGATACTTCTTTTAACCAAGACTTAAAGTTTGCATCTTGTACAGTTTTCTTATACTTAAACCAATGCTCTCTACCCTTTATCTTAATATCAGTTTCAAATCTAGCTAGACAGTTCATGCAAAATGAAAAATGAGAATATGCAAATTTGTCCCCTTGAGTTTTTAATCGCTTTTCGCACTTTGGACAACATAGCGGGATTTGACTTTGTATTCTAATCTTATCCAATTTATTAACGGTTTGCTTTATACCATTCTTAATAGTCCAAGTCTTTTTGTTTTCTTCCCAAACATCGCCTTCGTTCCTAACTACTCTTCTTTTAGTATAACCACTTCTTAATTGTGTTTTTGCAGTATGATCGCCTGATACAAGGTTTCTCATTCTTTGCACTTTCTTTTCGTCTATTGACTTTTTCATTATAACAACTCCTTTGCATGTTTTAAATATTTAATTGCAATTTTATTCTTTGGAGGTTTTCTTAAAAACTTATTAACCGATGATATTACACCAGGTGGTAAATTCTTACCAGCTTCGCCTTCTGTAGATACCTCAGAGAAGTTACTACTGAACATAGACTTATACGTTTTTAGATTATCCATAACCGCTTGCCAACTTCTTTCAACTACTTTGTCTAATAAAGTTCGCTCTTTTCTTTTTTGATTTCTTTCCATAGCAGTTTCTAAAGATGTTGATACGAATATCATATAACAATCATACCCTAGATCCTCTATTCTTTTTTTCTTTTTACCAAGAGCATTCGATGAAGCTCCAGTTCCATCTATGATAATACCAAGTTTTCCATCCAAATAGTTACTTAACTGTTTCTTTGCTATCTTTACAGATTTTGCCATTAATTTACCAGCTTGAGATCTTTCCTCGTCGCTCATATCATTTTCAGAAGGCGGGATAGAATGCTTAGACTTTAGATATTCATATGCTGAATCAGAGTTAACTATTTTTAAACCAGCCTTAGTTAAACCAGATTGTATTTTGTTTTTTGGAGGTATTCCGAATAATGCATTAATAACAGTTGATTTCCCAGAACCAGGTCCTCCAGCTAAGAAGATAGCTTTAAAGGCATGCTCGTTACGTACAGCCTCTGTTAGAGGATTGCTTGAAGCTTTACTTGGTTCCTTTATCTTGTCGTTACTTGGTGTTTTCGAAGGTATATCTTTTTTAGTTAGGAAATCTACAAATTCCCAGCCAACTAATAATGCTATCTTATTAATATGTTTTTTCCATAGAGAATAAGCTTTAGTAAACTTATAATCTTTATTGGTTGCTGTTTCCTCGCCTGGAAGTCCAGCCTGAAAATACGTTGGCATGTTAGTATTTGTATAACTAGAATCTAATGGATGTTCACCTAATATGTAATCTAAGACTTGCATTCCCATGTCTTGAGTTTGTTTCTTAGTTGAAGCTTTGTAGCTTTCTTTGCTTTTGTAAAATGTTGTAGGACCATCATCTACTTCAGATCCTCCTGTAAAATTGTTTTCTAGTAAAGATGTAACTATACCAGTTGAAACAAAATCTGCAATTTCTTCTTCAATTATAGTATGTGCTAGCCAATTACCTAATTTCATCGTCTTTTCAATTCCAGTTCTTTAGCAATCCATTTCTTTGCAATTTTATTTTGTATTGGTTTTGCAACGAATTTGTTTGCAGCTTTTATTACGTGTTTTTCAAAATCTTTATATTCAGAGTTATCTACTATTAACATATTACCTGTTCCAAATAATCCTTGAAATCTACCCATATTATTAGAAACTGCTGCATGGCCTTTTTTAACTACATCGTCTGGTACTTTTCTAGATCTTTGCTGGTTTCTTTGCAATGCTACTTCCAATGAAGTATTTACAAATACCATATAACAATCGTAACCTTGCTTTCTTAATTGCCTTGCCATATTAGAAATCTTATCGTAGTTTTTTCCTGTGCCATCTATTAACATTCCCAATTTAGAATTTATATAAGAATGCATTCTTTTAGCAGTTACACGTTTAGCTTGATTCCTTAAATCCATTGCTTTTTCATAGTCATCGGGATTTAAAGATTTAACATCGTGAGATAGGTTTGCTTTATCCAAGAAAGTTTCAAATGCTGAATCTGAGTTTACACCCTTTAAACCTTTTGCAGAAACGTATGGCATTGTTTCTGGCATACCAAATAAGGACGATGCCGTATAGGATTTACCAGAACCTGGTCCACCAGCAGTAAAAACCGCTTTAAAAATACCGGGATCGTATACTCCCTCGTTCAATATGTCTTGTAGTTTTATCATATAATATAAATATCAATCTATCAAGCTTTATAGCCAATGGTGCCACTGAATATCCTATTGCCCTTTACGTGCATAGTAACTATAATAGATAAGTACCAATCACTTGCATCAAAGTTGGCTGCCTGGCCTGTTGAACCTAGCATTTTTATTGTTGCATTAGATGCTCCAGATCCTATAAGTGTACCAGTACCAGTACCGCCGTCAAATCGGTTCATATAAATTTGTACTGTTGCTGTACCAGCCCCAGTTGTTGTTACTAAAACTGGTTGTTTGTAGATATCTGATCCTAAAGGTAGGGTTACTTGTGAAAATGTAACTACGCCCTTACCATAACTTACAAATTGTCCTCCATCACCAATGGCTGGTTGACTTAAGCCCGTTGGTACAAATTCTACCGGCGTTATCATATATGTATCTTTACTTCCTTTATGCCCACCGTAGAAAGCTGTTGCACTTGATAAGTCTGCTAAAGCTGCCGTTGAAGCCTTACCTACTATATTTGGTACAGTTAACGTATTGCTAGAGGGATTATATGTAATACCAGCATCTGATTTTATTGTAGTATTACCAGATTTTGAATCTGCAAATACCATGTAATGGGCTACATTACCTGCATCGGCAGTAATTACTACCTTGTCTGCAACTCTTGATATTGGACTTCTGTCTTCAGTTAAAGGTTGAAGGCCGTTGTCAGCATCGAATGAAAGAAAACCAGATACGTTATCATTATCTCTATCTCTAAATTCAATGCTGTTCTGTGAACATATTATGTGATCAAATGAACCTGTACCACCAAATCCAGAAGATACGTTACCGCTTGCACTAATATCGCCAGATGCGGTTATAGATCCAGACATAATAGTAAAGTCTGAACCTTTAACTTGTAATCTACCATATACAATTAATTCTTGTTTTGTATTATCTGCTGAACCTAATTGTAAGGTTTTTCCATCTGATACAAAATTATCAGTTCTTAAAGCATTGGCTTTGACTTGGCCTGTTGCAACAATTGCTGCAGTTTGTATATTATCATGTATATGTGTTGTACCAGTTCCGAAAGATCCAGTCAAACCTACTATATTAGCACTAGTACTTATATTGGCTGATGCTGTTATGGACCCGGATTGAATAGTAAGTCCAGATCCTACTTGTCGTATTTTACCGTAAACTACTAATTCTTGTTTTGCATTATCTGCTGCTCCCAATTGTAATAATTTTGCAGAAGCTGTAAAGCCAGGAGCTGCTAAACTTTCATCGGTTGATATACCTTTAGAAGAATGTATAGTATTAGTACTAGACAAAGCTCCCTTAACATCCATAGTATTGAAAATGGAATTAGCACTTGCACTAAATATACCAGATGCAGTAACAGGAGATGATATTTCGAAAGTTGTGGAGGATATCTCTGTAGTAGCACCAACAGAATATAATTCGTCTATAGCTGTAATATGTCCAGTTTTAGTTTTACCATTATTATCATTGGCATCTTTAATTTGTAAACCATTACTTGCATCGAATTTTAATGAACCTTCCTTTGCTCCAGTACTAGCATTTTTAAATTCTATAGTATTTCCATCTGTGATAATATGATTAAATGATCCAGTTTCAGTAATGATTGAACTTCCGCCAGACATAGAGATATCTGCAGATGCTGTAATGGAACCAGACATAATAGTAAGCCCTGAGCCTACCTGTCGTATTTTACCGTAAACTACTAATTCTTGTTTTGTATCTTCCAACGAACCCAATTGTAATAATTTGTGAGATGCTGTAAACCCTGGTGCTTGTAAACCAGTAGTGGATTCTATTTTTCCAGTTGTATGTATTCTATCTGTTATAGTAGTTGTCCCAGTTCCAAAAGAACCAGATAAAGCTATTATTCCAGCACTTGTACTTATATTTGCAGATGCTGTGATAGATCCGGACATTATAGTTATATCAGATCCTAGAGATCTAATTCTACCGTGGACTGTTAAGTCGCCACCTAAAATGTTTTGGCCGTGACCTATATCGCTTTGACTAATAACGCCAGCTACTGTGATTGTATTTCCTGCTATATCACCACTTGCACTTATATTTCCTGAGGCTGTTATATGACCTGCTTCTCCCATCACATTTAAACTACCAGAAATAGTAGTTGTGCCATCATCATCTAAGTGTAATACATGATGGTTTGCTGTAAAATGTAACCCTCCTTGTGAGAATTTATTTCTTATTTTCCAATCTGGTGTTTGATTATTTTGTAATTCTATTGTTGTATTTCCATTGCCTGTTGATTCAAATACAGCATTTACACTAGCAGCATCTTTTATATGAAGATTATATGAAGGAGTTGTATTAGGAGTATTGCCTATTTGAATTGTATCAGCTTGTATATTTCCACTTGCACTTATATTACCTGAGGATGTTATATGGCCTGTAAAGTAATGTCTATCGTCATCAGTAGTACCAAAAACAGTATGATGTCTGGCATGTAACATAGCGTCGGAAACTATATAATCTCCATATATAGTGCCACTTGCACTTATATCTTCTGATGCTGTTATTGCGTTTTCGAAATATGAATCGCCAATTACATTAAAGTCTGATGGTAGGCTCATTGGTACTGGCCCATCCATTTGAAACATAAAACCAGTTGGGGATGCCAAAATAAGACCGTCAGTATCACCATCAAGGTTCTCTATTTTCCTTGCCCTTAGTATTCCGCTAACTTCAAAGCCCTTTGAAAAACTTGCAGTTTCTGCATAGGACGATGATAGTTCGTATGTAATTTCGTGTGATGCTGATACAGCGTATGATGCTGTAACATTTAATGTTTGTACAAGGGATCCAGTCCCATCTGCTATTTCTCCACTAGAAGAAACTTGCAAAACCCTTTGATAGGAGTCTTGAATCCTTTGGCCTGTAAAGTCGTCTGATCCAGCCATTTAATAACCTCTATTTGCGTTTTTCTAATATCTTTACTACTTTCTCTATAATAGGTGTTCTTTGATTGTCTGTTATAGGATTTGCTTGGATATACTCTGCTACTATTGTGTTAACTTTTGTTTTCTTTATAGAGAGATTTTTTATGTTTATTTTTTCTTTTATTAGCATTTTTAATAAATTGATAACGTGTTCACGTTCAGTTAACGTTGGTTGAGATATCAATTGAACTTTTGCATTAGTTTCCAAAATTACCGGAGAGCTTTGAGATTTTACTTCTACTGTAACTTTTTTACTGGCTTCTACTTTGAATGTAGATTCCCATGGTACAAAGAATGTATCTTCAGCTATTACTTCTAATTTTATAGTTCCATTGGTATTTTCGTCTATTAAACCTTTTAACCTTTTAACTGGTACACTTACTTTACCATCGTCAGTTATTTTACCATTGAACATTATATTAAAGTCAGTAGCTTCTATTACCAATCTAGCTTTAGACTTTTTTAATGAAGCACCTTCCAATTCTATCTTTGCTTCAAAATTTTCTATTTTATCAGTATATAATTTGTACATTTCTTTTTATCTCCTCGGCGATTAATTCTATGTCTTTTATTTTATGATGCAAAGTTTTGATTTCTTTTTTTTCATCATATACTTTGATACCGTTTTTATGCATTATCAATCGGACTAATTTTTTCTTTTTCTTTTTATCTAGCTTCTGTAGTTTTACGGGATCAATATCTCCACTTGCAGAAGTTATTTCTTGTATAAGCAAATCCCACCTGTGAATACTGTTATCCCAAGTGAATGTTGCTTTGTCCCATGTAATTATATCAGCCATATATAAATATCATCTAACCTTTCTTATATGGAAATTTTTTGTTCAAGATGTCCTTTCTTTCATTACACCCACAATCATTTCCTATAGTTTTAGTAACTATTTTTTGTATACCAGTTGCTTTAGCTATTTTTGCTATAGTATCACCCAAACCTTTTGATGCTTTTTTTTTAATCTTCATAATTTATAAATAGGTATTAGTAAGATATATATTATGCAAAGTTATAAAGTTTTTAGGATTAACAACTGGTATTTCAAAAACACTATGCGTTTGATCGCAGTATAAAAGCCATGCTGGATAGGCTGCTGGTCTGAATGCTGTTGGTATATTTTCTTTATCTATTACCTTGAAATCCCAAACTTGTTTTTTCTTACCATCTACGTCGGTTTTTGCTGCACAATATTCTTTCATTACAATTTCCATTTCTGCACAGTAAGTGCAATCTCCATCTTTTAACATTGTTATTTTTTTAATCATAGTTCTTTCCCTTTATTAACTTTCTAGTTGTATTATTCGTTTTTCTAATTGTTGTATTTTTGCAACTGCTGCTGCTAATATAGCTCTATCATCTAAATCGATAGGAACTTGAGCATTACTAGCAGTTAAATAAACTTCTGGTGTTTCAGCATCTGCTTTATATCTTTTTATACTTCCTGTAGCGTCATATTCATAATCTGGTCCGTAAGATGCAAAGTTAGCACTTGCTGATACTACTTGTTCTGCTATAAAACCATATTGAGATTCGTTTGTTTTCTTTAGATTAAATTGAACTGGTTCTAATAATAGTATAGAATCCATTGAAGCTGTAGATAGACCCGTTATATTTTTCTTAATTTTTTCTGTAGATGATACATAGCAAATTTCGCCAGTACTAGAATCCCATTTCATCCAATTCGAACCCCCAGCTCCCAATGCAGCAGCGAATATTCCCCCATCATTAGCTATTTCGAATCTTTTATCCCCTCCTGCTGTTGTAGTAGAATTATGATAGAATTCCCAATTATTACCACTTCCAACATGATGAAAGCGTCCTCTATGAGATATCCCAATTCTGTAAGAAGTATTATATGATATATTAAATTGGTCTATATTGAAACCAGCATTTCCAGATAAACCTTTGTGAACGGATAATTGATCTGAGTGAGTACAATGCCCTGTGAAGAAACCGCCTATACTTAGATCCTCTGCATTGTACATTTTACCAGCTGCTCCATAAAAGCTATAAGCAGTACCTTGACCCTGTTCATCTGCTGACCCATAGACACCTACTGTATTTCCATCTGCAGATGCATGAGTCATTCGTGAAGTACCCTTTACCCCAATTCTGAATACAGCTGAAGAATCATTTGCATCATTAATGTATTCTCCTAAAATTGCTGCTGTATTGGCATTAACATCAGTATTACTTGCACAACCAGATATTTCCCTTCTAGAATAAAGTGTATTATACGAAGTAGATCCGTTACCCCAGTCATCAGTTCCAACTACATTTATTTTACCAGGGAAGATATCTAATGCTTGCCTTCCATTACCTAAGTCTCCTTTAATACCAGCCTTTACATCTTTTAGTTCAAAACCAGATAAACCAGAATCTTGTGATGTTGGGCATTGCATTGATTGTCCTGAACCCTTGAGCAATGCTTGTGGTGGAGTTACTGATATATTAGTTGTAAGTTCAAATTTTTCAATACTACCAGAATAGAAGGACATCTCAGCTGGATCAGAAGAACCATCTATTATAATTCTAGTTGTATTTGCATTTGTACTAGTTGATAATTTACCGGTAGAATCAATAACCATACTACCACCAGTTAATGTACTTGCTCCTAAGCTCCAGCCACCAATTAACCCTGCTGATGCTGTAACTATTCCTGCTGACGTTACTTGGAAGTCTGGAGAGTCTGAACCTCCTAATTTTATTGTTCCATTAGTTAGATCTAATTCTGATCCTGCTGAGTTTCCATAATTTGTTGATTGTAACAATCCTGTTTTAATTGATGATCCATCTATCTGGGTAGGCGCATCAGGTGTATTTGTTACATACATATTACTAACTGCAAAATCATCATAACTATCTCGTAAACACCATATACCAACATCCATTACAGCATGGCTTTGAGCACTTGCATGTGCTATTGTATTTGCATCAACTATAGTTACATGAGTTCCGTCGGATTGCAATTCCCTTACTACATATCTTGCACCTTGAGATGTATTAGGCGTTATCCTTACTTGATAAGTTTTGCCGGCTGCTATTACTGATGATATTGCATAGGTCTCTGTGTTATCTTCATACGCCTTAAAAGTTGTGCCGGCAAAGTAAGCCATGGCTGTTCCATTTCTATATGTTCCAGTTGGATCATTCCCGCCTGGTTGATCCACTGCCTGTCCCCAACCTATCATCATTCTAGGGGCAGAATTAGCGCCAGTAACATCTAGAATGTCAATATCTATTACTAAGGTCTGTCTTTCTGATCGATTAAAATGGGGGATGGATCTTATTTCGGCATCCCATTGCACATCTGCATCAGTACTCTTCATTAACAATTGACCGTTTACTGTTTTACACTCTGTCGTTCCATGCTGAGTAAATCCGGTTGGCACTCCTACTGCTGATGCTGATACTGACCCAGATGGTCCTCCAAATGTAGATTGCCAAACTGTGTTTTGAGGATTCTGTACGGTTATCTCACCCTTGATACCCAAAGTTTCTGTTTCAGAATTCCATTGCAAAAAGCCATTTGTACCATTTAAATAGAAATCACCAGATGATGACATATATGTTTGCCAAGTACCAGTTGAACCATCTGCTGATCCACTGAAGTATCCTAACTCATCAGCTCCTAAGAATAATCCGGCTCCAGCTGGAGTTGGAGTGAAGTCTATCAATCCTATATTTGTATTGGGTATTAAAGTATGAGCTACAGCTGCCGAAGCAGATGCAGCTGTTGTTGATACTAAGTTTGATGCTATTCCAGATGCAGCAGATGCCGATGCAGCAGATGCTGATGCAACAGATCCAGCTGCTAATGCTAATCCAGTTAATGCTAATGAAGAACTTGCCGAAGTTAAATTAGTAGCTACAGTTTCTGCCCTACCTGCTAAAGATGAACTTGCAGTTGATAA
>TARA_R110002074_G_scaffold36750_8_pt1 | contig 10325 bp, 8 predicted proteins | sample TARA_R110002074 | Tara Oceans TARA_R110002074 (sample SAMEA4397215) | marine metagenome | biome: Polar Biome; feature: [MIX] marine epipelagic wind mixed layer (ENVO:01000061); material: water (ENVO:00002006), including particulate matter (ENVO:01000060) such as... | depth 10-100 m
AGGCGTTGAGCAGGAAGCTGCGCGATTCCCACGCAAAGACACGCATGGCCGCCGCCCAGATTTCACGGTCATCGACGGTGGAGACACAATAGAAATCCGGGTTGGCGCGGTAATAGTGGCTCCGCAACAGCGGCATGTAATTTTCCCAGCAAATCGCGCTGACCAGCCGTCCTGCATCGCTGTCCATGATCGGCAGGTCATTGCCGTCGCCCCGCCCCCAGATCAGGCGCTCCGCAGCGGTCGGCACCAGTTTCCGATGTACTCCGAGAAGCGAGCCGTCGCGCTCAAACCCGAAGGTCGAACAATGCAAGGTGCCACCCCGCTTTTCAATGGCGCCGACAATGCACGTCAGATCATTTGCCGCCACCGCTTCGGACAAGGCAGCAAATCGCGTGCTTTCGAGCTCCACCGCATTGTCGGCGTAGCGGCGGAAGAGATCCCGCCCTGCATCCGTGCGCGAACCGACCCTCGTTCCAAAATCCACGCCCTTGGGATAGCCGCCGATATAGGCTTCCGGGAACACTACCAGTTCTGCTCCGGCCGCCTTGGCCCGCGCCAGCCAATCGCCGAAGGCCTTGATCGTCGCTGGCGTATCGAACGGGTCCGAACCGGTCTGGACCACCGCCACTTTCTTGGCTTGCGGCTGGCTCACTCGCTGGCCCACAGCGCCAGCACCGACCGCAGCGCGGTCACCAGCGCCAGCGGCTGGTCGAGCATCAGGTGATGTTCGGCTTCGGGAACCGCGATCATCGGGATATGGCCGCCACCGAGCTCGCGCAGAAAGGCAGCACTGTCGTCGTCGAACAGCTTGCTCTTTTCGCCATAGACGATGGCCATCCGGTGCTGCAGATCAACGATACGCTGCGGCGTTTGCGCCCATTTCGCCATATCATTTTCGTTGCGGTGGAACACCATCGGATCGAATTTCCACGACCAGCCCTGTTGCTCGCCATCGTCGATCCGGCGCAGTGAATGATAGGCCATATATTCAAACAGAAACGGCTCCTGCACCAGTTGCGGCGGCGACAGGACAAACCGCGCATGCGCCGATTCATAGTCGGGATAGACCTTGTTGGGCCGGTCGGACCGGCCCGAGCCGGGCGGTCCGCCGCCGCCTGAAAAATGGGCTGCCAGCTTTTCCGGTCGCATGACCATCAGGTCACAGATGATCAATCCGCCAAAACGGTCTCCCGCAATCTCCATTGCTCTCAGGGCAACACCGGAACCAAAGCTGTGCGCAACAATCTTTGGCTTGGCTGGCCCGGCAAACAGGTCCAGCGCCTCGGCCAGCGCGATCATGCCCCCCGCACGCGCCTCGTTATCGCAATCGGCGGGAATCTCGCTTTCCCCCATGCCGGCCAGATCATAGGCGATGATGTCATAGTCCCCGGCCAGAAACGGCGCGATAAAGGCAAAACAGCGCGCGTGGGCAAGAAAGCCGTGCGTCATCAGCAGCGGCGGCTTGCCGCGCGTGCCCCAGCGAAAATAATGGACCCTGCTGCCGTTCACCTCGACGAAAGCTTCTTCGCGCGGTACTGCCATCGCTTCGAGGAACCACGCGGGCAAATCCTGATCGTCGGCCCAGATATCGACGATATCCGGACCAGCTGCTTTCATATTTTCTTCCATCGAGGGTGTTATTTCCCCTGCCAGTTCGGTTTGCGCTTCTCGGCAAAGGCGATCGAACCTTCCTGCGCATCTTGCGACGTAAACACCGGTCCGGTGATTTCAGCCTGTTTCTTCCAGGCTTCCTCGCTGGTCCAGTCATAGCTTTCATTGATGATTTTCTTGGTCGCCTTGAGCGCCAATGGACCGTTGGCGGCAACCGTCGTCGCCAGTTCAATCGCCGCATCCAGAGCTGCGCCCTCGGTGACGCGATTGACAAAGCCCACTTCATAGGCGCGCTGCGCGGAGAAGAAATCGCCGGTCAAAGCCCATTCCATGGCGATGCGCTTGCCGACCAGCTGCTGCAGCTTGATCACGCCGCCCGCGGCAGCCACCAGCGAGCGCTTGGCTTCGGGAATCCCGAATTTTGCGTTGACGTTGGCGACGCAAAGGTCGCAAGCCAGCGCCAGTTCGAGACCACCCGCCAGTGCATAGCCTTCCACCGCCGCGATCAGCGGTTTCTCCGGTCCCTTTTCGGTGATGCCGCCAAAACCATAGCCTTTCACCGCAGGCGTCTCGCCGCGCAGGAAGCCTTTCAGGTCCATGCCAGAGCAGAACGTACCGCCAGCACCGGTGATGATTCCGGCGTTGAGGCTGTTGTCATTGTCGAGCTGCTCCATCGCCGCGCGGATGCCTTCGGCTGCTGCCTTGGTCATGGCATTCTTGGCTTCCGGCCGGTTGATGGTGACGATGATGAATCCATCGCGAATTTCGGTGAGTACTTCAGACATGTTCTTTCTCCTTGTTTTTGACCGTTCGCACTGAGCTTGTCGAAATGCGCTTCTCGGTTAGCGGTGTCCTTCGACAGGCTCAGTTCGAACGGAAAATTCAATCCCTAGTCAAACAGCAATCCCGCCAGTTTCGACCGCTGATAGGCCGCATCGCCGATCAGCGCGCCTGACAAAATCGCTTTCCGCCGGTGCAGCTGGGCATCGCAATCATGGGTGAAGCCAAAGCCGCCGTGGAACTGGATCGCCCGGTCCGCCGACGTGGAATAGCTTGAATGGGATTGCGCCGCGGCCATCCGCACCGCAACTTCGCCCCGGCCCTGTTCGCCCCAGCTATGGGCAGCGCTGTAAAGATGCGTACGCGCCTTTTCATATTCGACATAATTGTTGACCGTCGGGTGTTTCAGCGCCTGGTAGCTGCCGATAATCTTGCCGAACTGCTTGCGGGTCTTGAGATATTCCAGCGTATAATCGATCACCGCCTGCGCGCCGCCGGTCATTTCGGCGGAGTGGATCAGGCCCGCGGCCAGCTCGATCTTCTCCAGCGTCTCGCGGGTCCGCGATGCATCAAACAGGGCATCGGCGGACAGGGTGACACCGTCCAGCGTCAGTTCGTAGCTGCGCGCGGTTTCATCGATCACCGTTTCTCGGCGCAGCGCCCCGTCCCCGAGTTTTGCGCGTTCGATCAGGGCAAAACGCACCGCGCCGTCCATCTTGACCGAAGCAATGATCAGCTCCGCGCTGTCCGCCCAGAGCACCAGCTGCTTCTTGCCGGACAGAGTCACCGTGCCGCCGCTCTCAACCGCTGTCGCATCAATATTGACCAGATCCCAGTCGCCATTGGCTTCGCGCAGGGCCAGCGTTGCCGCCGTGCCCGCCGCAATTTTCGGGAGCCATTCGGCCTGCTGCGCCTCGCTGCCACCGGCCAGCAGGGCCTGTGCTGCCACTGTGGTCGAGCCGAAGGGCGTGCTCATCAGATTGCGGCCCATCTGCTCGGCGATCGGCACCACCTCGGCCATCGACAGGCCAACGCCGTCATGCGCCTCGGGGATCGCGATCGCCAGCCAGCCGAGTTCGCCGATTTCTTTCCAGATGCCGGGATCATAGCCCAGCTCATCGTCGATCAGTCCGCGCACCTTGTCGATCGGACTTTTGTCGCGACAGAAATTGGTCGCCACGTCCATCAGCTCGATCTGCTCTTCGGTCGTGCCGATTGTGCCTAAATTTTCCATATATTCCCTCAATTTCCCAAATGCTGGTTCAGGCCGATAGTCCTGAGCCTGTCGAAGGGCGCCTCTCGATCGAGAGCCGTGGTTCGACAAGCTCACCACTAACGGCAGCTCCAATCCCTATCTCGTTTTCGGCAACCCGAGCGCATGCTCTGCGACAATATTGCGCTGAATTTCCGACGTGCCGCCACCGATGGTCGCCGAAAAACTGTTGAGATAGCTGCGATGCCAATAGCCGTCGTCGACGGCGTTTTCGTCGCCGACATAATAGCCGGCCTTGGTGCCCTGGAACGCAAGCGAAAATTCGGTCAGCTCGCGGATCAGTTCGGTGCGCGCCAGCTTGTTCATCAGCGGCAGTCCCATCGGCCGGTCCTGCATCAGCTGCGGCATCCGGCGGCGGGTGTTGTTGAGATTGAGCGCCTGGATATCGATCATATATTGCGTCATCTTGTCCCGCATCACCGGGTCATCAAGCAGCGGCTTGCCGTTGCGGACCGAATTTTTCGCCAGCTCGACAATCTCCATCACGTCGAGTTCCTTGACGAAATAGCCGCCGACCGGCTTGACCTTGGCGCCGCGCTCATATTCCAGCGTCTTCATCGCCATCGACCAGCCATTGCCCTCGCCGCCGAACAGGCAGTCGGCAGAAATGCGGGCGTCGGTGAAAAAGGTTTGCACAAAGCCATATTCGCCGGTCAGCTTCTTGATCCGGCTGGTGGTGATACCGTCCACGTCCATCGGGTTGAGGAAAAAGCTCAGCCCGGCATATTTGTTCGGCGCGTCAAAATCGGTGCGCGCCAGCAGGATCATATATTTCGCGCGGTCACCGAGCGAGGTCCATATTTTCGAGCCATTGAGCACATATTCGTCGCCGTCCTTGACCGCCTTCAGCTGCGCGTTGCCGAGATCCGATCCGTTCTCCGGTTCGGAAAAGCCCTGGCACCAGATATCTTCGGCGCTGAGCATCGGCTTGATATATTTCTGCTTCTGCTCTTCGCTGCCGAGATCAAGAATCAATGGTCCGGCCCAGCCGTTGCCGATCGCGTTGATCATGATCGGCGCATCATATTTCTTCATCGCCCTGGTGGCAGCCCGCTGATATTCGCTGTGCAGCCCGCCACCGCCATATTCCTTCGGCCAGCTCGCGCCGAGATAGCCCGCTTCATAGACCTTGCGCTGCCAGTCGCGGAGAAAATCGAACTGCTCGTCGGTCGATACTTCCATGAACGTCAGCGGCAGCATGAAGCCCGGATCGCGGACGGTATTTTCCTTGAACCAGGCGTCTGCCTGCCCGGCATAATCCTTGAGTTCGGCTGCACTCGGTTTTTCGGCCATAGGTCTTGCTCCCAAATTCCTGTCAATAGGGCCAGTGGCACGGTCCCATTGCCTGCGATATTGCTTGAATCACTAGTGGGTTAATTGAACGATTAAATTGCAAAAAGCAATGGCCCGGATCTGCTAAATTGAGCCTGTGGAGAGAAATATGGTCAGCGAGAATTTTAGCGGGCAGAAACATGTCATGTGCCGGGCCTGTCACGCGCATTGCGGGCTGATTGTCGATTTCGAGGATGGCGTCCCGGTCAAGACCCACGGTGACAAGGACAATCCCGAGTTCGAAGGCTATAGCTGCATCAAGGGCCGACAGCTGGCCAATTATCACAGTTTCGACACACGGCTGCTGACCAGCTACACCGGCATGAAGCAGGGCGCAAAGCAGGCGGTACACTGGCGCGACGCGGCGCGGGATATCGCTGCCCGTCTCGAACGGATTGTCGACGAGCATGGCCCCGATGCGGTCGCCTCCTATGTCGGCACCTTCGGCTACAACAACGTCAATGCCCATGCCTTCATGCTGGCGCTGATGGACGCGATCGGATCGACCTCGGTCTATGACAGCGTCACCATCGACCAGCCGGGCAAGGGCATTGCCCGCGCCCTGATCGGGCCCTGGCTCGCCGGTGCCCCGCGCGTCGGTGACTGGGACGGGCTGATGCTGATCGGCACCAATCCGGTGGTGTCGATGAACGGCGGTCTCGGCATGAACCCGGCCAAGAAACTCCATGATGCCAAAAAGCGCGGGATGCAGCTGATCGTGATCGACCCGCGCGTCACCGACAGCGCCCGCCAGGCCGACATTCACCTGCAATGCCGTCCCGGCCAGGACCCGATTCTGCTTGGCGCTATCGCAAAGATAGTGATCAACGAAGAGCTGTACGACAAGGATTTCGTCGCCGGCGATGTCGACGGTTTCGAAGCGCTCAAGCAGGCCGTGCAGCCCTTTGATGCGGGTCCTGCCGCCGACCGCGCCGGCGTCGCGGCCGAGGACATCGTCCGTACGGCCCGCATGTACGGCAGCTGGAAAAAGGCGAGTATCAGCGGCGGCACCGGCACCAATATGTCGGGCGGCGGCAATATCACCGAATATCTCAACCTCGCATTGACCTCGATCATGGGCCACTGGCTGCGCGAGGGTGATCTCAATCGTCGCACCGGCGTGTTCACCAAGCCGGCGCCGCCGATCGCCGCCACGCCCGGCCCGATCCCGGCCTGGGGCTTTGGTCGCAGATTGCACAGCCGCGATCTCGAGCAGAGCATCTCCGGCATGCCGACCGCCGCCCTGCCCGACGAAATCCTGACACCCGGCGACAAGCAGGTAAAGGCGCTGATCTGTCTCGGCGGTAACCCGATGCTCGCCTGGCCCGACCAGCTCAAGACCTTCGAGGCGATGAAAGCGCTCGACCTGCTGGTCTGCATCGATCCGCGCATGTCGAAAACCGCCGAGCTGGCCGACTATGTGATCGCGCCCAAGCTGCATTATGAAGTGCACGGCAATAGCGCCGCGCCGGAAATCTATGGCGGCTTTGGCGCCGGCTGGGGCTTCGAGAATAATTACGCGCAGGCCAGCCTGCCGATCATGGACGTGCCGGAAGGTTCCGATCTGTGCGAAGAATATCAGTTCATCCACGCGTTGGCGTCGGAAATGGGCAAGACAATCAAGGTCAAATCCTGGGCGCTGCTCGCCCATCCAGACGAGCGCGAGGAAAAGGCCACCGCTTTCCCGCCGGGTGAAACGCCCGATCCGGTCAGCGCGTGGAGCGCATCGCTCAACGGCTGCCCCGCGGATATCGCCAAGCTTTACGAAGACGAAGAGGTCCAGAAGGGCACCATCGTCGACGCCCAGGCGCTGCTGGTGCAGCCCAAACCGGAGGGCTGGGAAGGCAAATTGTCGGTCGGCAATGCGGCGATGATGGAAGAATTGGAAGCATATGCCGCCAAACTCGGCAAACCGGTGGACGATGATGGATTCCCGTTCCGGATGATCGGGCGGCGGATGACCGCGATCCACAACAGCAACTGGCACGAGGATCCGGTCCAGCGCAAACGTGTGCCGCATCATCCCGCCTATATGAACCCCGCCGATATGGAAGCGCTCGGCCTGTCCGAGGATCAGCCGGTCGAGCTGGAATCCGCCCGCGCCTTCATCAGCTGCGTCGCCAAGGCGGACAAGACGGTACGCGCCGGCTGTGTCTCGACGCCGCATAGCTGGGGCACCAATCCGGACGAAAAGGAAGATCCGCTGGGCGCGGGCGGAAATACCGGCCGACTGTCCTACAACGACCGCGACTTCGACAAGCGTACCGGCATCCCGCTGATGAGCGCGATCCCGATCCGGGTAAGGGCGAAGCAGACGGCAGTGATGGAGGCGGCGGAGTAATTTGATCCTCTCCCATAGGGAGAGGGAACGAAGACTTAGCCGACAGGCTTAGTCGCAGTCGGTGAGGGGTTATCCCGCAAGGGTGAAAACCCCTCACCGAGTTTCACTAGCCAGACAAGCTGGCAAGTTTCACTTGCCTCTCCCTATGGGAGAGGAAAAAGTTCGGAGACCCCATATGACCAATCCCCTGTTCGACCTCACCGGCGATGTTGCCGTCATTACCGGCGCCGGACGCGGAATCGGCGAAGGCATGGCCAAAATCCTTGCTGATGCCGGTTGCAACGTCGTCTGCGCCTCGCGCAGCATCGACCAGATCAGCCGCGTCGCCGACGCAATCAACGCCAGCAACAGCAGCGGACGGGCGATCGCCCATGCAGCCGATGTGACCAGCGCCGAAGACATGGATGCGCTGGCCCAGCGCGCGGTCGACGAATTTGGCAAGCTCGATATCTGGGTCAACAACGCCGGCGGTTCGCTGGTCTCGGCACCGCTGATCGAACTGGATGAAGCCGAATGGGAGCAGACGCTGGCAACCAACCTGACCTCGGTCTTCCATGGCGTTCGCGCCGCCTGCAAGCATTTCGGCGAAGGCAGCCGGATCGTCAACACCAGCTCGCTGGCCGCTGAGGAACCCTTCCCCGGCAGTGGCCATTACAGCGCCGCCAAGGCCGGCGTGCTGATGCTGACCAAGACGCTCGCCCACGAGCTCGGTCCCAAGACCCGGGTCAATGCGATCCTGCCCGGCTTTGTCCCGACCGAGACGGTCAAGCAGGCGCTGAGCATGACCGACGAGGATTTCGTCGGCTTCGAAGACACGCTGGGCCTGCCTGCCGGACGGCTCGGGACACCTACGGATATCGGTGCGCTGACGCTCTATCTGTGCGCTCCGGCCTCGGCATGGATGACCGGCCAGTGCATCCGGCTGGCGGGAAAACCCTGATATCCTGTCGCCTTATGCAGCGGCCAACCGGTTTTATTGATCCAGCACAATGCGATAGCGCGCCTTGCCGCTTTCCAGATGTGCCAGTGCGTCGTTGATCTTGTCGAACGGAAAATGTTCGGTGACCACCTTGATGTCGTGGCGGGCGCAGAACTCCAGCATATCGGCGACGGTATGCGGGCTGCCGACCAGCGACGAGGACAGCGACAATTGGGAAAACATCAACGGCATCAGCTGTAACTCGGCGGGGATCGCCTGAACCCCCAGAAAATGCAGCCGCCCCTTCGGTTTCAGCATCGTCAGGAACAGATTCCAGTCCAGCGCGACATCCACCGTGCTCAGGATAACATCAAAACTGCCTGCGGCCGCCGCCAAGGCCTCGGGATCGCGCGAATTGATCACGGCATGGGCGCCCAATGCCATGGCTTCCTCGTTCTTCGAACTGCTCGAGGTCAGGGCGGTGACGTGGCAGCCCCAGGCCTTGCCGAACTGCAGCGCCAGATGACCCAGACCGCCTATGCCCAGCACCGCGATCCGGTCGGTCGGCTTGATGCCGAATTTCACGAACGGATTGAACACGGTGATGCCGGCGCAAAAGAGAGGGCCGGCGTCCCGGGAATCGAGACCGTCCGGCAGCTTGATCACGCTGACCCCCGATGCCCGCACGATGTCGGCGAAGGCGCCATGCCGCCCCGGTGAAACCGTCGACTGCACCGATTCGCAGAGATTATGATCGCCATCCAGGCACTGCCGGCAGGTCATGCAATAATGCGAATGACCGCCCAGCCCGACCCGGTCACCGATTTTGACATGCGTCACTTCCGGACCGATATCAATGACGGTTCCGGTCGCTTCATGCCCGCCGACAAAGGGAAACTGCGTGGCGCCCCACACATTGTCGCGCAGGCTGAGGTCGGTATGGCAGACACCGCAATATTCCACCTGGATATCGATATCGTTGGAACCCAGCGGCCCCAGTTCATATGAAAACGGTTCGAGTTTGCTTCCGGCCTCTGGCGCGGCATAGGCTTTTACAGTGCGCATAACGGGTCTCTCCATGACTCTCAATCTGGTCGGGGGTCGCATATCTGGCCCCCGCTGGACACTGTCATATCAATGCATGTTCGCGATGACGGGAGCCCCCAGCCAAGCCATCCCGAACCCTGCACATCCGGATGGCCCATAAAAAAAGGGCCCCGGAAATAATCCGGGGCCCTGCATTCGGAATAGCTGCAAATCGGCTAGCCAACCACGATCATCACCAGCGAAGTGGCGATCAGCGCCGGCGTCTCGATGCCGTCAATCTCGACCACGACATTATAGGTCAGCAGCCAGCGGCCCGGCTGTTTCTCGACCGCATCGACCAGTGTATGGCGTCCGCGAACCTTCGATCCCGCCCGCACCGGGTTGAGGAAGCGGACCTTGTCAAAGCCGTAGTTGATTCCCATCACCGTGCCTTCGAGGCCCAGCGTGGTGCCATAGGACAGCTTCGGCAGCAGCGAGAGCGTCAGCAGTCCATGGGCAATCGTGCCGCCGAAAGGGGTCTTCGCGGCCGCTTCCTCGTCGATGTGGATAAACTGATGGTCCTCGGTGCAGTCGGCAAATTTGTTGATCCGGTCCTGACCCACTTCGACCCAGTCCGATACGCCGACTTCCTTGCCCTTCCAGGACTCGAGTTCACTTGGTTTGATTACTGGCATAATATTTCTCCTAAACTGTTTGTCCAATACCGCTAGTGGAGAGCCTGTCGAACCACGCCTCTTGTCGAGACGAGCCCTTCGACAGGCTCAGGGCTAACGGACATTCAAAAGTTTCGCTTCCGACTAGCCCTTCATGACTTCCTGCATGCGACGGAAGAATTTGCCGCCCTGACCGCCACCATTGGCATATTCCTGCATGCCGGTTTCATCGAGAATCTGGTCAATATTTTCGGCAATCGCTTCGGCCGAGCGCTTGTCCTCCGGCAACCAGACGCCTTCGGTTTCAAAGATTTTCGCAGCCGCAAAACCACCAGCGCCGGCGGTCAGGATCGTCTTCGACGGCGCGCC
>TARA_R110002074_G_scaffold122099_2_pt1 | contig 10321 bp, 2 predicted proteins | sample TARA_R110002074 | Tara Oceans TARA_R110002074 (sample SAMEA4397215) | marine metagenome | biome: Polar Biome; feature: [MIX] marine epipelagic wind mixed layer (ENVO:01000061); material: water (ENVO:00002006), including particulate matter (ENVO:01000060) such as... | depth 10-100 m
CTCGTATTCACCTCTATGTTTTTTAGAAAACTTTATGTTGCTATACACACCGTCAGACGACAACCTATCAACGCTTTTAACGTCATTCATAGAAGATTGACTCTTAACGTTGGTTAATTGTGGTCCGTCTAGAATATTGTCCATAGTGGACTTCATGTCCTTACTAAATTTTATTTTAGCTTGCACAACTTCAGACTTAATATCTAACTGATCTAACACGCTTTTAACGGCTTCAACGTTCTGCATTGCATCGTCAGCAAAAAACATATTGTTATACCCTTCTGAAAATTTACCTAACATCCACTGAGCCTTTGCTTCTCCCGTGCTGTTACCTAAACCCGTTATATTCTCTAATGGTATGTTTAAACCTTGAGAAGCTAAAAACTGTTGTATTGGTCCAGCTGATGCCGGTGGTCTAGCCGTTAACACGTAAGTATCTTTTGTTCCAAACTTTTTAGCTCTTTTCATAGCTGTATTAAACATAGGGCCCTGAGATCCCTCTGTAACAACATTAAATTCACCAAAATCAAACTCCCCACCTTGAGCTAATATATCAGCTCCCTCTGTAGCAAACTGCTCTGCGTCTAATCTAACCTTTTTATATCCACTGACAAAGTCATCCATCTTAGTAGTAAGACTTGTTGGCATGGCTTCTTCCTGTGTTAGATTGTCAGTTTTAACCTCCATAAACCTATCGCTAAACATTTCTTTAAACCCATCTTTATTGCCCTGTACAGCTTCATGATTTTTAATAACAATTTTATCTGTTAACGATCTTTCTTTTCTAGCCGTGTTACGTTCTAAGGCTGTTTCTAAGGAGGTTTCTACAAAAACCATACTTACATCATATCCTTTGTCCTTAAACTCATTAACAAGTCTCGTCATTGCGTTTATAGATCCACCAGTACCGTCAACAACAACGCCATCAGCGTTACCTTGGTATTTCATCATTTTACCCTTAGATATCTGTCTTGACTGGTATTGCAGTTTGCCTAACTCACTTAACTGTTCTCTTGTAAGATCGTTCATACTTTCTGGTAATCCAGAGTTTTTCTTTAACCACTCTAATGATATATCAGAATTAACTATTTTAAACCCTTGACTTTCTAATCCTAACTTGCTGATAACATTACCTTTTCCACTACCAGCTCCACCAGCTAAAAATATAACTTTTCTACCAGGCTGCGGGGTTCCATCAAGATTAGGTATTGTAGCTCTAACTCCAGACTTAGTAGTTGCCAATGTATCATCAAAATCCCAAGCGCTCATACCTCTAGATTCTGTGTTTATATTTATTGCTCTAGAATTATTTATAGCTTTGCTGAATTTTACTTTACTCTGAATCCCTGTTTTTGTAATCTCTGGTTTTCCTTCTGCGTTTATACCAAACTGTTCCGCAAACGTTTTACCGTTAATATATATTACTTGATTAGGATCAATACCCACACCATCGACGTTAAATACTTTTTCGTTAAAATATCTTTGCCACCAATAGTTATCTCTTAAGTCCCATTTATCCGGCATTTTTCTTGCGTAACCAGCTTTATTTAATTTTTCATTTTGATTAGCGTCTAAAGCTATTAACTTATAGTTATCCATTACAGCCTTATAAGCAGCGTCAAAATTAGATCCCCCGAGCGCTGAATGTAACAAGTAAAGATACGCAGCTGTAGCAGGCATAGCGTGCTCATATTCATATGCTACTAACTTTCCTTTTCTATATTTTCCAACAGGTTTTGGAGACCAACCTACGAATTGAGCCCCTAATTTATGCCAATGATTAGATTGTTTTGCGGTAAGTTTCAAATAGTTACCTATTACTCTAGCTGCTTGTTTATCACTCTCTATAGCGTCGTTTATTCTAGACCAAAGAGCTTGGTGTATTTTACCTACCTTATCATTAAACTCTTCAATACTACCATTTTTTATATTAGCTTTTATAGTACTTTCGTTTTTAAATATAGTACTATAAGAAACACGTGAAAAGTCTTTTACACCTTCGATAGGCGCTCCGAATGCATTATCTGGTAGGTTTCTCAAGGCTTCCATTTTAGGCTTGTAATAGTTCTTATATATTTCGGAGTTTTTAGCGCTACTTCTAGTTCCAGGTGTAAATTCAGTTCCCCATGTTTGTATATTAAGATCTCGTATTGTCTTTTTTAATACTTTATTATCACGTTTTTTTATGTCTAAATGAGGTTTTGCTATAGCTTTTTCAAGTAATGGTTTAGCTGTATTAATATCTAAGTTATATATTTCATAGAATCTATCTCCAAATCTTTTAATCTCTTTTTGTATTACGTCTGTAGCTATAAAGGCAGGTTGTCCAAACCAAAAGTCTCTAGGCATTAAAGGTAAGAGGTGTTTCTTTACAGCTGCTTCATACTCGTCTATTTGCTTTTCAGTATTAAGTTCGTAAACAGAGTCTACCCCAAACGTACTTAAAATTTCATTAAGCGTTTTTTCAATAGCAAACTCCGAGTTAAAATCAGTATTTTCTACTGTGTTTATTATTTCTCTACTAAACGCTAATTTACTTTGAGCGGCTGTTATACTTGCTATTTGCTGCTTGTCAGCCTTTGCCTTCTCTAATATTCTTTGAGCGGTTGACAACGCGGTTTGTTGTGCTTGAAAGAAAGCTAATCCTTTTAACCGCTGTCCTATTCCTCTATCATATTTATTTAATTCCCCACGAGGCGTTATACCCAAGTCTTTTCTAACTTGTTCTATAACTTCAGAGGTTGGATTTTTAAACTCTGGTTTTAGTTCCCACAAGCCAACTTGTGAAGTTTTTCCTTGTGATCTAGCTCTCTTACCGTCAGCTTTAAATTTTGGCTGATAAAAATACTTTAGTATACCATTATGTAATCCCAGACTCGTACCGTAAACATCTCTAGCAACACCTATATTTTCACCTATTTTATTGATATCAGCATCTTTGCTACTAACGTTTAAAGGAGGTAATATTCTTATTGTTTTACCTAGATTATTACCAGCATAAAACTGTTGTATATTCCCAGCTTCAGAAGGTTCTGGTATACCATCTTTAATTTTCTTAGCATACGTTAAATTCTTTTTTGGATCTGTTATCTTTTGAGAAGGAACATTAAATATTATTTCACCTACTTTACCCGCGTGTTTATCTGTAACTTCTTTAAACGTATCTCCTTTTTTAACCTTAACTACGTTTGTAATGTCACTGACTTTATCAGAAACTTTATCAAATTTAAGAACATCTGTTTTAGGTATATCTTTAGTGTCATCTTTTTTAGTTTCTACTGTAGTATCGGCTAACTCTTGTACTAACGGAGAATCTAAACTAGTCATTTCAAAAGCCATATTTTTAGCTTCTTCATATATTTGCTGCGCTTTAGGGCGCATTGTACTAGTTACATAGGTAGAAAACTTAGCGGTGGCAGGATCAAATCTTTTTATAATGCCCGTTAACTCAACTCTAGCAGCGCTAACGACATTAGCCCTAGGAATATCGCCGGCTCTAGTATCGTAATTTATAGCTTCTAAAGCTAACAAGTCAAAGTGTCCTTGGCCATCTTTATTAGCTAGAGCCTCAGTTGCTCCTCTAACTTCAATCTCGGTACTAGATGGTGACTTTATTGTCTCTACTAGCATTTCAGGAGTAAAAAGATCTGAATCTTTATACATGTCTGTATCTTTAGAAAACTGTATTAAGCCACTACTATCTCTAACTGATTTAAAGCTACCATCTTTCTTCTGTTCGTACCCAAGTTCTACCATACTCGCAGCGTAGCCATCACTACCTTGTTTGACTCTACCAGTAATCTTAGCGCCTTTATCAAAAGTGTTTCTCATACCAGCACTCATAGTACCGCTGTCCATAGCTTTGTTATAGTCTTTAATAAAGTTCATAACGTCTCTTCCTGTTCCAAACTCAACTCTCATTCCAGCTGCAGAAAAAGCTCTTCTAAACATGTCTCCTGTTTTAGTGAATGCGTTCTCGTTAAACGTAATTTCACCATTAGCAATAGCGTCAGAAAATAAAGTTAAAGTTTCTTCCGCAGAAACAAAAGCACCTTGCTGCTGTTGGTACATAGCTATTCCCTTTCTTAACTTACTATTCTGTATCTGTTTGGTGTTTAAGTCCATTAAGTAACCCTCTAATGCGTTACCAATAGCTAATTGGGTGTTTGGATGATCTTTAAAGGTTTTCTTTAAAAACCTATGCAGTACTTCGTGGTATGCTACGTTAGAAGCTCCAAGTTTTATAGCCGCATTTTTGTTTATAACAATAAAATCTTTGCCATCTATATTTTGACCAGTAAAACCATGTACACCAGAAAAGTCTTCTGATTTAACCCACTGATCTACTTCCATTTGTATGACATCAACACCCTTACCTCTTTGGTCAAACTCCATTCCTTCCTTAACAATACCTCTCTTTATTAAATCTTGTTTACCTAGAGTTTCACTTGTCTGTATGTCTATATATACCGTTTTACCAGTCTCTGCGTTAACTACTCTTTGAATACCTTTCTTTTTGTACCTAATTTCCATTTCATTCTCCTTAGCAAAAGCTTCTGTGTCTTGATCGTTGTCCATTTCTAATACAGTTGTGAATGGATCAACCTTATTAAGGAATTTTTTAATGTTGTCTAATCCCTTTTGCAGCTTAGGAGTTGTTTTTCTTTTGTTTATTTTCTCTATTGTAGGTTGCAGTATCTTTCTTTTCTTTGCGTTGATACCGTTTATTTTTATTTTGATAGCTGTTATTTTATCAAGGATAATTTGTCTTTGTTCTCCGGACTGATCAGTCCCTCCAATTTCTTTCTCAACCTCTTTTTGCTCTTCTTTTAACTTCTCAACTTCAGTGTTCATGTCTTCAACCTCCTTAACCTTTTCAGGTCCAACATCATTTAGAGCTTCTATTTCTAATGCTGTAGCTTGGTCATTAACTTCTATTTCTAAATTTGTAGATTTAACTTCTACATTAGAATTACCAGTAGAATTTAATATGTTTTGTACAGAGCTAAAAGCGCCAGCGTCATTATTTATAGTTATTTCAAAACCTTCAGGTAAAACTCCATCATTGTCTTTTATAGTTTGTCTAACGTGAGCAACTACATTTTCTTCGCTAGAAAAAGCCACTCCGTCAGCTTGGTAAACAGGGTCTTTAACACCTTTAGCCATTTTGTACACTTTACCACCACCCATGAAAGCAACTTGGAATATCGCTGTCTGTATAATAACAGGTTTGTAGAAAGTTTCCCAGTCCATGCCTTCAGCTAAGTTGTTACCATCAATCCAATTGTGAATAGGCTGCGCTAATATTTCTTCAAAAACCTCTCCAAGCATACCGTTGTATCCTCCAGCCTGCTTTATTGTGGCAAGCATATCTTGCGACGCTGGGTTGAACCCTATTTTTTTTAGGTATTTACCTAGCACAACTTGTTTAAATAAACCAGGATTATCTTTAAACATTTTACCTATTAGTGGTAGCGCAGCTCCAGCTTTTTCTGTTATAAAGTCAGTGTAAGTAGATCCAACTGATTTAAAAAACGTACTAACAGGGTCAGCGTCATCGTTAAACTTCTTAGTCTTTGCATCCCAATAACCAAGCTTATTTACCTCAATAACCATTTCTTCTCCAACGTTTGATACCGCAAGTGACATTTCTGGTGTCATTCTCATTTGGTAATCCGAATATATCCTACCAGAACCACCGGTAATGGCTTGGCCCAAAGTACTCCACATTATCTCCCACGTTTTTATAGCTTTTTCCGTAACTACCATAGAACCATACTTAAATTGGCTATAACCAGCGGCAGTTCTTTGTGCTTTTGTGTAACCTTTTAGTGTATTGTTTGTAACCTGTAACGTTTTAGATATTCTATTAGTTCCAATTACAACTTTAGACGCAGTTCCAACAGCTCTACCAACACCTCTTGTTAGTATCATTTCAGCCATAAACTTTAAAGTGTCTATAGTTCCAGCTCCAACAGTGTATCCAGTAGATTTGTTTGCTAGACTTTGGTCTATTTGCGCTTTACCTTGGTACATCATTAGTATAGACTCTTGCGTAGAGCTTAACTCTTCGCCTCGCTGCTGCATATTGATTATATCCCTAATTTCACTTTGTCTATAACCGTCTATCATGCTACCAGCTATAGGTATCCAGTACTCAGCTCTTTGACTAGTTAGTCCTTCCCAGAAGTTTACAACACCCCATTTGCTAAAGTTTTCTGGTTTGTCCATAATATCTTCAGCTATTCTAAGCAAGTCCTTTTCTTCACCACTTAAGTCACTTTTGTTTCCTAGGTTTTTTATAACTTCTTCAGCGTTTGCTATGATAGCGTTTGTACTAAGACCTTTGTTGCTAAAGTTAATTTGCTTACCAATACGATGATAAAACTCTTGTCTATGGTTTTGTATTTCCGACTCTGATAAATCTTCTGATAGTGTAAGTTTGTAATCGTTCCAAACTTTAGCTATCATATACTTCTTTGTTTCATAAGAAGTTCCAGCTCTATGAAACTCCATATCATAAAGCATGTCTCCAAACTTTTGAAACACATTGTCATCTATTACGTTGTCGTAATAATCTGATATTTCGCCTAACTCGTCGTAGTAACGCTCGCTAACACCCACAACGCCTTTTTCTTTATCACCGTTCCAGTATAGACTCCAAGCTTCTTGGTATTTAACGTTTAAATCTTTGTTAAAAACGTCGATAAGATCTTGCTGCCTAGCTTTCATTTCATCTAATTTAGGCTTATGCTTTTCCGCTATAGCTACTAATTCGCTTTGATACATAGCGTTTGCTTTCTCGTTAGCTCTTTTATTAGCTTCGTCTTCTATTTCTTTTTGTGTACCTCTAAATTTACCATTTTTAACCTCTTCATTGACTTCATCATAACTTTGGTTGAAAAGAGATTGAAAAACATCTTTAGCTCCTTTAGACATTGACACCCCTTTTTCTTGGTTACCCCATTTAGTTTCCAAAAGCTTGTAATCAGCATTTATTAAGTCTACGTCGTCTCCAAACTCAGTGTTTATTGTAGATTGTATTTCAACTTGATTCTCTGCAATAATATCTTCAAGCTCCTCCTCATAGTTAGCGCTCCATTTAGCCAATTCCTCATCAGCATAACCCTGCATTTTTGCGGTTAAATTTGCTGTAGCTTGATCATTTTTTAAGTTTGTGTATTCTACAGATTCTTTAGCAGTTTTCGTTTCATCACCAGTAAGAATAACATTATCAGATGTTGTTTTGATATCTCCATCTACACCACTTCTTATTTTTAACCTAAGAGCCGTATCTTGTTCCGAAGTAAGAGCTATAGCTTCGTTTTCAATGTTAAGTGTGTACTCTCCTTTAATAGCAGCTTCTACCTCATCTTCCGTTCGAGCTATATCTCTTATTCCTCCACCTATGATATTGGTAAAAATTCTATCAGCTATATCAGATCTTTGATGCGCTAAACGCAGCATCTCATAAGCTTTTCTGATTTCTTTCTGAGACATATCTTGACCGGTTCCGTCCGTGAACTTGTACTTTGTTCTATTGTCGTTTATTCTTCCATAATCACTATAAGAAGTGTATTTGACTATGTTACCTATTTTTGTTCCTTTTTCATTAAAAGTACTTCCATCAGTGTTTATTGCCCCGTGGTTTGGGTGTTGATAATCTGTTGGAGCTATTCTTTGAATAAATTTTTGGTAACTTTCTTTATCGTTAGATAAATCTAAAAAAAAGTCTGACTGTCCCATGTACTTGTCGGCAATCTCAACGTATGTGTTAACAGCACTTTCCTTAACTTGTTCTTTATCATAATTAGGATACATAAAGCTAACATATTCCTCGTGTTGCTTTTCAGGACTTAAGCCACCTGTTTGTCCTAATGGTATAGTGATTTCATCTACCTGTATTCCGTCCTTGTCTAACTTCTGAATATTCAAGTAATCTCCTCCCGGCCAGTAGTCTCCACTGCTAAACGTGAACGTGTGCCCATCTATAACCTTTCCTCCGTGTGTTCTTCTTAGTTCTTTCTCAACGTAGCCTTCGAGATCACCATAAGTTGCACTCCAACCACCAACACCTTCGTCTCCACTTTGTAGTTCCGCACCTTTACCTTCTGGTCCTAGTAGAATATTGTTAAAGTCTTCAAACAGTAAAACGCCACTATCTGTAAACTTTTTACTTTTTTCACCTGCCTCCTTGACTCTTAATTCTTTTTTTTCTTTATCTGAAAGAATTAAACCTTTCTCTATTTTTTCTTGCTTTTTTGTTTCTAATATTTCTTTTTCTTTAATAACAACTTTAGCATCGCCTTTAGCTGTCCCAACTTCTGTTACTTTAGGTTCGTCTTTTAAATCTTTAGTTTTAATAACTTGACTTTCAACTATAGACGTTTTTGAAGTTTTCGGAGCATCGTGCACGCTACTATCGTGATCCTCACCGTACTGTATTTGATGAGGAGGATTGTCAGGTGTATTATGTCTTAAAGGTGATGAAAATTTATATTTACTCATATTAAATTTAATATTTATTTAATCGAACCTGGTTGTCTATATGTGTTTAAAACTCCTTCGTAAAACTCAAGAAAATCCTCCTCAACGTTTCCATCTTCTTGTATCATGGATGCAGCTAACAACTTTTTCATTCTCTCATGGTTTGGATTATCTTGTGGGTATTTTTCTTGAAAAGCCACCCATTGTTGTTGAAAGTCACTATCAGGGGGAAATTTATCAGGATGAGTAAGATACCAATCATAAAATGTTACATCCACTTCTTTTGTGCCATCGTCCCAGTTAGGCGTGTTAGATCCTGTACCACCGTAAACATTTCCGTTCATATCTGTTCTTGTTTGATACTTTTGATCAATCATTGCTGATAGCTTAACTTTTTCTGAAGATGTTGAAACTTCGCCTTTGTTATTCAACACTCCAAACTCAAAAAGGTTTTTCATTTCCGTTACAGAAGCACCTCTATTAGACACAAATTTATCCTCATCACCTAGTTTAGACGCAGAGAAATCAGTAACTATTTTTTTAACAGCTAACCCATCTGTCGTTTTTGTAGCGTTCTTTGCCATCGCTAACACTTCGGACACTGTTATGTATCCTGTACCGTCTGTGTTTAACATTTTAAATCTATTGTCTTCGGGATCTAGCACCGTGCTTATATTTAACTTTGTTTCTACAAGCTCACCGTCCTCACCTTCGGAATTAACCAATATAGAGTTTTCAAAAACATTGTCCCCAAGACTATACAAGTAGTTAGCTATAAGAGAATCCTCTCCACCGGAAAATTTTACATTAGGATTGCTCACCATTTCCATTAACTCATCGTAATCGTTCAAGTCTGAGTTTATTCCTTCTAAAAGATTAGCTGGACTTTCTCCTTTTTTAACCATTTCAAAAGTTGTAGATTTTATATAGTTTTTATAAGGGCTAATAGTTTCACTCTTAAGACTTTTTCCAAGAAGATCGTAGTTAGACTGAGCGGTTTTTGCTTTTTTCTTTTCACTTTCTATTAACCCAGTTGCTATAGAGCTTAATCCCTGTATATATCCAGAGTAATCCGTTTTAATAGGAGCATATCTTTGCCCCGCCGCTTGTATTATTGTTTGATTTGCTGCCATATTATTATTATAAAGGTTTTATAAGCCCTATACCTGCGGAAGCTACGTCTGCAACCCCACCAGCTATCTGCCCATACATTTGTTGTCTTTGTGCTATAGCTCCTTGCGCTCCAGCTATTCTTTGTCCACTAACACCCATCAATGTACTCATTTTATCTAATTCAAATTGTCTAGCGCCTTCCATGTTAGCTAATTGCACTTGCCTTTCTTGTCCTTGTAGCCTGGATCTTTCCTGCATCTGCATTCTTCTATTTTGTTGTAATTGTTGCCCTATAGTAAGTTGCGATTGTTTGGACTGTTGTGCTGCTTGGTTGCTTAAGGATTGGGCTAATCCAGCGACTCCACTTCCACCAGCTACACCTTTCAACCCTTGCATTATGTTAGCTTGTTGTTGTTGGAATTGTTCTCTAGCATAATCAGCAGCTTGAGTATCGACTGTTAAGTCTTCATATACATTCTCTTGTTTTAAAGCGTCCGCATCTAAAGGTTTAAATTCCGACTTTTCATAATCCGCTATTCTTTCATCAAATTCTTGTTCGTAACCCGCTAAATTAGCTCTATTAGATCGATCTCTGTCTCTAGCCGTATTTAAAGCTCCTCCCGTAAGAAGGTTTGCGATTCCTCTTAGGAAAAATATTGGAGTTTGTTTTTTATCGTTTCCTGCCATATTATTCTATTTATGTATTTATAGTTACAGTTTT
>TARA_R110002074_G_scaffold46208_6_pt1 | contig 10321 bp, 6 predicted proteins | sample TARA_R110002074 | Tara Oceans TARA_R110002074 (sample SAMEA4397215) | marine metagenome | biome: Polar Biome; feature: [MIX] marine epipelagic wind mixed layer (ENVO:01000061); material: water (ENVO:00002006), including particulate matter (ENVO:01000060) such as... | depth 10-100 m
GAGCACACCGATGGAGGCTTGCGGCGCCAGACGCTGCAACCGCTCGACAAGCGCGCCGAAGCGCCGCCCGTAAACCGCAGCATCCGCATGATCGTTGAAACCTTCATTGGTGCCATAGCCAAGCAGAACGAGGTCAGGGGCGAGCCTCACGATTTCAGCGTCCACAATCGCATCGTCCCAATGGCTCACCACGTCAAGCGTCGCGCCCGATATGCCATAACTATCGTAACGAAAACCGGGCTTCGTGCCCGTCATGGTCCAGCCGAGAAGCCTGACCGGCCCGTTCCCCGCGACCCGCAAGCGGACTTCACGCACCCCCGCCGCCGGCACCCGCAGAAAAACAACGCCCGGCTTTTCAGATTTTGTCGGCAGGGTCAGCGGCGCGGCCTGTCCGAGTGTCAGCATCACAGCGCCCGTGTCCGGTCCGCCATAGACCTCGATCTCGACCGCGCCGATCTCATGCTCACTCGTGAGCGAGATTTCCGCACCCCCGTCCGTCGCCTCAATGCGAAAACCGCTCATGCCGAAGGGACCGGGCGCGCTGCCCGTCAGGCTCGACGCGACACGCCAGTTGCCGCTCATGCTGATCTGATAATTCTGCGGCGCGTAATAGGGATAAGGCACGCCCGGCGCGAGACCGCGTCCGCCGTCACCCAACATCGCCGCCCCGCGACGACGCACCTCCCCCGTCATATGATCCAGCGCTATATGACTGTCGCCGAGATGCAGCACAGTGACCGAACGATCCCGCGCGCCCGACTTGAGGTCGCCCAAAGCCTTATAAAATTTTTGCAAACCGTCCGGCGGCACCGGCGCCGGACACGGGGCCGCCGCGCAGGCCGGCACAGAGACCGACCAAAGCATCAGCGCCGCCCACAGGCCGGCACGCCTTAGGCCAGCGCGCCTCAAAGAGGGATGTTTAATGCGCCGCGCCTGTCCAGCGCCAGTCGTCGCTGCGGCCCGGACGACCTTCCGCCACATCATAAATTTGCGCCTTCAAACCAATCGTCTCCGCCGAGCGGGCTCCGGCCTGCGAACTTGCCTCTGCCGCCGCCCCCGAAACAGCAATCGCCGATGCGTTGGCCGTGATCACGCCACCATCCACATCCTGCTTGATGGCGTGCGTCACCGTCGAAACAAGCTTCTCATATCCCTGCATCGTGAAATGGATACCGTCCTCGGACCGCAATAGCTTTTTGCGTCCCGCAGCGTCCGTCCCGTAGGCGGCATATTTGCCGTTCGCATCAGCAAGCAGATCATGCGTAGGCAGAAATGTAACGTCATTTTCGGCCGCATGCGCTTTGAAGATCTTTGTGAAATTCTTCATATCGCCTTCAAAAGTCGCGCTGCGCATGACAGGCAACCCGACCCAATAAATCTTTGCGCCCGTTGCCTTCAGCGTCGCCGTGAAATCATTGACGCGCGCACCGTAAATCTCGCGCCATTTGTCTGTGAACAGCGCATAGCGCGCGCCGTCTTCCACAATGGTCTGGCGGTCATTCGTGCCCATGATAACAACAGCAATGTCGATGGTGGTGTCATCCGCCGTTTTGCGCACAGCTTCGTTCCAGTCGTAATAGTCGCGGCGGACAAAGCCCGTGGCGACCTTCGACTTGCGGATCACGTTAAAACGTTTGTCTTTGCGCAACGCGTGATAAATACCGGCCCAGACACCGTCACCGAGCGAGTCACCGAACACGACAACATTATATCGCGTCTTCTCCACAACGGCCTTCTTCAGCACAGGAGCAACAGAGGCTGGCGCCTCGGAAGCAGGCACATCAACCGGCGCAACTTCCGCCACCGCAGGCGGCACCATCGCATCGGTCTCGGCCTGCGCTTTCGCCCGCGCCTCAGCCTCCGTCTGTGCTTTGGCTTGCGCGTCAGCCTGCGCCTTGGCAATGGTCGGCGGCATCAGCTGAACTGGCGGCGCAGCGCTCACCGGCGACACAATAACCAGCAACAGCGCCGCCGACGTCAAAAGCGTAAGCGCAGCATATCGCCAGCCTGAACCGGTCTCTCTCGCCCCGAAAATCACCAAAGCCCCCGCACGTATCCAAAGTTCCGAACAATTTGCCCGCCCTAAACGGACCAGACATGTCCTGAAACAGGCCTGTTCCCGCGTCAGTTGCAGGAATCCTGCCTCATGAATTTGCAGGTTAATCGCATCAAAACGGGACAAGCAAGGCCACGAATGCCACACACGCCCCTCATAAACGCTGGTTAATTACTTGGCGTGACGCAAAACTTCCGAAACCACACGTTCCAGATCCTTCAGCGAGGCGCAGGTGACAGCCGTGTCGCAATAGGGCTGCAAACGTTTCATTTCACTGTCACCGGAATTCCACATGCTCTTGCCTTCCGGATTGAGCCAGATGACGCGGCGCGCCCGCGCGTGGATTTTCTTGAGAATATCGCCGCGCGGATCGGAATAGTTCGAGCGCGCGTCGCCCAGGATCAGGACCGTCGTGCGATGGTCCACATCGTCCATCGCGAGGTTCTCAAAATCGACAAATGCCTGACCGTAGTCGGTCGATCCGCCGCCGTGCTCGCGCAGCGCATTGGTGATCGCATCTTCGATCTTCGCGGTCTTGTCAAACATCTCGGTTGTCTCACCGAGTTGCCCCGAGAAAGCAAAAGAACGCACGCGCGGCAGCACTTCCTGCACACTGTAAAGGAACATCAGCAAAAACCGCGCGACCTGCGCCACAGATCCCGAGACGTCACAAATCGCGATAACCTTTGGCCGGTCAACTTTCTTCTGTTTCCAGATCGTATGAAACATCAACCCGTCGAATTCGACATTGGCGCGGATAGTCTTGCGCACATCCAGCTGCCCGCGCCGGTCCACTTTTTTGCGGCGCGAATGCAGCGCCACCAGCCGCTTGGCCATCTTCGCCACAAGCGTGCGCATGACCTTCATGTCGCTCATATCAATATTGCTGAGCCGCACCTGAGAAAGCACTTCCTCGCGCAACTGGCGCCCCGCATTGGCCGTGAAAATCTCAAGCTGTTTTTCCACATAGTCGCGCACATCGCCGCGCAACTGATCGCGAAGCCCGCGCAAATCATCGGCGCGTCCCTGCTCGCCATTGTCCTCGCGCCGCTCGATCTCGTTCTGCACCCCATCGAGGCCCATGATTTCCATCATGCGCCGCACATACATGCCGCGCTGTGTGAAAAGCCGGATGCGGTTGAGCTGCGCTTGCCGCGCCGCTTCCGCCAATGCCATTTGCAAAGCCGCCTGATCGCCGCTTTCGAGCATCTCAACGAGGTCATGCGCCATCGGTGCGCCCTCGCCCGCCGGATCACCCTCGCGCTCACGCTCGCCGCCGCCCTGCCCCGGCGATCCACCGGGTTGGCCGGACTGCGAACCTTCGCCCTCGCCTTCGCCGCCCTCACTGTCGGACTGCTCGCCGCTCTCCTCGCCGTCCTCACCCTCCGAGGTTTCGCCCTTGCCCTTCGACTTGAACTGGTCGAAAGCAAAGAACCGGTCGAACGTGTCGCGGAAGGCCTCTTTCTCATACTCACTTTTGGCGAGCACTTGTCCCAGCCCGTCGCGCAGCATTGTGCGGTCACCGAACCCGACGAAATCAAGCACTTTGCCCGCATCGATAGATTCAGACGTTGAGACCCGCACGTCAGCGGCTCTCAACGCCCGAATGAAATCACCGAGAACTTCGGTCATGGTTCAGCCCGCCGCCTGAATAGCCTTGGTCGTCAGCATGTTGACCTCGGCATCCACATTGTCGATGTCGTCCTGAAACTTCAGCAACACATTAAGCGTGCGCCGCACAAGTTCGGCGTCCAGCTCGCGTGCGTGCAGCAGCACCATCGTGCGTGCCCAGTCGATCGTCTCGCTGACCGCCGGTTGCTTCTTGAGGTCGAGTTTGCGCAAGCCCTGCACAAATTCCACAAGCTGATTGCGCAGGCTCTCTTCCACTTCCGGCACACGCGACCGGATGATCTGGCGTTCAAGCGCCGTATCAGGAAACGGAATATAGAGATGCAGACAACGACGCTTCAGCGCGTCGCCGATTTCGCGTGTGTTGTTCGATGTCAGAAACACGATGGGCGCGGTGCGCGCTTTGATCGTGCCGAGTTCGGGAATCGAGATTTGATAATCCGACAGAATTTCCAAAAGGAACGCCTCGAACTCATCGTCCGACTTGTCCAATTCGTCGATCAGCAACACAGCGCCGCCCGGCTGCCACAGCGCCTTGAGCAAAGGCCGCGGCTCCAGAAATTCTTCGCTGAAAAACGTGTCGTCAAAATCGTGCAACCGCGCGATGGATTCTTTCAAACCCTGCGCACCGGCCATCACGTCGCCGAGCTTTTCTTTCAGCACCTGCGTATAGAGAAGCTGCTTGCCGTATTTCCATTCATACAGCGCCTTGGCTTCATCAAGCCCCTCATAACACTGGAGGCGGATCAGCGGCTTGCCGACAAGTTCGGCGGTCGCCTTGGCAAGTTCGGTCTTGCCGACGCCGGGCGGTCCTTCGACCAAAAGCGGCTTTTGCAGGCGTTCGGCCAAAAATATGGCCGTTGCGATGCTGGAATTGCAGATATAGCCGCTGCGTTCAAATCCCTGCTGGATCGAGCTTATCGCTGCGTCAGCATTGCCCTCGTTCAGGCGTGAAGTGTCCTTGTTCAATTTCGTTCCAGGAGCGATCTCCGCCGCCCCTTCCCTGCTTTATTCGGTTCCAATTGGGCTATAGGGTAGCACACAACAAAATTCCACAAGCAGAAACGATCAAGACCCAAGGGAGCGAATAACCATGACTGCTATCAACGAAGTCGGTGATCTCACCATCGAGGGCGAAGTTGCCGTCCTCACATTGAACTCACCGCCCGTCAACGCCCTGTCGGCCGGTGTCCGCGTCGCCATCGACGGCGGCATCCGTCAGGCACTTGCCAATGACGCTGTGAAATCCATCGTGCTGATCTGCGAAGGCCGCACATTTATCGCCGGTGCCGACATCACGGAATTCGGCAAAGCCCCGTCAGGCCCGAGCCTTTTTGACGCACTCTCCATGATCGAGAATGCGTCCAAGCCCGTCGTCGCCGCCATTCACGGCACGGCGCTCGGCGGCGGCCTCGAAGTGGCGCTCACCTGCCACTACCGCGTCGCTGTCCCGTCGGCCAAATGCGGCCTGCCCGAAGTCAATCTCGGCCTGCTGCCCGGTGCCGGTGGCACACAGCGCCTGCCGCGCATCGTCGGCGCGCAGAAGGCACTGGAAATGGTCACATCCGGCCAGCATGTCATCGCCAAAGCCTGTCTCGACATGGGTCTCGTTGACGAGCTGACCGAAGAAGGCAAATTGCGCGAAGGTGCCATCGCCTTTGCCAAAAAAATCGTCGCCGAAAAACGCCCGCTGAAAAAAGTGCGTGACCTTCAGGACAAGATGGACGCCGACCGCGCCAAGCCGGAAATCTTCGCTGATTTCCGCAAAGCCAATGCCCGCAAGTTCCGTGGCTTCCTCGCGCCCGAATATAACATCCAGTGCATTGAAGCCGCTGTGAACCTGCCCTTCGATGAAGGTATCAAGGTCGAGCAGAAACTCTTCCGCGAACTCGTGACAGGCGTGCAGTCCGCCGCCCAGCGTCACGTCTTCTTTGCCGAACGTCAGGTCTGGAAATTGCCGGACGTCCCCGCCGACACGCCGCAAATTCCGGTCAACACCGTCGGCATCATCGGCGCAGGCACCATGGGCGGCGGCATCGCCATGAACTTCCTCAATGCAGGCATCCCGGTGAAAATCATCGAGACAAAGCAGGAAGCATTGGACCGTGGCCTCGGCGTCATTCGCAAGAATTACGAAAACACCGCCAAGAAGGGCCGCATCACGCAGGCTGACGTTGAAAAGCGCATGGGCATGCTCACAGGCTCGCTCGAACTCGGTGATCTGAAAGACTCAGACCTCATCATCGAAGCGATTTTCGAAAACATGGACGTCAAGAAAGACGTCTTCGGCAAGCTCGACAAGATCGCGAAGCCCGGTGCCATTCTCGCCACCAACACTTCGGCGCTCAACATCGACGAAATCGCAACCGCCGTCACGCGTCCCGAAGCCGTCATCGGCCTCCACTTCTTCTCACCCGCCAACGTGATGAAGCTCTTGGAAGTCGTGCGTGCCGACAAGACGTCAAAGCCCGTCATCGCCACTTCGATGGCCATTGCCAAGAAGATCGGCAAGATCGCGGCGCTGGTCGGCGTTTGCCCCGGCTTCGTCGGCAACCGCATTCTTGCTCAGCGTCAGCGCGAAGCGCAGAAGCTGGTGCTCGAAGGCGCCATGCCTTGGGATGTTGACCGTGTACTCTATGACTTTGGTTTCCCGATGGGCCCGTTTGCCATGTCCGACCTCGCCGGTCTCGACATTGGTTGGTCGAAGGAAAAATCAAAGGGTGAAACGATCCGCGATCAGCTTTGCGAAATGGACCGCCGCGGCCAGAAGACTTCAGCGGGTTACTACGACTACGACGAAAACCGCACCGCAAGGCCGTCCAAAGTGGCCGAAGACATCATCCTCGCCTTCGCCGCTAAGAAGGGCATCAACCGCCGCACGATTTCCGACGAGGAAATCATCGAACGCTGCGTCTATCCGATGATCAACGAAGGCGCGAAAATCCTTGAAGAAGGTAAAGCCATCCGTGCTTCCGACATCGACATCGTCTGGATCAACGGCTACGGCTGGCCCGTCTATCGCGGCGGCCCGATGTTCTATGGCGACACCATCGGCCTCGACAAAGTGCTGGCGAAGATGAAGCAGTTTGAAGCGCAGATGGGCGCGGATTTCAAACCCGCCGCATTGCTCGAAAAGCTGGTGGCCGACGGCAAGGGTTTCAAAGACCTCTGATCAAGTCCAAACGGGGCGGCATTGCCGCCCCGTTTTTCTTACCCGCTCTTGAAACGCCTGCCACTTAGGAAATCAGAATGAACAAGAACGAAGAAATCATACGCGATTTCGTCAACGCCTGGCCGAGCCTCGATGTTGAAAAAATCGTCAGCTTTTTCACCGAAGACGGCATCTATCACAACATGATGATCCACCCTGTGAAGGGCCACGCCGATCTCAGAAATTTCATTTCCGCATTCCTGAAAGGCTGGAGCGAGACCGAATGGGAAATTCTCAACCTCGCGTCTTCCGGCAACACCGTCTTCGCTGAACGCGTTGACCGCACAAAAGTCGGCGGAAAGCCCGTCTCATTGCCTTGCTGCGGCGTCTTTGAAATGGAAAACGGCAAGATCAAAGCCTGGCGCGACTATTTCGACATGGGCACCTACACAAAGGCGCTTGCCTGACCCCCCCGTCACAGGACTGAGTAAATGACCATCCGCCTATATGATCTCGTGGAAGCCAAAGACCGTTCCATCAGCCCCTTCGTCTGGCGGATCAAATACGCGCTCGCGCATAAGGGGCTCGACTTTGAAACGCAGCCTGTCGGCTTCGGCGATATTCCCAAACTTTGCGGCGGCAAATATAAAACCGTGCCGATCATCGAAGACGGCGCAGTCAGCATGAACGAAAGCCTCGCCATCGCTGACTATCTCGACAAAACCTATCCCGACCGTCCCGCGATTTTTGCAACACCGCATGAGCGCGCCATGGCGCGTTTCTTCGACGGCTGGTTCGGCCTTGAAATCATGAACCGCATGTTCGCGATCAACGTGCTCGATATCCACAATCACGCCCGCACCAGCGACCAGCCCTATTTCCGCCAGAGCCGCGAAGCACGCCTCGGCGGCAAGACGCTCGAACAATTCACCGAAGGCCGCGAAGCGAAAATTCCCGAACTGCGTAACGCGCTGCGTCCCATGCGTGCTGCCCTCAGCGCCGCGCCTTTCCTTGGCGGCGACGCCCCCTCCTATGCCGATTACATCGCGCTCGGCGGTTTCATCTGGGCGGGCACAGTCTGCACCGTGCCGCTCCTTGCCGCCGATGACAAACTCAACGACTGGCTTGCCCGCGGTCTCGATCTCTACAACGGCCTCGGCCGCGTGGAACTCTATCCTTTATCCGCCTGATCTCAGGCCGCCGCCGTCCAGACCTTGGCTTCGGCAAGCGACAGCGGCAAAGTAATCTGCGTCTGCCTCAGCCGGTCGTTGACATAGTGCCCGGCAATTCCGCCGCCGATCTGAAAATGCGACAGACCGACCGGCAAAACCACCGCGCCAAACGTCACCGCGTTTCCGGCCTGATCGGCAATATAGCCGCCCTCCCCGTTCCAACCGAAGGCAAGCTGCGCAATCTCCGCCGCTTGCACGGGCAATTCGCATATTGTCTGGGTGACGCCACCCGACACAATCAGCAAGCCCGGCTTGTTCGCCGTCCCGATAAATCCCCGGATCAAATTATTGGCGCTGTTATCGCTGATCTCAAACAGCGTTCTCACCACGCCGTCGCCAGCGTACGAAATGCCGACCCCCACAAGCGCGCATGCGCCCGTAGCAATGGCCGGTGCCACCCCTGACGCAAAATCCTCCGCCATGGCAACGTCCGCCGCCCGCACGCTGTCACCGGGCGCACCGGCCACCGGCAATATCGGAAAATCCGGCAAATAGCCTGCGCTGACCTGCCTGACGGAAATATCATCAACAGATAATTGAACAGTCGGCGAGGCGCCGGCGCGAATGCGCACGACCGTATTGCCCGCGCCTCCCGCCAGATATTCTGTATAGGTGCCATTGGCGGACCGGTCCGAGCCCGCAATCGTCATCGCAGGGCGCAACTCAACGCGGCATGTACCGGCCACATAGTTTGAAACAGTAAGCGCCACCTTATAGACGGTGACATCGGTGCCGACACTTTGCTCATAAGCCGCAACATCAACGCCGGAGTTCACATTCCCCTTCCCGTCGCTGATCGCACATCCCGCACCCTTCGTCCAAACGGTGTCGGCCGCAAAACCTCCGTTGGCGACAAGCTCCGCCCCCTCAATCACCGGCAGCTGAACCAGTTTCGGGGCGTAAATGCGGATCGTGAAATCATAGGTCACACCGTTCACAAGCGACATGACGATAGACCCGCGCACATTATTTGCGGTCGGATCGGCCAGCACCTTGCGCACGGATAAATATTTCACTGTCGCGTCCGGCGTCGTCGCGCCGCTGTCATTCGCCCCTGCCAAAAGACTGCCCGTCGCATAAGCCGCAAGGCGCGCAACAACGCTCGGCGCACTGCCTGCAATCAGCTTCGCACGAAAGTCCAACCCCCATGCCTGCCCCGCAGTCGCCGCCGCATTCGTATTGTCGTTAAAGCTGACCCGATGGCTCGCCGCATTGGCATCGGCAATTCCCAAAATCCGGATATCGCAGTAAGGAAGCCCGCCCTCCTCGCCCGTCCCCAAAAATTGAACATTCACCCCTGATGGCGCACCGGCCGTCGCCCAATTCGTCGGCAGGGCTCCCGCGCTGGTTCCTTGCACACCGACACTCCGAACATACAAGCTGAGCGGATTGGTAAAGGGCAGCCAATTCGAATACAGAACGGCCCCCCAGAGGTACAAACCCGACACCCCGTCTCCCGCCGACGAGGTAGAATTGTCCGCATTCACATGTCCCAGATAAAACGTCCTCACCCCTCCGGCTGTGGGGTCACTTGTGAATCGCACGTAGCAGAAATACCAACCATCCCCGCAGTCCACCATTCCCGCAGAAGCCAATCCCGATTGTTTGGTCCCCACAACCCCCGCATCAAGGTCGAACCACGTCCTCCCATTTGCCACAACGGATCCTTGAAGGCCGAGAGTGAGCCACCTGCGCGTGTCTTTTTTTGCAAACACGCCATAGGAATATCGCGTCGAGCCCAGAATGGTTGCATCCGTTCTCGACTGCGCAACGGAGCCTGCAAAAACCCCCTCAACTGCCCGATCAGCGGTGAACGTCCCGTCCGGGGCGACCACGGCATTCGGGGTCACGGACACATTGGACTTAAGCCAGACGGCGTGATCGAACTGCTCGGAATATAGAAACAGATTGCTGAGACCAACAGGCCCGATAACGCCCCCTTCGCCACGGGGATTGCGGATTTTATTGGTGTACCCCGCGTATAAATCCGCACCAATGCCGCCGACCCGTGCCAGCACGTTGCTGGAAAAGCTCTGCCAGACACCATCGGCATCAAGCATCTTTGCATTACCCGCGCGCGTCAGCGCCAGAGCAGACGTAAGCAGCGGTTCCGTCATATGGCGAAAGGCGCGACCGCTCACAAAATCAAACGCCAGCAGAGCTTTGGGATGCCACCACGTTTCGTCAATGCCACCGCGCCAAGAGGCGGTCCGGTCGGGATACCAGCCCGCACCGCCGCTCGCCGAAAAACCC
>TARA_R110002074_G_scaffold32309_5_pt1 | contig 10319 bp, 10 predicted proteins | sample TARA_R110002074 | Tara Oceans TARA_R110002074 (sample SAMEA4397215) | marine metagenome | biome: Polar Biome; feature: [MIX] marine epipelagic wind mixed layer (ENVO:01000061); material: water (ENVO:00002006), including particulate matter (ENVO:01000060) such as... | depth 10-100 m
GGCTACTTGAGCGTTGACCCCATCCCCGGCGAGGATGCCATCGAATGCCGTGGTGGTGGCGGCTGAGATGTTCTCAAGTCCATCGGCTCCATCGGCTCCATCGGCTCCAGCAGGAAGTCCTAAGTATTCGGAAGCTGAGATTGAACCAACTACTAAGAGATCCCCAACTATGTTGAGACTTCCTTGCATGGTTCCCCCATCTGCAAATTGCATTGCGACAGTTCCACCCCCTCCGCCCATAGTTACGATATATCGTCTAAGACTAAGAACCTCATTCGAGATTTTATCACTAATCCTTTTATCGATATCCTTATTCATGTCCTTCTTAAAGCCACGAAAATCTATGTTTTCAGGTTTACCATTGGACTCGATTAAGTATTCAATCGGTTTTTCATTTTTAAGATCATGAATCTCATTGACTAGATTATCTCTAGATTCGCTAACCAGTTGCACAATATATTTGCGCGTTTCTTCTGTGACATTGAAGTTCTTTTCCTCCAACATCGTAAGTTTTTTAGTGTAATAATCTGTTATATTACCTTCAACCTTGGCGATTTTATCATCAATTTCTTCAGCTAATGCTATCGTGAGTTCGTCAACCTTAGTGGTTACGTTACCAACACGGGATAATGCTTTATTAACACCTCTGTTGATCTTATCATTAAGGTCAATATTGGATTCCCTAATGGCATCCATCTCGTTATTAACACCTTCAACTATAGTTTTATCAACTTTAGATTCTAATTTTAAATCTAAATCGGTTCCGATATTATCAACCCTCTCGACAATATCTTCAGCTATAGTCTTCATCTCTCCCTCAATCATTGGGGTGAGTTTAGATTTATACATCCCCACAATTAGTTTCCTAATGTTGGAGTCGAACTGTTTAGAGGAGGTTTTGGAATCTTTAGCTAGAGATTCAGATAGAGATAGTGCAAGATCTCCAATCTTATTATCGATTGTTTTCGATATTTCTGTAAATCTTAGATCATTGGAATCTATCAATTCAGTTTTGATAGATTTGGAAATATTTAGAAACTCGTCTACCAATGTTTCTCTGGCAGTTTCCAACGTCCCGGTTAAACGTTCTTCATATTTCTCAGTTTTTTCTGAGAATTCTTTCAACTTATTACGGTTGTAGATATTAGTTTGACGTTTAGCTTCTTGTTTAGCTTCTTGAATCTGTTTTAAGATACGAGCAGAATTATCGACAATTTCAATTTCATCATCAATATCAATTTCGACATCCTCATTTATAACTTCAAGAGTTTCCAAAGTTTCTAGAGTATTATTCTCATTGAATAATACTTCTTGCTTACCCTTTGACAATACAAATGGATAATATACTTTTTCGTTCCCCTCAACTAATACAGGAACAGATACCACTGGATCTCCATTATGTTCGGAGATCTTTTCTACGGGATATTTGGTCTTGTTTATCTCTATCTCATAAACACCGAAAAAGATTTCTTCGTAATCTTCAACTTGAATGATATTAAGAGTAGAGTTAGTTAAGGTGGGATTCACCTTTTCGCTAAACAATTTCACTTAATTATATTTAGTCAATAGTAATATATTTGCAACTAACTTATCCAACTAAAAACATGACAGGATCGAAATCGCCATAGCCACCTTCGATTAGTAAATCTTCCAATTCCTTTTTCTCAGTTAAACCTTCTTGAAGCACTCCATCACCATTCATAGTTCCCCCTCCTAAGAGAGTAACACCATTAACTTTAGTTAGAATTCTACCCCACATAATCTTAGATAGCGCAGTTGCATATTCTAATACCCATTTTTCCTTTACAATATCACGTAAAGGTCTTTCAACATAACACTCAATCACCCCAACAAAATGGGAATTGACTTTAGGTTGTGGTAGGAATCGTAAATATTGAGTTCTACTATCGAAATGTATATCCCTACGGATAGCTAATAGTTTCTCCCTAGTATCCTGCCAATCCTTGACTGTGTGCCATGATAGTAGATCGAATCCGAAGTTACCCATAGCATAACTATAGAAGGTTTGTTGGGCCATTGTAGCCTCCATACTGAATAGAGATGCAATACCAGAAGATGATCCTTCTTCGAAATTGATAACATCGATGACTTTTCTATAATCTAAAACGTCATAATCGAACATGTTATTGAATTTAGTTGCATCTTCTACAGGTTCACATTGAATATTTAAAGGTTTCTGTAGAGCAATCTTGAATGAATGCACTAAATCAGCATCAAATGCTGTTAAGGATGCAAAGGATGGCTCATCTAAGATCTGCATCGTTGTAATACCTTCAGTTGGAACGACTGACGATAAGGCTGAAGATGATGCAAAATAACTATTGGGGATATTTGAGAGCGATATGTATAGATTTTCTCGTTGAACTACCTCGAAATCTGGATTCGGGACTGTAGATTCATTCAATTTTTTAGTTAAAGAGAATCCTGTATTAGCCACAGTATATAAGTGATCTAATCTAACTCCCTTATTATCTACGTATAGATGGGAATCAAAGATCAAATATTCCTTTGTATAACCTGCATACTTGGTGAAAAACTCAGATGACATGGAGATGGCATCGTATAGTTGATCGGGATGTAATTCGACATTAATCATCGGATGTCCCAACATTCTAAGTATTCTCTGTCCTAAAGCTTGGTAGCACTCAATCTTCGAACTGAGATTGGTAGACATGAAAGCCGAAATTGGGGTTAATGTGCAGAGATCACTCATATTATTATATTTAGTGTTAAATAGTAATATATGATCTTTGATGATAATAGTGGTTCTACGTATTACGCGATATCGTGTGGTGTGCCATCAGATGGCGATCTTGATGTAGAGACTAATATCGGAACTGATTACTATTTTAACGAACCTAACGATTTTATTTTATGGGGTCAGTATACATCATACCCCCACGTTTCATCTAATTCTGGAACCGAATATTATTTTTTAAACTGTAATACTGATTCGGATCTCGATCTCGATCTTCAAAGTAATTCGGGAACAGCTTATTATTATTCCCCAGAATTCAATTGTGTATCATTCTGTGGAGGGGCTACAACTCTACTTAATTATAATTTCACCCGAGGATTCCCAGATGAGCTTACCCATACACGGGCGAGTGGAGCGACGGTGGTGGATGAGAGTGGGAATGTGGTGTGGGCTGATGAGAACCTTATTTCCGACAGTGGAAATTTAGATGCGCTACTCGTTCTGATTGGAACTCCGACACCTGTTCCAGTGGTAGGTGGACCCTCTAATGAATACCACATTCTACGAGTTAATGGTGGAACTGGATACCGCCTTTATAGGAAAGGTTTATCGAATGGCACAGCAAGTGGCGTCCATGTAATTCTGGCGAAACAAGGAACTGCTCGCTATCTAGGATTTGGTTCAGGAGATACTTATTTCAATCAATTTGATTGGGATACGATGACTTGGAATTACAACTCCAGTGGATGCACAGGTTTAGCGGCGGTGGCACACCCCGAGGGAGATGGTTGGTTCTACATCGCACTATTTATCGAATATAATGGGTTAAATGGCATCAGTTACCTCGACATAAATTGTAGTGACGCCACTGACAGCAACTTTTCGTTGGTTTCCGCAGTTGGGACGGAGACGGTATTGGTAGCGGATACCATGAGAGCTAGGAAAATGGCAGCTCCCGCTTCTTTCGCGCATTCTGATTTCTTCGTCACTACGGGAAGCACAGCCTACCACGCGCCCCGCATCACGCACGACGCAGCTGGGAATGCCCTCGGGTATCTGCATGAGCCGCAGGTGACGAATAAATGGAAATTACACAGACCGCTCTCAACTTTCACCGGCATTAACATCCAAGACCCAGCTGCTACAGGGTCAACTCTAGTAGAAGCGGCATCGGAGAGTAACCCATCAGGAGGACAGGGAGCATCCCTATGGACACCCGCAGATTTTTCTTCTCGCTTTTATCACTACGGAATCTCTGGAGCGGAGCAAACTATGTCAGCGTGGATTAAAGCTCCATCGGGAGCAGAGACTTTTAAATTTTCGTCCTACAATACTACTGATTCGTCGGATTCTAGTTCTGTTCTAGCGGCGACGGGCGAGTGGAAACGGTTTCAATTTACAGTAACTACCACCGCAAATGGGAGCTTTTACATCCGAGACACAAGCGGACCATTGTTGATTTGGGGCTTTCAAGTCGAAGAAGGCACAGCGGCCACCTCTCTAATCCCCACCTACGGGGCGGAAGCTACGAGACAGGCTGATGCTTGTTCGTTGGGAACCTCACTCTTCGCTGAGAAGTGGAATGAGACTGAAGGGACTCTGATATTTGAAGGGAGTATTCAGGCAAAAAATGGAAGCGGAAGATTCATAATGTCTCAAACGAGTGGTCGCCGCTGGTGCTACGCAAACAGTCCTTCCAATAATGTTATTCTACGCGCTTATGACAATACTACTGTTTCAGCTCTAACCCCTTCGATAGCGTCGCCTTTCAAATTGGCACTGGCGTTGGATTCAAACAACAACATGAGGTCGTCAGGGAACGGGGAATCTGTCATAACAACGGCACACGACGGGAGACTGCTCACAGGTGGTACTAATCTTTTCCTCTACGAGAACCACGGAGGAATCATCAGCCGTTTCCGCTACTTAGGTAAAGCACTCCCCGATGCCAAACTCATCACCCTCACGACATGACTACCCTAATCCTAAAATGGCCAGACAACGCCACAGCCGTAGCTTGTGGTAAAGCAATGGGAACCACATCGGAAGACGAGAGTGGTGAAAGCATCACCGCACCATTTACCAATGGGCTGAACGTCAATGTCATTGGCGAACATTCCTACGTCTCCGACAACTCCGTAATCACTTCCGTCTCTGGCTGGTGGGCTATGGTTTGGCTTAATGATTCATCAGTAATATCAACTCTCATGGGTCAGTTACCTGAACCACTTAGACCTATAATTGTCTGGAGATCAGACGCAGTGGATTCTAATGAAGATCCAGTTCCCCGTCCTCCAATTAATTTGTGTCCACAGAGGGTTGTGGCTTAAGTATTAAACTACTGGTTCTTCTGGAACCATAGGCTCTTCTGGAGGTACTCCAGTATTAGGTGGTTCGTCCATTCCTATAGCAGGTTCTCCACCTCCAAAGGCTGGAGGCATACCACCCCCAAGATCCATACCACCACCCATATCCGCACCACCTTCTGCGCCTTCTGCGCCAGCAGCTTGATCTAGTAGTTGTTTCTTCCAACCCGGACCCATAGCTTGAATTTGAGCTAATTCGAATTCTAACTCAGCATCTTTACGCTGTAGTTCTCTATTTGCAAGGATTTCCTTATCTTTCCATCCCATAACCTTTTTCAAAGCTAGAGTCGTAGAAACTTTACCAGTCCCAATTAAATTATTAAAAGAATTAATTTTTAATTCTTGTTTCTGATTATTTCTAAGTTCGTGGAAATTGGAAGGAGGATTGAATAACACGTTTATATTCTGTTCGGTTATACCATACCCATCATCATCTTCCCACATTTTGCGAAGTTTTAGATGAGTCATGAACCCTCTCTTAAGACCAGATGCAAATTTCTTCTGCTGTCTGATGATCATTGTAGCGAATTTCAATTCTTCTCTAAGAATATCAGTTCCATCTCTAAAGGAATCTTCAGGATCTAGACGAGAAGTTGGAACACCCAAAGAACGATAAAGCTTTTTAATGAAGAACATTAAGTCTGCAAGTTCTCCAAGACCGGGAGTTCCCCCAATTTCAGATACGGTTGTAGGTTCCTGTCCTTGTCTTTTAGCGAACCAATAAGAGTCTAGAGTTGATTGAGGACTATATTTCTTAACAATATCTCCTTGATCTGCGTCGAAAGTTTTAGTAGACCAATATTGTTGTTGTAGTTTACGAAGATATGCTTCAGCTTGGGGGACTGGCAATCTACCAACATCAACATTAAAAACAAATCTCAAAGGTGCGTGAACCATTCTATGAATGACAATAGCATCTTCGATCATTGATAATTGTCGATATGCTCTACGGGCATTTTCGATATATGGAACAATGAACTCCTTTGTCTCATTGTATGATGAGTTATTAATATATACAACCTGATTCTCTTCAAATGGAATTGGTTCATATTTTTCAACCTTCTTTGGATCATTCTTATCAAATATTGGTTTTTGGTAAAGGAAACCCTTCACCAACATATTCTGAATATTTGAATATACAGGATCAATTAAGTCGGATGGGATGTTAATTATCCCAAGGACTCCCTCATTTACAAAATCTTTATGGATAATCTGCTCGAAGAATACCTCTCCTTCAATTAAGAACTGTCTAAAATATGTCCACCCATGATTATGTAGATCATAATGTTCAATATATTTATTCCATTCTTTCTGGATATCGGCCCTTTTATCAGAATCTAAATCTGAATTTTTAAATTTTAAAAGAACTATATCGTCATTCTCGTCTGCAACAATCGTTTCATCGCAAACTTCATTGAGCGCATCTGCGATTTCAGAGAATGCCGCCATCGTGCGGTAATCCCTCATTCTTCCGGGCTTATCCTCGGAAGCAGTAGCATACATTACTTCTCCAAAGCTACTATCTCTCTCAATATTAGAGTATGCAGTATTATTGAAGTCGTTATTTAGCGTTACCGAATTCTTCGATAATGCTTCAGGTCTACGCATTCCAACGTGTTGGAAATACTTATACTTGGTATTTTTAGACTCATCTGAATCTAAAACATTATAGTTATATGGTAGACGATTCTTCAGATATGAAGTCATCGAGCTATCATATGCGGCAGAGTTGCCACTACCACCATTATTTCCGTCTGCCATTTATATATTTAGTCAATATTGTCAAATAACAAGCTATAATAATGTTGATTTATTTCAAAATGAAATTAATCTAGAGTGACAGTGCCGTTAGCATTAACGGTAAATGAAGGCATTGCTTCTACTTTGGCTAAGATTCGGGCGAGGTCTTCAGGTCGGCTCGACGCTAGGATGGTCGCAAGAAATTGGACAGTTGCGTTGGACAGGAGAAACATCTCTGCGGCATCGGTTCCAAGCTCGGCAAGGACGGCGGCAGGATCTTCATCATCCCAGATTTGGGAGAAACCCCTTTCCCAAGTTTTGATCAGTTTGTCCGCTTGCGTCTTGGATGAACTCAAAAGGTTGGCGACCTTATCGGCGGTGCGGGTTGGTCGGACTTCGGCTATTGGATTAAGAATACTCATAATTATATTTAATCTAATTGGTTATTATTTTCTCCAGAATTCGGTATCTGTGTATTGATCGACTAGTTGTGCGCCTAAAGTTTTAATTGCAACATCAGGGACAGGACGAACTTGGGGACGTATAGTATGTAATCCGGGAATACCATGAACTTCATCGTCCTCGAAGTGAACTTGTTCAACGTTTTCGAAATCATGATTGAAGTTAGGCAATCCAAGGAACTTGTAAATATCCTGCATCTTACGATCAGGGTATCGAGTCAAGTCATCAAACTCTACGAAATGTAGCCTATCACCATACCCTCTAAGAAGTGCATCACTTAAACGATCATAAGCAAGTCCGAAAACAGAGGTGGATTTAAGTTGTTGAGACACGCGCCCTGCCGTGGTCTGTCCTTCTTCGTAGACTCCGGTTTGATTACGTTTAGCGATATTTTTGCGGTGAAGATTTTCAAGGCTTGCAAGGATTTGAGGAACATTACGGACAGGAACTAATACTTTAGCCTTCTCATCTGTCAACCACTCAACCATTTCTATCATAGAATACCAACCTCTACCTTTATCAATAATGATTGGTTTATCCGTGTCATGATATGCATTGAGTGCTGCTACCAATACACGCTTTTGGTTTTTCTCATCTGCAAGCTCCGCGCTAGCCTTATGCTCGATTAAAGCATTCCAATTGTTTTTAATACCGAAAAGAACATCGTGACAGCCGCTCGTAGGCGTGGTGTGAATGTCGGGATTTTGAGCAAGTATATTCGTAAGGAGGGTCGATCCCGCTCTTGGGAGGCCGCATATGTAATGTATGTTTTTAGTCATCTTTTTATATTACCCTATTTTTTCGAAAAAAGCAAGAATTAAATTAAAATATATTAGTAATCCACCTGAGTCAATCTAATGGTGGCAACTGCCCTTACTGTTCCGCTTGAGCATGTAACCTCAAGCTTCAATGCTTCGTTGGTATCATCGGCACTGACAGTAAAGGTGGCGTTGCTGGTTCCAATATCCACCTGAGTTTCAGCCACTCCCGCGCCCCATGTCGTAGAGGTTCCATCCCTAACAAGTAGGCCGTGGACTCGCTGCATTGAAGCATTAGCACCTGTGGCAGTTTTTGCTACAAAGTGAATCTCACAAGCCCACGCGCTTTGGTTGGGAATGATGATTCTGTCACCACCTGTTCCTCCAAGTAGGAGTTCTGTGGCTCCTGTTCCGCTTGAGTTAATCTGCGCGACTAGATCAATAAGACGGGCGTTGTTATTGCCGCCATGCACACGGGCATAGTCGAGGTTGTTGCTGTTTGCGCTCCTACCACTGATTGAGCAGTAGTTGCCTGTGTTGCTGGCGTTGTTATTGCCGCTGATTGAACAGTAGTCGCCTGAGTTGGTGCTGTTGATACGACCGCTGATTGAGCAGTGAGTGCCTGAGTTGGTGTAGTTATATTGACCGCTGATTGAACAGTAGTCGCCTGAATTGCTGCTGTTGCTGGCACCACTGATTGAGCAGTGTGTGCCTGAGTTGTTGTTGTTGTTGTAGCCACTGATTGAGCAGTATTTGCCTGAGTTGCTGTTGTTGTATTTACCGCTGATTTGGCAGTAGTTGCCTGTGTTGGTATTGTTGCCCCTACCACTGATTTGGCAGTCGTTGCCTGAGTTGCTGTAGTTGTTGCGGCCACTGATTGAGGTGTAGCTGCCTGAGTTGGTGTTGTTATAGTTGCCGCTGATTAGGCAGTAGTTGCCTGAGTTGGTGTGATTCTGGTCGCCACTGATATTACAATGGCTACCACTATTGCCTTCATTGTCTTCACCCGCAATCGTGCTGAAGTTGCCATAGTTGACTGCATTGCCGATGTAGTTGGCTACGGAGTAATCAGTGGTCACATCCACTTCAGCTCCTCCAACAGTCAGGGATACTGCGAAACTATTAGTCGTTACTGTGCGAACGTAGTAAAGGGTCGCGGTTGAAAGTCCTGCCCCGCCAGTCAGTGTCGTGAATCGCAGAGGTTGATTGAGGGTTAGTCCGTGAGAAGACTTGGTGATTAGGTTATCATCTGCTTCAGCAGACGTTCCACTCGTTGCAATCTTTGTGCTTCCACTTGCAACCTTACCACTGATGGTGGAGTGGGTTCCGAAGTTGCCTTGGTTGTATTGACCACTGATTGAGCAGTATTTGCCTGAGTTGCTGTAGTTGCCGTAGCCACTGATTGAGCAGTATTTGCCTGAGTTGCTGCTGTTGTAGGAGCCACTGATTGAGCAGCGGTTGCCTGTGTTGCCTGTGTTGTATTTGCCGCTGATTTGACAGTGAGTGCCTGAGTTGAAGAAGTTGCTCTCACCACTGATTTGGCTGTAGCTGCCTGTGTTGGTGGCGTTGCCGCCGCCGCTGATTTGGCAGGCGTAGCCTGAGTTGCTGTAGTTGTGGCCTCCGCTGATTGAGCAGTTATTGCCTGTGTTGCTGTGGTTGCCCTTACCACTGATTTGGCAGTGGTCACCATCATTACCATAGTTGTCCCTACCACCAATAATCGAATGCGTTCCCGTATTAGGGTCTGCACTTCTGGTATTATTTTCCCCACCAATGATGCAGTTTTCACCTTCGTTGTATTTATTATCCTGCCCACTGATTGAACAGTATTTGCCTGAGTTGGTGGTGTTGCCCCTACCACTGATTGAGCAGTAGCTGCCTGAGTTGCTGTAGTTGTTGTAGCCGCTGATTAAGCAGTTGTGGCCTGAGTTGCTGTAGTTGTAGCTCCCACTGATTGAGCAATAGTGGCCTGAGTTGGTGTGGTTGTTGCTGCCGCTGATAACAGAATCCACTCCTGTATTAGCTCCCCCGCTCGTAGGGTCTGTGGTTCCTTTGAGAACAATCCCTCCACCCTCCACTTTGAGCCGCAAGTGACTCGACCGAACAATTTTCTCTGCCGCGCTGCTCCAGCCTGACTCAACCTCAGTGGAGGTGGCAAGCTCTACAATTCCTTCAGCGGATTCTGTAGCAGTTGCTTCGTCCCCAGTATTGGTTCCAGATATAGCATTTAGCTTCGTGTGGTCGGCATCTGTGAAGACGTTTGAATCCGAAGCA
>TARA_R110002074_G_scaffold29253_1_pt1 | contig 10308 bp, 8 predicted proteins | sample TARA_R110002074 | Tara Oceans TARA_R110002074 (sample SAMEA4397215) | marine metagenome | biome: Polar Biome; feature: [MIX] marine epipelagic wind mixed layer (ENVO:01000061); material: water (ENVO:00002006), including particulate matter (ENVO:01000060) such as... | depth 10-100 m
CCACTTAATCTAACTTCAGGTGTGCCATCCTTTCTAAATTTTTTTATACATATAAATGGATATTTATTACATAAATATTCTTGTGCAGTTTTATTCATTTCAAATCTATCAACACCTAAACCACCTGGTGCATTATATTTAGTTTTAAAACATATATCATTATGTCTCAAAATTCCATTATCTTTTAAATAAAATTTTATTGATTGTTCATAATCTTCCTTTGATTCTGATTCTTCACTTGGATATAAATCTGGATCATGTCTATTTATATACATATGACAAACTCCAATGATAAATTTTAAATTAGTTGAATATCCCGATTCTAACCAGAAAGCATTATTATGTCCAACAAATCCAGCCAGATATAAATTTTCTTTTTTTAAAAGTTCAAAAGTATTATTAAATAAATTATTTAAATCTTCTATTTTATCTAAATTTGTTTCATTTAATTTTTGAAATAATTCAATGTCATCGTCACATGAAACTATATATGTATTCTCTGGAAAATATTTACTAATAAATATTCTTTGATTCCTAATACCTAATTCACCCACAATTATTTTATTATAGTTTTCTTTATTTAAAATATATTTATAAACTAATTCTTCAGAAGCACTTGCAACAAATATAAATATTTGTTCAGGCTTAATACCACCATCTTTTAAAGTGATTAATGTTTTATCATTTAATTCTTTTGCTCTGTTATAAGAGGGAATTGCTATAATATAATCCATATTTATTTATAAAATATATTTTAAATAATTTATAAACTTAAACCTTTCTAATGAGACCGAGAACCTATGAAGACTTTTTTTTGAATTCATTTTGAAAATTTATTTTTTTTTTATAAAACTTTTAAAATTATAACTCTTACAAGTTTTACTTCTTATTAGAAAGATAATGCCTGAACTATTTTATATTTATCTTGAATATTGAAACTTATATCTATCATATTTTTATCTTTAAAAAAATCTTTATTAATTGTGTTGTCTGAATGACAAACACAGAACATGACATTAGATATATCAGTTAGGCCTATTGTTTTTTCATTCATTCCGTCAAGCATTTTAGTACCTTCACCTTTAGAACTATTTTCAAAACCACCCATTGCTTTAAAATATTTTTTATTAAACATCATTGTTGCTTCGTGTATCATTCTCTTTTTTTCACATTGAATTCCTGTAACAATCCATTTTTCAAATATGTCAAGTGTTGGATAAACAAATAACATTTGATTAGATCCTACTATGTTATATTTACCTTCTTTCATTATTTCTAATGAATGTTTTAGATAATCCTGGTGATATAAATCATCTGAATCCATAAAAGCACACATATTATATTTAGCATTTTTTACTAATTTATTTCGTTTATATCCTATACTTTTCCTTCCTGTTTTATCATTTATATATTTTAATTTTATTGGTTGTATTTCTTTCTGAAAATTTATTAACTCTTCATTATTTTTTAAAAATAAATCCTCTTTAGGAGCATCGTCTAAAATTATTAATTCTAAAAGTGTTTGGTCATAATTTAAATTATTTAGATTATAAATTATTAAGTTTTTAAAATTATTTCTTTTATAAATTGGAATTAAAATAGAGATATTCATTTATATATAATTATATATTTATTTATCTTTTATCCCGTAAATGAAAAACCACCGTAGTCTTTCCAGCCAATCCTGTTGCAAGTGTTTCATCACCATACACTAAATCCACCTCCATAGTAGATATAAATAAATCTTCAGTATTATTAATATTTAGATAAACCATTTCAGCAGGTTCAAAATGGAGAGCACCTGTTTCAGCACCACTGTTAGAAAATGTGGGAACATGATACAATATATTAGATAACGCTGCTTTACCAAAATTAGCAGAAATTATTGGGAAATTCTTTAGTCTTATAAATATAGATTCTTTTGATACTAATACTGGAACACTAGAAGATTGGAAATTCATTACTACTGCTTGTCCTAAATCTCCAGTAATGGGTGCGGCATTACTATTATTTCTAAAACCAAATATATATTGACTATTTAATCCGACTCTTCCAGCATAAACTGAACTAGTAGGTGCGGTTATAATTCTTGCGTCACACTGCATGACATTGAAAGCACTTATTCCTTGCTGGTTATAAAATAAATCTGATGTAATTAAAGCACCAGCAACAGTATAGGAATATACCATTGTATTATCTAATATTTCACACTCCGTTAAATTTCCATCACAATTTCTTTCATTATACCAATCTAAATCTTGACATTTTCCGTATTCATAAGGAACACCTGCCGAAACTACCGCTTCTACTCCAGAAAAAGATGTCAAAAACATTTTTTTATTATCTGCTAATATTAATTTAGGAAATAACCATCTTGTTGTAGGCCCAGAAGGTTTCATAGTTTGGTCTCCACCACTATCCCCTCCTCCTTGAAGTCCAGTGCAGATAGTTTTCTCTCCCGCCTCACCAAGAAGATAGATTGTAACCCTTTCATTTTTTATATTAAATGTAACATTATCAAATTCTTCATCTTCCCAAATCATTCCATCATTTCCATTACCACCAAATGGTACTCTAGGCCCAGCCCTATCATTCCAATATTCAAACTCTACTTCAGTAAATTCTCCTCTATTGTCATCAAAAACAGATTGATATACTCTTATGTCATGATTTCCTGCAGCATTTTCTTCGGAAGAAATTCTCCAATCAAAAAATATTCCGTCTTTTGTTCCAACATGACTCCAGTAAAATGGTGCTTGATCCCCTGGATCTCCTGTATCTTTTCCATTACATCTTGATAAACCTATTGAAAACTCTTCATAATCATCACCAACATGATGAGTTCCTAGATTAACTGTCATTGATCCATTTGCTAAATTTAATGGATAATCTGTTCCTACTACACATATTTTATTAGCATTGAGATTATTAATTTCAGTTCCAGGGGCTGGAGTGCCAGCGGGTAATGATATTGTTGCCACACCTTGACCTTCTTCATTAAAATTTATCCAACTTGCTGACCTTGAAGTAGAAGAGGCTGATTTTGTTTGTGTGATTTTCCAATCAAATCCAGTAAATCCCTGTTGCGAACCATTCCTTATTGCGATCACTTTGACACCAGGATTAATTAGTTCGTCATCCGTTTGACATAAATTTGGACAATTTAATACTTTATTAAATGATTTTTGTATTTGTATTGCCAAATCGTCGGTACTTAATGACATATTCCTTTCTCTATCTTCAGGTGGAAGTATAAAAGCAGGTATCATAAATGAATTATTTTCAATATCAGTTGAATCTCTGGAGGTGTTGGGCACACGCGTATTAGTAACTAAGTCTGTTATCCAAGTTGTTCTATCTCTTCCGAAAAAAAATCCAAATTTAGAATTATATTTATTTAACATAGCATTACCATCTTTATTAAGTTTTACAGACTGCACTGCTATCTGACTTTCTTTAGGTATCCTTAAAGTGCCCTGTAGGTGATTAGTATATGAGAATGACCTATTTATCCCTGCGGTTGTTTCCTGAATATCATTATTCGGAGTATTACTAGTAATAATTAATGACATTTATATATATATTATTATATTTTAAATATTTTAATTAAATATAATGCCAAAAAAAAAGGTTAAAAAAGTATATATTAAACAAGTTTTAAACACTGACAGACCTGATACACCATTTCAATATGATGTGAAAGGTTCTGTTGAAAAATCAAGAAAAGTTAAATCAAAAGATGTATTTGACTTCACTAAAAAAAAATAATTTATTTCTTCTTTACAGGTAATTTTATTACAGGTTTTTTAACGGGTAATTTTATTACAGGCTTAACTACTTTAACAATATTGTTTTTAGATTTCGGTTTAACATATGCTCGCCTGCTTACAGGTTGAATTTTATATGTTACCGATTTTTTTACATTATCTTTTTTTAATATTCTTCTTTGTATTTTTTTATTATCTCTTGAAACTTTAGGCAATATTTTAGGATTTGATTTTAAAAAATTCAAATGTTTTTGAGTTAAATTTTTATTTAATGAAATCCTTAATTTAATTTCCTCTAATATTGGATTATCTGACATTTATTTAGTATATTATATTTTATTTATGCCAACGCTGTTGAGAACATACCATTCCTTAGATTAGCAGTTCTAACAAGTTCAAGATAATGTCTGGAAATATATTGACCTGCGTCAAGCCCCCCATATTGAATCTGCATCTCAATACCTTTAGAATCAACACGCTCATTTCTATTAAGTCTATATCCTTGCCAGAACATAGTACCTTCAAGACCTTGCCCACCTGCAGAAGATTGTGTAGCACTGTTGTAATCAAATCCACCAACAAGACCTGCGACACCACTACCTGCAACAAGCGAACCACCGCGATCATATTCTTGACGAGTAATTTGCGGAACATTCTGCTCAGTTGCAACAAGGTCATGAAAATGAACAGATGGAGAAGTTCGGTCTACAGGATATAAACGATTATTATTATATACAAGATTAGTTGTAAATACTTGATTATTTATACCTGAAATACCTGGACAAGTCGCTTGGAAAGTATTTAGCATAGACAAGTCGGGCTGGTCAAATTCAAATTCAAGACCACCAATAACTTTATTAACTAAACGACCTGCTCCACCAATGGGAACAATCTGCTGACTTGCTAATGCTGTATGAGTGAAAGACCTTTTAGCAAGACGATAATCAGTATAAGTCCAATTCATATCAGCATTTTCTGAGGCAAACCTTGCCATAAGATCATTGTCATAAAATATGTAATCTGCAATAAATTGAGTTTTAGTTGTATCAATTGTCCATGCTTGCCTCTCCGAGAGAGGCCCACCAACATTAGCACCGATTTGACGATTTAGACTTAGTAGAGGAGTAAAATGAATCTCAAGAGCGATTTGAGTAGAACCAAACATATATAACGGTAATTGATTAAATCTTAACCACGGGACTAGGTCTGCCATACTTACAGAAAATTCACTAAAATTTTTATTTTGTAATTCTTCTTGAATTGCTAAAGTGCCATCCACACCATCATCATTAAGCAAATATTCATTTTTAGTTCCTAATCCGTAACCAGAAGCATTAACATTAGATTGCTTACCGCTATCGTCACCTTCATAAATTAATTGGTGTGACATAATTCTACTAGTTAAATATGTTTCCCGTTCAAGATTAATATCATTATCAATGAACATAGATTTATAAGCCATCCAATGCTGGAAATCTGTAATCTCTGATACAGTCTCAGTTCCAATACGAAGTGCTACACGGTCAATTAAACTATATACACCAACACCTACGGGGAATGACGAAGTAGAACTTATTGCGTCTGATAATGCAGTTTTCTCCATTGCTAATTGAATACGAGAAAAACTATTGAGAAATCCACGATTATCTAGTACAAATCTACAGAAAGATTGATTATTTACAACTGGATCCAGAACTGTAGTATCATAATCCATGTTCATATCACTGGTAATAGAACCAATATTCATAAGATTAGGAATTTTAGAGCGTTCATCTTCTACCATTGCCATATTTATATATTAAATAAATATTTAAATTATGATTATTAAATTTAAAAAAAAAATTATTATATCATACTTTTTAGTTTTTTAACCTCATCTTGTAGATTTTTTAATTTACCAGGTTTTGCGACTGTCAAACTTTTTAGTTTTTTAATCTCGGCTTGTAATTTTTTTATCTTATCAGGCTTTGGCACTCCATAATTTTTATCTTTAGTTGTGATTAAGGATTTATCTATTTTTATTTTAGGTTTAAACCCTGTTGGATTGGATTTAGTCCCAAATACTGAACTGTAATCTTTACTTTGTTTTAATTTCATAACTTTAGTAGGTTTTAAAATTTCATTTAATATTGCTTCACCACCTTTTGCCTTTAAAACTTTTGCTAATTTAGTTGCTCTATTACCTCCACTATTTCCAGATGCTGTTGTGGATTTCCTTAAACCTAATTCTATTAATGCTTTATTTAATCCAGCCACAGAAATTGATTCATATTTCTTCTGCTGAAAGGGATACAAAATTAAATCAAATTTTTTAAATAATTGTTCATCATATTTAGTTAATATTACTGGGTCTGGTGCTTTAATTGTATATTTTTTTTTAGGAGGCATTGGAACTATACTTTCACTATTATTTTTTTTTTTACCATTTAATACTTTTCCATTTGAATCAAAACATATTTTATTATTTTTTCCAGGTGCTACATCTTTTTTACTTCTGCATGTTACTGGCATTATTTAATATGTAATATATTTATTTTAAGAAAGAACTTGGAGACCATTAGCGTTCATTACAAGCGTCTGCTTGCTACGAACAAAGATAAAAGCACTATGCGGATTATCCTCTGTTAAGCCCGTTTCCATCTGAACACCAAAATTATCAGTTCTGAAATCCAAACCGTCACCCGAAATATTGTCATATTGAACACCAATGCCGAACATGAGACCAGCGTCAGCAAAGTCATTGTAATCAGTAAATCCAACACGGTTGTAAGTTACAGGAGTAATCTGGGAATTTTTATTTTTCATAAATGGAACAAATGTGTTCATAATTCCACGAACTAACTGAGGATCAGCAACAACACTTGCTGCATTATCTTTGACATTAGCATCAATATTATATTCAAGTGGAACTTGCTGACCTCCTTTTAACCAAATTACTTGTTTAATCGGAGCAATTGTTCCAGTAGATAATTTATTAATTAATGGGGTAGTTTGATACCCGTCAAAATCTAAATTATTCAAATAAGTAGAAGGAATAAAATTAATAAATACTCCAAGAACTCTAGATAAACCCAAACGGAAATTTATAATAGCATTAGTAGAATTTACAGTTGTGTAATAAGAACTAATAGCATTATATTCCATAGTTGTGGAAGATTGACTCATTAAACGAGATAATTCATCAGGGGCTGGATTAATTACCTCACATAATAATTTTAGATTAGTAAGTTGATAAAATGCACTCGTATCTGTCCCAGCACTGTTGAAAAACTGACTATCAGGAGCAAGGTGAATATCAATACTTAAACCACCAATACCCCAACCTTTACCACTTAATCCAATAGGTTCTCTGTTGTTTAGGAATCCAGTTGGAAGATTTAAACAAAAGGAATTACCAGAATATTGTTCATCTACTCCACCAAGCGAACCATTAACATTATTTACAAATGATAATTTATTACCAAAACTATTCGGCATCATTCCAGAAGTGCAACCCAAATGACCAATTGCTTCCTGCTGACTTGATACATTGGGAAGATAACTTGCTAAAAATCTACCATAATGTCTGACATGTTCAATAACATTCTTAGTCTTTTGACTAGATAAAACTACTTGCTCAATCATTCCATAAGCCCCTAATTTAGGACTAACATTTAATGAATCAGTAGGGAGTGGGGTGACACCAGTATCACCCGAAGAAGATTTATAACAACTAAGATTACCACAAATTCTCAGAGAATTTCCAATTAAAAATCGGTCGGTTTCACCTATGATGAAATTTACCACTGGGTTACCATCTCTATAAGACACACGACCAGTTGAAACAATATTGCTCGGGTCTATCTGTAAATAACTTGTACTACCTCCAGAAATATTAGACATTATTTATATAATAATTAATATTTAAATTTCATATATTTAATTTAATTTAATTTAGAAAAAAAATTTTAAATTTATATAATTACTTGGACATTACCAGACTTAACCTCAATTCTCCTAATATGTGCGCAATACATACACCAGAGTTTTGCTTTCGTGGGCTCGGTTGTTTCTTGATAATTTACTTGAAGACTGAAATCTTTATTACGAGCATCATATACAGCGTCACCAAGTGCAAGAGCACGGCCTATGACAAAGTTGGAATTAAACCTTGCCATAGAATGTCCAGTGATTCCTGCCTGACTTAGAGATTTATCTAATTCAATCATATGTTGTCCAGAAATTGCTTTCTTGCTAGATACTCGGGTTAAATCAACACGACGATTTGGCTGAAGTCTGCCGTCATAGAGGAACTGATAATTAGTAATATGGTCTACAATGCCCTCAAGATTCGGACGACAAGACCTTAGACGATAATTAGTAGGATTTTGATCGTCATGTTCATGCTCAATTTTATAGGTTGTAGTAGCACCAATAATTTCTTTACTTGTGTAAGGAGTGCTGTCCAGTGGAACACATAGAATGGATTTAGCACGAGAATTCTCAATAGGAATACGAATATTAGCAACACGGTCAGAAGCAAGTTGAGAATATTTATAACAAGTATAACTCAGGAAATCATAATTAATCATACCGCCTTCCCTCATTCGTTTCATCATTTCATTCTCATATTGAACACCCGCGTCAATTTCTTGAACAATTAATGCTACATTCTCAACTCTATACGTAGGATTGTAAGTAGTTGATTCCTCAACAGAATTAGAATAAACAAACCAATCTGAAGCATTATCTGGCCCAGCCCCAGTAATTGCTGAAGCAGAGATTGGCCCCAGAGTTAATGATAATTTATTAACCGCCCCACCTGTGAAATTTATTGCAGTAATTTCTGGTGCCCCCTGAGCACCTGCCCAAGTAACAGTAGTGGTAGTTGAAGCATTAACTCTTTCAAATCCAATCTTCTCACCTACTACGAATGGACACTGACCAGCATTTAAATATTGACTATTTACATCATTTAGGAAAACCGTTGTAGAACTACTGCCATTAGGCCACGAGGCACCAACAGAACTAATACCAAAGAATTGAGGATTAAGATTTAATTTACGGAACCTCATTACGCTTTCTAACTGTCTGAAACAATAACGATTATCCTCAAGTAAAATAGTTAATGTAATACCACCTAAAAGAAGATTAGGGAATATTTTATCATTCTGGAAAATACCTGTATGAATAGGAATTATTACTTTAGCAGATTGGAACTCATCTTTAGTAAATGAAGCATTCAGGACAGTAGAGGCATTTGCTATAGGAGATTTGAAATATGGATTAGTATGGAAATCATTCTGAACAGATTTAGTACTACCTTCCGATCCACGAGTATCTGGGGTATATGCCGTTGCTCCTTCAGTTAAAGCACGTTTTCCACGAAGACTATTATTAGTATGATAGTCATACATTACACTTACTAAAGTATTGTAATTATCAATTTCTTCTAATAGTGTTCCATTAGAATCATGAACTCTAATAGTTCTGCATAAACTCTGGAAACCAGTCTCAGCATCTAACTGAAGACGAGTTGGTTTAATAGAATTTGCTGTATAACTAGAAGAATATGTCGGTGGAACTATTACTACATCAGCCTCCAACATAGTTTGCTGGGGATTGAAAAATTTAAGTCCTGGGTCAATTCGGATTCGTATTTCCTGACCTGCTTTATAATTAACACCATTCTCTGCAGGAATGCGAACAGATTTTTGGGCAATAGGAATTTTATTTGTTGCTGACCAGTAACTCATTATATTTATAATTTAATAAATATTTTAATTTTAAGATTTAATTTTAGAAAGAAAAAAACAATTTATTCCTTTTCAATTATCTCAAATTCAAACATCTCTTTAAGTTCTTTTCGTTTAAAACAATGGTCAAGCGTTTTATTTGAATTATAATTTGTTAATTCAATTGGTTCCCGAGTTAAAACATTATACATTACTAATATATTTCTTAAATCTTCCCAAGATTTTTTATGAACTGTGTTAGTATTCGGTGGATTATAAATATCTCCAACTTGCTGATAATTATTTATAAAATAATTTGGATTTTCCTTGATTTCTTTTATAATTTTTAATGAACCATCTTTTTGTTTTTCACATTCTGGGAGAAATTCAACATATTTCATATCCATTCCAAGAAGTTTTAAATTATTAAATCCAATAATATATGAATATAATACTGCACACGAGCCACTACACCAATCTATTAAATATCTAAATGGATTTCCTTCACTTCTTTGTAACTGTTGAAGATACATTACATTTTGAAATTGTAAAATACCTTCCCAATGTTTAATGATTGAAGCATCTAATAAAAATGTTTCACACCTTTTATTTTCAATTAAATCTTTAATACTTTCTATATTAGATTTTAATACTTTTGAATCTACACAAACATAATGATTCGGATACCAATCTATTTCTCTCCAATGTCTGAATGCTAAACATGTTCCAACCGTATTTTTATCTTTAAAAAATTCAAAATCAAAACCCTCTAATGATTTTCCATTACCTAATATATAAACTTCTTTTGATTCTTTTGATTCATTTGA
>TARA_R110002074_G_scaffold104980_3_pt1 | contig 10297 bp, 13 predicted proteins | sample TARA_R110002074 | Tara Oceans TARA_R110002074 (sample SAMEA4397215) | marine metagenome | biome: Polar Biome; feature: [MIX] marine epipelagic wind mixed layer (ENVO:01000061); material: water (ENVO:00002006), including particulate matter (ENVO:01000060) such as... | depth 10-100 m
CGAATTACAGCTATGGCAAATAATCCAAATGTTATTTAATTTATAACCTTTACGACTATCTAAACGATCAACTGTAGGTGAATTACTTTGCTTTCCTTGAGGTACTAACTGTTGACTACAGCAAGGACAATATGCAGGAACGATAGCAATTAACTGACTTATAGTTAAACCACAGTCGTGTCCTTTTCTAATACGTTGGTTACATAAGGCATTTGAAGCCCATTTACGCCATTTAGGGTTAGTGGGTTTCTGCCCAGTTTCTTCCGACTTTGTATTCTGCTGCAAGGGGAACTCGAAGTTTAAGTTGCTCGCCTGCTTCTTGGATTGATTTGATTGCAATTTGACCTACTTCTTCTGCCAACTCTTTCGTGGTTTCTATTTGAAATTCATCGTGAATGTTTGCTACAACAAATGCGTCTTTATCTTTTAATTTTTCCCAAAGGATAACTAAAGCTGTTTTCATAACAATCGCAGCACAACTTTGAATTAAACTATTTAAAGCTGCGTGTCCTGATCTTATCGTTAATATTCTTTTATCGATTGCTCTTATTTCTCCACCGTCCTCAATTCTCATTAGTAAATCATTTTTGATTTCTTTTAAGAAAGGTAACTGTGTATAGAATTTTTCTAAAATTTGTTTACCTTCATGTAAAGGTACTTTTAAAATTTGTGATAACCTTTTAAATGAACAACCATAAAGTATTGCGTAAAGCATAGTCTTTGCAAGTTGTCTATCATTCAAATTAACTGCGTTCATGTTATAAGTATGAATGTCACCATTTAAAATTAAATCCTTATATTCTTTTCCACCTTTATAATTACAAATATAATGGGCTAAACATTTAGCTTCAATTCCTGAAGCATCTGCTCCAACGAGAACTTTCCCGACCGAAGGTACGAACAGTTCTCGACATTCTTTGCCATAGAAACTGTGTATACTAGGCACTTGTTGTAAGTTAGGTGAACGTGCAGACATTCTTCCTGTAATGACATTAGTTACATAAAAAGTATGTACTCGACCTTTTCTAACTACTTTTAACCAAGCGTTTTTACCGTCAGCTAACATACCTAATCTTTTTTCTAAACTTAAATACTCTGCTAATATTTTAGCTTCTGGGTATTCTAATTTACTTAAAGTTTCTTCATCAACAATAGGTTGACCTGTCGGTGTAAATTTTTCAGGTTTCCATTGTCTTAAAGTTATTAACCTATTTGCAATATGTTGACGAGAAGATGGATTAAAGAAAACTTCTTTTGTTTTTTTAACGGGTACACCTTTAGTATATCCGTATTTTGTCGAGTTAACTTTAGGGGTAAACATACCTAAATCTACCGTCCAACTCTTGAATACATCTTCTAATTGTTTTTTTAAATCTGTTGATCTCTTTAATAATTTACCATGTAATTCAAAACCTCTTTTCTCATCAAACGCAAAACCTTTTCGTTCTTGCTCGTTTAAAATAAAAGCTACTTGATGTTCTAAATTAATTGAGTGATTACTAAACTTTTTAGATAGAAATTTTTCGTACAGTTTTGAAGTAACTTTAGTATCTTGAATACAATACTCTAACATTTCGTTTGAAAAAGACGACCAATCGTTGGCTTTATTGAAATCGCCTTTCTCAAATTGTAAACGCTGTCCCCAACTTTCGAGACTGTGCTTACCAACCGAATGGGGTAAGATACGTCCTTTCGCTAATAACTTAATATCTAGCTCTTTTATATCTGGGTAGATAAGGCGACTTAAAACTAAAGTGTCGTGCACTAATTCCTTTTTATGGGAATAGCCATATAGTTTTTCAAGTACAGGGAGGTCGTACTTGATACCATTATGGGCGACTATTAAGTTATCACTCATCATATCTAATCCATTCGGTATTTCGTTACCGATGAAAGTATGGATTTTACCTTCTCGGTTAATTACTAAACAATGAACTTTACTTGGGTCAAGTCCATCTGTTTCAATGTCAAAAATTAAGGGAATTGTCATGTTCAAATAATCTACCTTTTTGGTTGTCGTATTCGAGTTGACAGGCAACTCCTGTAATTCCTGCAAATCTATTTTTTAAAATTCTACAAACTGTTTGACTATCGGCTTCTCCCGACACGCATCTTTCAACGCCAATGACAACGTCACTCAACTGTCCAATACTGGCACTTCCACGTAATTGACCTAAAGAAGTTTTAAGACCATCGGTGTGATCTTTATTTCCTTCTGGACGTTTAAGGTGACTAACGATAATTACACCAATGTCTAATGCTTGAGTTAATGCTCTTAACCTTGTCATTAATATATCAATCGTTTTTCTTTCATCGTTAGTTTCTAATCCACTAACAATAATTGATATGTGATCTATAATTAAATATTCTATATCTAAAGCTTTCGCAAAATATCTAATCTTATTTAAAATAGTATCTTGCTCAATAGATCCCCAATGGTCGTACATAAATACGTTTCCATTACCTACAGTTTCCTCAAAACCTTTTTTCAACTGTGCTTCGGTAACACCTTCTCGATCTATATGAATAGGTTTGTTTAGGTGTAATCCTATTAAACCCTCACAAGTTCTTTTAATACTTTCTTCTAAAGAAATAATCCCAACTTTAACATTTTCTTGAATAAGTTTATAAGCAATCTCTTTTGTTAATAAAGATTTTCCTATCCCAGACCCACCAGTTATAGTTACGATTTCTTTTTTTCTAATACCAAATAATTTTCTATTAAGTCCTTCATAGGGGTAAAAAGCTTTTGCTTTCTCGTCTGCTACTTTAACTACGTCCCAAAGTTCTTCTCCTGCGACTACACCATCTGGTCTGAAAACTTTAGCTTCCCACATAGCTTTAACAACTTCTTCTTGTCTGTTAGCTACAAGCATTTCGTTAACATCTTTTAAGGGTAGTGTTGCTATTTTACATTTACCAACAGTAAATAATTCAGCAACTTTTTGAGCTGCCTCAAAACCATATTTATCTTGATCGAAAAACAACACAACAGTTTGAAAACTTTCTAAATATTCGAGTTGGTTTTTAATAGATTTAACTGCACCGTTTACACCATTAGGTATTCCTACTGTTGCATATTTGTGTGAGAAAATTTGGGAGAGTGAAATAGTGTCGATTTCTCCTTCGCAGACACAGCAAATTCGACCTCCACTATTCCACTTTTCTTGACCATATAAGAGGGCTTCTTTTATAGTACCGACAGTTCTAAAATTTTTATCTTTATCTCTAATCTTTTGAAAGACAGGTTGTTTATCTTTATTGTAATACGTTGCTACCTGTACTTTTTGCCCTTTGTCTTCTGCGATTTCATATTTCCAAAGTGTTGAGCTTTCCAAAGTAATGTTACGCTTCGGTAAAGCTTTAGGCTCACCTTGTATAAGGGTAGTATTAATTTGCATGTTAACTTTCTGATTAGGTTGAATAGATTTATTTGGATTTGCATAAGTGTTGCAACTAAAGCAAAAAGTATGCCCATCATCATATAAGGAATTTCCGTCACTAGAGCCACAGCTCTGGCAAGGTAAGTGAGCAATAAACGTACTTTCATTTAACTCCGTTTCTGTATTATGTTTCATTAGAACCAAGTTGTTACATCTTTATAATTAAAATACATTCTCCAACACCAACTACGTAACATTGAAATACCTGTAAAAATTAAAGCAAGATGAATACTTTTTAACATCGTAACTTCATATCCAAAGTATGGAAAAATAATAATCTGTGTAAGAATTGCTAAGACAAAACCAGAACCAATATCTAAAATAGTTTCAAGACCAGTTTTTTTAATAACAGTTTCAAATTGAAGTTGTTTCATACTTTTGTACCAAACACAGTTGTTTCTTTTTCGTCTTGATCTGTGTCCCAACTTAATTTGATACCTTTAGGTTTTAAAGAACTTAACTCAGTTTGAAGTTTACCGTTTAATTCTTTATGTGCTAAATTTAATTCTTCTAAATTTATATTTGCTTTATAAAGCTCTCTACATCGATCACTTAATTGTGTAATCTTACTTTTATATGTAGCTATCATTATTGTTTGATCTTCAATAAGTTTTGTTGCTTTAACAATAGCTTCTTCTGTTGTTATGCTTTTATTAGGCTCAAGTTTAATTTCGTTTTCATGTGTTTTGTCGTTTTCTTTATCTCCCATCTAGCCACTCCTTTGGTATTGTTTTATCTGCAAATTGGAAACCATTTTTAATGCACCAATCTGCATATGTTGTTTTTGAATTTTTATAGATTTTGTTTTTTGAGTTACCAAACAAAAATCTAATGTCTAATTTAGGGTGTTGATTTTTAACTAGAAGATGTTTCATTCTATCTTCTCGTTTCAAATAACCTTTAATTTCGATAATAATTCCATTATCTAATTCTAAATCAGGCGTGTACTTATGCTCTTTAGAGGGCTTGAAGTAATGCACTACACATTTCTCGTACTTAAACTTAACATTTCTTCTTGTTAGGTTATCGGCAACCGACACTTCAAGCCCACTTCTAAAATTAGAAGTCGCTTTCTTCTTGCGATACTTCCACATTTTGAGCTACAGGTTTCATTTCAAAACCGTCTTCTTGTGAAAAACCAAATGATTCTTCAGCGTTTCCCTCATTGCCCTTACCTTCTACTAACTCGATAATCTGTACTGCCTTTAATCTTAAAGTACAGCCAGAGCCGAGCATATTAGTGAAGTAAGGAACACATTGAAAAGCGACCTTCATTTTTGTACCACTATAGACAGATAACGTCTGCGTTATCGCTATGCCTTTAGCGTCAAATACCTTTGGGCGTTGCTCAAAGTCAGTTCCACTTTTCGTGTTTACTTTTGCTTTTAATTTAAAAGTAAACTCAACCGAACCATCTTCTAACGATTTGTACGGTTTATGAGGGGACAACTTGCCTTTATTTTTACTAGCAACTTCATCTATAGTTTCTTCAATCAAAGCTACGATTGATTTTGCTTGCACTTTAGGCAATGTTAGTTTCGTTCGATATAATCCGTTTGAATCGAATTTAGTATCTGGCGAAAACAAGTAGGGATAATTTGCGATCCCTTCACTTGTTGTATGCGTCTTTAACTTTATTGTTTTTTGCATATGTTGTACCTCCATGTGTACACCTAATCTCGTTGTCCTTGCGAAACCGTCACGCTAACGATACCAATTATTATTTATGTCTTTACAGTAAAAACCATTCAACAATTTTCCATTGACATAATATCCAAAATCTGATTCAGAGTTGTCAGTTAACTTCTCGACTGCTTCATCGCATGAGGTATTATTATAAATAGGTATTTTTGTTACAGCGTAACCTGTAGCTGCATCTGAAAATATTAAAAATACAAAAAAAACTATTTTCATTGGTTTCGCCATTCCCAAAATCTTTTGTCATAATCTAAAACAACTGCTTTAGATAGTTGACCAACTTTTTCTGGGTACACGTAAGCAAATACATCATCTTCAATTTCTTTAAACTCATAACCTGCACCGAGTTCAATCATATCTGTATGTCGTAAAGTTTCTTTATTAACTTCGTATAGTTCTCCTTTAACTGAAAAACCCCCATCATCTTTTTCATAGATGTAAGGAAAAGAATTTCCCATTGCTGAAGTCATTACAAAATTTTGAGAAACTGTAATGTAATCTTTTTTTATTAATTTGCTTTTTTGTATTGCACCATGTAATCGTCCATCAGATTTAAGTGTTCCATATACTAATAATTTTGTCATTGTATTCCTTTCATTATTATCACGTTATCATTACCATTTAGTTGAAAAAATATCTACTGTGTTCTACTAAAGATATATCCAAATCACCACGAGCTGGTGGTGGAGTAATTTTGTTATGTAGTTCTTTAGGTAACTGGTCGAGAAATTGCTTATAGAGCTCTTGTAGGTAGTCACCTGAAAATAAGTCGACCACAACTTTACGTATTAACCTTTGTAAATCATCTACACGGTTAGGAGTTGTAGCAAAACTATCATGGATCATCATTAAGTTTGGAATAGGTCTAGCGTCCATTTTACAATACAACGCAGTTGCACAAGCGATCGCACCATCAACCGAGTGAACAATGTTTGGGCTAGCCGATGAACTCATTTTTCTCGTGTCCTTCCTATCCATTTGTCGTCTTAATGTTGTGTAAACCATTGATCCTGCAATACTTGTTTTAACTTTAAATTTATTCAAGTACCTGTAATCTTGCACAACAGGAAAACCGATTGGAGTTGTCCATTTCATTGAAAGGTTTGCTCTACTAAATACTTTGGCAGTTTCTTGAAACCATTTCATTAGATTACTAGCTAAACGAATTTCATTTTCTAAATGTTTCCAAACAATGTTAGCTAACCATTTACAATCTGCAAAACCATCATCTTCTAAACATTTAGGTTTATGTCCTAGATCAACTTGTTTTTTATATTCATCAAATATTTGCTGTCTAGCACCGTAGGGTTTTAGACCATAAACATAAGTCATAATGTTTCTCTTAACAATAGATCGAGAAATACCATATTGAAGCCACCTGTTAGCTTCAGGAGAACCTTTACCAGCTTCCTGCTTTACCTCTTTCTCGACCTTTAAAGCTACAATTGTATAGACATCTTGGGGTGTATCTGATGGCGTAACATTGACCTTCGCTGCAGTATCTTTATCCTTCATTAAAATTGATAAGATTTGAAGTCCAGAACAAGTAGCGTCAACACCTACGGGTAAATCACAAACATAATCATTACCTTGTTGTAAATATCCTCTCACATGATGACAAGCTTGTAAAAACTCCATAGGTTTGTCAGCGTCTTTCCACCCTGTGTTCGCAAAAGAGTCTTCGGCATAAGCCACGATTTCTCGTTCCATACCTTTAATAAAATCAACCCTTTCATCATAAGTAATTTTATCATTACCAAATGTATTAGCTGTGTGTACGTACAACCAGTAAGCTCCCCGTTCCCCTAACTTCTCGCCATTAGCAAAGCATATAATGGACTTTATTTTCTGATCTGACTGGTAATTATATGTAGTACCTACGGAGTAGACCCTACCCCTAGTGTCTACGTTAGTTACAAAATGAAATTTCTTAAAATCTTTATATTCATTTGCGATGTCCTTTGCAGTTGAAGTATTAACAACTTTTGAAACTCTAGCAATTTCATCTGCATATACTCTACTTAAATCTCTTTTATATTTACGAAGGAGATTACGTCCTTGCTCACTATCATCATCAATTCTAGGGTCACGATAAACACCGATTGGCTTGTTTTTATCATCGAGAAGTCTATCCCGTGACGGGAAGTTCCCAATCGTAAGACCTCTATCCCATATCTCATTAAAGATAGGTAGCATATTTTTATCAGTAGCAAATTCAACTCCTTGTAAATAATTAATTGCACCGTAAAAATCACTTAAATCTTTATCTTTAAGACTAGCTAAATATTGATAATCCTCTGTTTTAACTAAAGGTGCTTTCGATAAGTATTCATTAATATACCCACCCGAAAATGCACTTGTCCAATCGTTTGGCTTAACAATCATTGGTTTGTGATAAGGTGTCAATACAGAGCATCTAAAATTCCCATCATTAATTTTTTCTTGAATGGCAGGTGTAAGTGTTAAATAATTTTGAGTATTATTTTTTCTTATCTTAATAATTTTCCTTTCTACTAAATCGGTATGTTGAATAACTAAACCAATCAATTGTTGACCCACTAAAGCAACTTTAGAAATATTCCATTTTTCAATTTGAATTTTAAATTTATCTAAAGAATGGGAAAAGACTTTTTTACGATGTTCAATGTTTGTAGTCCTCGTCATTAAATCTCTTAAAATTTTATTATGTAAGAAAGGTTTATCTTTTTTAAAAATTAAACTTTGTTCTTCAAGTTCAATCATTCTACCTATGGCTACTGCAATTTGTAATAGCGTTTTGTTTAATGATATTCCGTCTATTATTCCTTTCAATGTAATTAAAGAAATCTTTTTAGTGTCGTCTAAATCACGTAAAGGAATTATAGAAGTAGCACGTACCCCAGCTTTACCGTTTAAGTTCTCGTCTATAAAGTTTTGAATTGCCTCACTTAACGGAACGAGATATTTTTTTTGTAAGTAGATGTAAGGAGGTGTAACTGAATTTCTTCCCTTCTCGACATTCTTTTTAAGTTGTTGCTCATATCTTTCTTTGCCTTGTGCTATCATTAAACCTTCTCGATCTAATTCTAACTCTCTTAAACTTTTCTCGTTCTGTATCATCAATGCTCCCAAGTTGTTGGGATAAATTAAACAGTATGGATTTTAAGTCCGTTGTGTCTACCAATTTCACCACGAGGGCACATATTCACAAGGATAAATCGTGTCTGTCAATTTATCGTTAGTTATCGTCCGTCCAACGTATCTCGTATGTCGAATTTATCAGGGTGGTTATAAGCTTGTGTCATTCTTATGTCGCTGTGTCCAACCACTAACTGTACTGTTTCGATACCGATTTTACGTTTTAACAAACGTGTTATACAAGTATGACGAAGGGCATGTATAACAAAATCTTTCTCGTTATCCATACCAAGTTCTCGCCTTACTTTTCTCCATGTCCACTCAACACTAGATATAGAAAATGGGAAGGGTGATTTATGTCCTTCTTCTCGTCTATTGTTTAGTATTGTTTCTACTCTTTCAAACATAGGCACATCTCTATCTTCTCCGTTCTTTGTGTTTAAAAATTTCACAAATTTATATTTGAAGTCGACATCTGCCCACGTAAGTTTTAAGGCTTCACTTAACCTACAACCTATATCAATTAAAAAAATCCAAAGACAAGTTTTCTCTGCGTGTCCTAACTCATTAGATTTTTTAATTAATAATTCTTCCATTTCAGTTGAGAAAGTAAACTTACGTCTATTATTAGTTCGTTCATATTCAATAATAGGTTGACCCCAATTAAATACAAACGCCCTACACCCTTTAACATAGGTCACAAGTTTAGATACTGACGCTAATTTTCGATTGATAGTACCTAAACTGTAATTAAGTTTAGTTCTCATAAAGAATTTAAACTCTCTTACTGTGTCTGTTGATACATCATTCATAAAATTACCATCGCCATAATAGTCTTTAAACACATTCGCATTTCTCAAACTAGCATAGCCATCTTTTTGCGTACACCACATCATCGTATTTACCTTATTAATCGCATCAGCGACCGTTATCATATTTGTCGGCATAGTTCTCCTTTACGTTCTACCCCAACAACTTGAGCATATTGTTTTTAACATCTTTTCCCTTTTTTGTTAAGAACAATTTTCTTACTCTAAAGTCATCGTCATCAAGCACTTGATGAAGTAATCCAAGTCCTTGATTACTTTTTCTTGTCCTTGCTACACTAGACAATATCTGTACATTTCGACTTGCTCTTGCTTTGTTTATTAAAAAGTATTCAGCTACATCGCTGTTAGTGATCCCTTCATTTAAAGCAACTAACGAGAAAATACCTACTGTTAGTAACTCTATATCTTGATCTACTTTTCTAAACATTTTGACAAGGTCAAGGCTATATACAACGCTATCTAGCTCGGTACTTGCCACGTTTACTTTTCTTGTCGCCATTTTATTACCCCTTTGTTGTTTGTCTCTTGATTAGCGAGTGAAGACAACCACACTCATTACAGTCATTTAAGCGAAAATAGTTTTTCTCGTAGTTTACTATATCTAAAATCCATTTTGTCCACCTTTCATTTACTTTTTTCTTATGGTTAAAAGATTTTTGCCAAATGCAACATAGAAACTTTTTTCCCATTTGTCGAATTGACATACGCTTTTTGTCCTTATTTCTTTAGTAAATTTTTCAAATACAATTTCAAAAAAGAAACAATTTAAAACTGTACTTGTTCTTAAGATATTCATACTTCTCTCCTTAATTAATTTACCTATTAGGTGCGTTTTGTTTATTTTCAATCCAAGAACCATTACCACTCAACACAGTCGAATGTTTAAATCTTAAACGTCTAACTGCTGTTTGGTTTGTTGCTATATTATTTAGTAGTGTTTTCATGTTGTCTCCTTTCTAAAAGTTCTACCCAGAACATTATAGTCACGTTATAAATACTGTATCTATTAAAGTCAAGCTAAAAACGAATTGATTCGATTAAAAAAGTAAAGCTAAAAACGAATTGTAAAGTCAAGCTAAAAACGAATTGTTTATGATAGTAAAATTTTAAAAAAATTTTTTTTCTCGTTAAAGTTGTACAATTTTTACGTGTAAATTTTAAGGGTCATAAAATGAACAACCTATATTTTTTATGACCCTTAAATTTTTA
>TARA_R110002074_G_scaffold36660_2_pt1 | contig 10296 bp, 11 predicted proteins | sample TARA_R110002074 | Tara Oceans TARA_R110002074 (sample SAMEA4397215) | marine metagenome | biome: Polar Biome; feature: [MIX] marine epipelagic wind mixed layer (ENVO:01000061); material: water (ENVO:00002006), including particulate matter (ENVO:01000060) such as... | depth 10-100 m
ATTCCCAACCGAGACCGACGAGATGTTTGAAAACACGCTTCGTCTTGCCGACGAATGCGGCCTTACATGGCTTCATGTCTTTCCATATTCTCCCCGCCCCGGCACACCTGCCGCGCGTATGCCGCAACTCAACCGTGGGCTCATCAAGTCGCGTGCCGAGCGCCTGCGTGCCAAAGGCAGCGAACGTTTGTTTGCGCATCTCAATGCAGGGCTCGGCCAGACCAAGCCCGTGCTGATGGAAAGCGAAAACCTCGGTCGCACACATCAATTCACGCCGGTACGACTTTCGGGCGCAAGTTACAATGCGGGCGATATTCTGCCGGTTCATCTCGCCACCCATGATGGATCAAGGTTTGAAGGTCGCGTAGCTTTATGAGTGAGACAGACGCCACAGATATGTCATCGCCGGACACCGCAAAAAAGCGTTCGCTTTTTCAGCGGATGAAAGAAGGGCTGACGCGGTCCTCGCGCAATATATCGGACGGTATCACCGGTATTTTCACCAAGAAAAAGCTCGATCGCACAACGCTTGGCGAGTTGGAAGACCTGCTCATCACAGCCGACCTCGGACTTGAAGCCGCCGCCGACATTGTCGCCGCTGTCGGCAAGGGCCGTCACGACAAGGAAGTCACGGCTGAAGAAATCCGCGGGATCGTGGCCGATGAAATCGCCGCCGTCCTTGCGCCTGTCGCGCTGCCTTTCACCATTGATGCTGCGCGCAAGCCCTTCACCGTTCTGATGGTCGGCGTCAATGGCGCAGGCAAAACCACAACAGCAGCCAAAATTGCGGCGCGCGCTAAAGCCGAGGGCAAAAGCGTCATGCTCGCCGCCGGTGACACATTCCGTGCCGCCGCCGTTGAGCAATTGAAAGTCTGGGGCGAACGCCTGAATGTGCCGGTTGTCTCGACCAAAATCGGCGGCGATGCGGCGGGATTAGCCTACGAGGCACTCGCGCGGGCGCGCGAGGAAAAAACTGATCTCCTGCTCATCGACACCGCAGGTCGCTTGCAGAACAAGACAGACCTGATGGCGGAACTCGAAAAAGTGCTGCGCGTCATTCGCAAGCTCGACCCCGACGCACCGCACGCGACGCTTCTCGTACTCGATGCCACCACCGGCCAGAACGCACTCAATCAGGTCGATATTTTCGGCAAGGTCGCAGGCGTTACAGGCATCGTCATGACAAAACTCGACGGCACCGCACGCGGAGGCATCCTCGTTGCCATCGCCAAACGTTTTGGCCTGCCGGTTCACATGATCGGCATCGGTGAACAGATCGACGATTTACAACCTTTTGACGCCAAGGCTTTTGCCCGGGCCATCACCGGAGCGAATGAAGAAAAATGAGAGACAAGACAAAAGAAAGATCCGGCCCGCAATGGCTGCGCACGGCGCTTGAGCTCGGGCCGCTTGTTGTCTTCTTCCTCGCCAACGCGCGCGCGCATGTTCTGTTCGGCAATGAACCTGCGCAGAACATATATTATGCGACCGGCATCTTCATGGTGGCAATCGCGGCCTCACTCATTGTGTCCTACGTGCGGTTCCGCCGTGTACCTACCATGCCGCTCGTCACCGGCGTTTTCGTACTCGTGTTCGGCTCACTGACGCTCTGGCTGCAGGATGATATGTTCATCAAGCTGAAACCCACGCTCGTCAATCTGCTCTTTGCCAGCGGGTTGCTCGGAGCGGCATTCTTTGGCAAGCCTTTGCTCAAACAGCTGTTCGACGGCGCTTTCAACCTCACGGACGAAGGCTGGATGGTGCTTACCAAGCGCTGGGGCTTTTTCTTCGTGCTCCTCGCACTCATCAACGAAATCGTATGGCGCAATTTCTCGACCGATTTCTGGGTCAACTTTAAATTGTTCGGCATCATGCCACTCACCATCGTCTTTGCGATGGCGCAAGTCGGCGTGCTGACACGCTATGCGGTCAAGCCCGACGAGACGACGCCATCAACCACTCCGGCTGATTGACCCTCAGTCTTTGAGGATATCGCGATCTTTTGTTTCCGGCAGAAAGAAGATGCCGACGACAAAACAGATGCCCGCAATAATAATCGGATACCAAAGCCCGTCATACATGCTGCCGGTCGCCGCGATGATGGCGAAGGCAACAGGCGGCATGAAGCCGCCAAACCAGCCATTACCGATATGATAAGGCAGTGACAGCGACGAATAACGGATGCGCGTCGGGAAAAGTTCGACGAGCATGGCTGCTATCGGCCCGTAAGTCATAGCACCGAAAATCACCAGCACGCCGATGAGCAGGATCACCATGGGCTTATTGATATCAGCCTCCGGCGCTCCTGCCGGATAACGCGCCTCAGCGAGCGCTTCACTGAGCGCCGCGTTAAACACCACCGCTCGCTCCGCAGCATCGCCCGCTTTTGCGTCATAAGACGTTATGCGCGCGCCGCCGACATGGATTACCGCGGCCGTACCTGACCCTTTCACATTCTCATAGGGAATACCGCGTTTAACGAGCGCGGACTTTGCCACGTCGCAAGGAGAGGTGAAGGCGGCAACACCAACAGGGTTAAACTGCAACGAACAGGTGTCGGGATCCGCTTCGACGCTTACCGGCGCGCTGAGTTGTGCAAGCTCAAGCGCAGGATTGGCATAATGCGTAATCGCTTGAAAGATCGGCATATAGGTGAGTGCAGCAAGCAGGCACCCCGCCATGATGATCGGTTTGCGACCAATCGTGTCGGACAATGCCCCAAAAATCACAAAGAAGGGTGTGCCGATCACAAGACCTCCGGCCACCAGAATGCTTGCGGTTAAAGCATCAACATTCAGCACCTGCGTGAGAAAGATCAGGACGTAAAACTGACCTGTGTACCAGACGACGGCTTCACCCATCGAGAGACCGAACAGTGCCACAAGTACAATCTTGAGATTGGGCCAGCGTGCAAAACTTTCACGCAAGGGCGCTTTCGAGCCTTTGCCTTCCGATTGCATTTTTTTGAAGGCAGGCGATTCGTCGAGCTTCAGCCGGATCCAGACCGATACGCCGAGCAGCACCACTGACAGCAGAAACGGAACACGCCAGCCCCAGGCCTCAAAGTCTTCCGCCGGAATCCACGCACGACACACCATGATAACGATGAGGGACAGGAACAATCCGGCCGTCGCTGTCATTTGAATCCAGGACGTATAAGCGCCGCGACGCCCGTGTGGTGCATGCTCAGCCACATAGGTCGCGGCACCTCCATACTCACCGCCGATAGCAAGCCCTTGTGCCATCCGCAAAATGACAAGAGCAATGGGCGCCAGAATACCCACGCTTTCATATGTCGGCAGCAAACCGACGAGAAATGTGGAAAAGCCCATAATGAGGATCGTAACGAGAAACGTATATTTGCGCCCGACAAGATCGCCGAGACGCCCGAAGACCAGAGCACCAAAGGGGCGCACGGCAAATCCCGCCGCAAACACCAGCAGCGCAAAAATAAAGGCCGAGGTGTCATTGAGGCCCGCGAAGAACTGTTTAGAGAAGGTCGCAGCCAGCGCGCCATAGACAAAAAAATCATACCACTCGAACATGGTGCCCAGAGATGAGGCAAAGACCACCCTGCGTTCGTCTTTTGTCATCCCTGTTTTGGCTGCTGAATTTTTAGCCACGTCGTCCCCCGCCGTTTTTCTTCAGAAATATATATTTCACTGCAGGCGGATCATATCCGCGCAGTAGTCAGTGCCACCACCCGGGTAGCTGCATTACCTCTTTATAATCATGTGTAACTTTTACCTATGGCTGACGAACCGGAAACATATTGCCGTTCGCGCCATCCGGATTGCCGAAAGGAGCAAATACATCTTGTCCTTTAACGCCATTAAATTGCGTGAGCGCCCAGTGGACACTCGGAAAGGCAAGCTCCGTCCACGGGATTTCGTCCCAGCTGAAAAGAGCAACCTCAAGGCTTTCAGACCCCGCCGAAAATTCCGGAGTCAGCATTTCGGCGCAAAACATGATCTGGACTTGAGACAAACGCGGGATGGAATAGACCGCCAGCAAATTGCGTAGCGTGATTTCCACGTTGGCTTCCTCCCGCGCCTCGCGCTTGGCGCCTTCCTCAACGCTTTCGCCGTGCTCCATAAATCCGGCGGGCAATGTCCAGAAACCTTTGCGCGGCTCGATCGCGCGGCGACAGAGCAAAAATTTCTCCGCATAGGTAACAACCGAGCCCACGACTATTTTCGGATTGTCATAGTTGATGAGGCCGCAATGATCGCAAATATCACGCTCAATATTGTCACCCGTCGGCTTGCGGCGCGAGAAAGACAAATCTTGCGCCGCCTCCGGGTCGCGATGTTTCATCGGTCCGGGCTCTATCGTCGCCACATCGGTTACCTTTCCGGTTTGCAATCGCTTGCTTTGCGATTTATTCAATTCGAATGAATTTATCATTTTACCATTGTGTTAGTCAGTCCACGGAACGCAAATACTTGTAAATACAGATCAGAATGGGCGGATACATTATGTGCAGTGTTGGCGTCCCGCGATATGATCCGCAACCGGAATGCCGACTGCGACATTTTCCACAACGATGCGCACTTGCGTCCCCCCGATCAAGGGTGCATATGAAAGAAGAATGACGTCGACATCTTATTGTGATCGCATTTTGGATCCAGAATGGAAGACGCAAAGAATTCGGTGGAACACGGTCTAGCGAGTCACAACTTCGAGAATGTCGACCTAGACAACATCAGATTAGAAAACGTCAAACCTGCAATTTCATCACCCCCTGAGTTGACCGTCTTTTAGAAGTCAGGTCACCCAATTCATCAGCCGGAGGAATTCAACATGGCAAGCAAGAAGTCGGCGGGAAGTTACGATCTCGAAACATCCCTGAGCCACTTGCTGCGACGCGCCCAGCAATTTGCGTACGATCAATTTGTGCAGCAGATGGGCGACAGCTCGATCACACCGCGTCAGTTCATTGTTCTATTCGCCGTGAACGAAGAAGAAGGTCTGAGCCAGACGGATCTTGTCAACCGCACAGGCATCGACCGTTCGACGCTGGCCGACATGATCAGCCGCATGATCAAAAACGGTCTGCTCGCCCGCAAGCGCACCGCCGAAGACGCGCGCGCCAACGCCGTGCGCCTCACAGCCGCCGGTCGCCGTGCCCTCAACAGCAGCCTGCCGCGCGCCATCGTAGCGGAAAAAGCTTTGCTTGATCTGCTGCCGAAATCCGTTCAGGCCGATCTGATCAAAGGCCTGACGCAGCTGGCATCTGCAATCGGCGATGCCAAAGTCGAAGAAAAATCCGAACCGGCCCGCAAGGCTGTCACGCGCAAGCGTCCGGCCGCCAAGCGCGCACCTGCCAAACGCAAGTAAACCTAAGCTAGAGGTTTATTCCGCCTTTCCGCTGCGGCATCTGTGATCTGAATTTTCAGCGAGCGGATGCCGCACGAAGGGCCGGCAGAATTTCATCATCCACAATCTGCGCGGTCAACGGGCCTACATGCTTATAAGCAATGTGGCCTTTGCCATCGATTATATAGGTTTCAGGAACGCCGTAGACGCCCCAGTCCAGAGCGACACGACCTTTCACATCGGCACCGATGCGCGCAAACGGGTTGCCGAGTTCTGTGAGAAACCGTTTCGCGCTCTCCGCACTGTCTTTGTAGTTGAGCCCGTAAATCGGCGCATCAGTGAGTTTTTTGAGTTCGCTCAAAACCGCATGCTCATCACGACACGGCACGCACCAGGACGCCCAGACATTGACGATCACCGGCGTGCCATGCGCGAAGTCAGCAGTCTCAAAGCCCAGCCGGTCTATTCCCTCAATCGCAGGGAGTGAAAACACCGGCACCGCCCTGCCGATAAGCGGCGAAGGCACGCGCGAGGGATCACCGCGAAATATCGCAATCAGAAAGAATCCGGCGACCACCAGAAATAGTGCAGCGGGAATGAGCGCACCCCATCTGAAACGACCAGTGTTCATTTCGCAGCACCAGAAGCGCGCGCCGGCGCGCGCTTGCGGGCACCGGATGTCTCCGCACCTTCCAGCGCCGCCAGCAAAGCCCGTTGCCGTCTGATGTCCCGCCATGTCGCGCCGATGAGCGCTGCCACGGCAACAACAACAATGGCGTAAGCCGACCAGACAAATCCTGCGTAACCGCCCATAGCGAAATAATCGCTCATCGCCTCACACCTCCGCTGCTGCAAGCAGCAAAGCACGCACGCGCCGCTTGAGGATTTCGCCGCGCATCCGCACCATCAGCAGGGTGACAAAAAGAAACGTAAAACCAACTGCCATCAGCATGAGCGGCGTCAGCATCGCGCTCGCGATCTGCGGCCCGTCCACGCGGAAAACGCTCGCCGGTTGATGCAACGTGTTCCACCAGACAACCGAATAATGAATGATCGGCACATTGATCGAGCCGATGAGCGCCAGCACGGCCGCGGCCCGTCCCGCCCGCACAGGCTCCTCGATGGTCGCCCAGAGCGCGATATAGCCCAGATAAAGAAACAGCAGGATCAACATTGACGTCAGGCGCGCATCCCACACCCACCATGTGCCCCACATGGGCTTGCCCCAAATGGCACCCGTGACGAGCGCCAAAAAACAAAAGACAGCACCGATGGGGGCCGCAGATTTTGCGGCGACATCAGCAAGCGGATGACGGAAGACAAGCGCCACAAGCGACGCCCCGGCCATGACCATGTAGCCAAACATGCCGAGCCAGGCCATAGGCACATGCACATACATGATGCGCACGCTTTCGCCCTGCTGATAGTCAGCAGGTGAGGCAATGAGTGCAAACCAGAGCCCCGCAGCGATCAACACAAAGCTCGCGACGCCGAAAGGCCATAACACCTGTCCGCTGAACGCCATGAAGCGTGCAGGATTAGCGAAAGCATGGAACCGCTGGGTGAAAGTGAGGTCTGACATGGGCATCATTTAGGGGCGTTGAGGGGCCAAGAGCAAGGTTAAGGACAAAACAGAACGGCGGGCAATTTGCCGCGTCATGGCGTAATCAGCCCCGCATATTGGCGCGCAAGGCCGCCGCTGCCGCCCAGGGCCCGACGACAAGACTTGCGAGCGTCACCGCACCCAGCAGCAACAGCGCCTGATGCGCCGCACCTGATAAGACCTCTCCGTCGCCCGCCGCCGCCACGCCAAAAATCAGCACCGGAATATAAAAGGGTATTACGAGAAGTGAAGCGAGCAGCCCGCCGCGCCGCAAACTCACCGTAAGCGCTGCACCAATCGAGCCCATCAAGCTCAGCGCCGGCGTACCGATCGCCATAGCGAGGATCAACGGCTCGAACTGCTCGGCCCCAAGATTAAGCAACAAGCCGAGCAATGGCGTCGCGACAACCAGCGGCAGACCTGTGGTGAGCCAATGAGCCATAATTTTGGCAACGACTGTCAGTTCAAGCGGCAGATGCCCCAAAGTCAGCACCTCAAGCGTCCCATCCTCGAAATCGGCCTGAAACAACCGGTCGAGCGTCAGCAGCGACGAGAGCAGCAGCGCCACCCACAAGAGGCCGGGCGCAATCTGACCGAGCAAATTGAGATTGGGACCGATCCCCATTGGCAGAAGCGTGATGACGACCAAAAAGAAAAAGACCGCCATGCCACCGCCACCTCCGACTTGTGTCGCCAGCCGGACATCGCGCCGCAAGAGTGCCCAAAACGCCCGCCTCATGCGCCAAACCTCGCATTGGCAAGAATTCCCGTATGACCGAGATCAAGCGTCACTGACGATGCAATGCCCAGCGGCTGATGGGTCGCCGCCACCACAAGGCCACCGGCGCTCAAATGTGCGTCGATGGCAGAAGCGAGCCGCGCGAGGCTCGCAGCATCAAGCGCCACACCGGGCTCATCAAGAAGCCACAAGGGCCGCGGCGCAATCAGCAGCCGCGCAAGGCTCAGCCGCCGCTTCTGACCTGCCGACAGATAAGCGACCGGCAGATCAACAAGCTTTGTGAGGTCGTAAACGGCGCAGGCATTGGCCACATCCGCACCCGTTCCACCCAGAAAATCCGCCCAGAAAGAGAGCGTCTCACGCACACTCATCGCAGCCTTCAGCGCATCAAGGTGGCCGATGTAATGGGTCTGCTCGGCAAGGCTCGCGTCCGCCGCACCACCTTCAAAGCTCAAACCGCCTTCCGTCACGTCGAGCAGTCCCGCAATGAGCCGCAACAGGCTCGACTTGCCCGCCCCGTTCGGCCCCGTCACGATGAGCGCCACACCGGCTTCAGCGACAAAAGACAGATGACTGAAGACGGTGCGTCCGCCGCGATGGCAGGCGAGGTCATGCGCCGCAAGGCGATAGGGTGTACTCACCTCAGACATAGCCGCCGCCCTGATGCGAAAATTCAAATCTCGTCAAAACGTCCGCCGCGACCCTTTCCCGAGGCAAAGCGTTGTGCCCCGCGCACTGTCTCGCCGGTGGAGAGCACAGCGCGGCCATGCCCGAATTCATTGGCGATAGCGCGATCATAAGGCAAATCCCATTGCTCATAAGCCGACATCCGGTCGCCCTTGAGGCAATTTTGCGGAAAGCGTGAAATATCAGCAGCGAGCTTTTCAGCTTCCACCCGCGCCTGTCCCTTGAGCACCACCCGATTGGCAAGGCCCATAGCGAGCGCCTCGACGGCCCCGACGGCGCGACCGGTGAGAATAAGGTCCATCGCGCGCGAATGGCCGATGAGGCGCGGCAAACGAACGGTGCCCCCGTCGATCAGCGGCACGCCCCAGCGCCTGCAAAAGACGCCCATCACAGCATCTTCCTCAACCACACGCATATCGCACCAAAGCGCGAGTTCGAGTCCGCCTGCAACCGCAAATCCTGAAATCGCACCAATCACCGGCTTCGACAGCACCATGCGCGACGGCCCCATCGGCCCGTCAAGCGCCAGCCTGTCAAATTCGAGACCCGTTCCGGGGTTCACAATCCGGTTACCACGCTGTGCATCCGCACTGTCACTGCCACCGGCTGCTGCCGCCTTTAGATCCGCGCCAGCACAAAAAGTTCCGTGATCGCCTACAAAGACAGCGACCGTCGATGTCTCGTCTTTTTCAAACGCGTAGAAGGCATCGGCAAGCGCTGTCGCCGTCGGACGATCAACCGCATTGCGCACATCGGCGCGCGCAAGGATCACTGTCGTGACTGATCCGTTTTTCTCAACGCGTACCGCACTCATGGGCACACTCCCTTGTTCCCTGTTGTCACGCTTCTTGTGAGCGATTATCACCCGATCTGAACGGGTGTAACCATAGCCTTCGCATGGGAAAGACCTTATAGTCTCGCCCGTCAAGCATATAGGCCCAAAGGCTCGGAAAACGGCGGCGATTTGCGACAACCGGCCTCGCGCATTCTGAGCGCAGGGATGCGGAGTCGATCCGGTCCCACCCGCTTCCATCACCCCCCGCCACGGGCAAGCATCATCGAGGAATATTTCATGGCGAAGAAGGCCCCGGCTAAGGCCAAATCCAAAGCGAAAAAGGCGAGCGCGAAAATTGCCGCAAAGCCTGTCGCGAAAAAAGTAAAAGCAGCGGCAAAGCCCGCGGCCAAAAAGGTAAAACCTGCGGCGAAGAAAGCTAAGCCCGCCGCTAAGAAAGCCAAGCCCGTTGCCAAAAAGGCAAAGCCGGTCGCTAAAAAGCCGGTCGTTAAGAAGGTAAAGCCTGTTGCCAAGAAGGCAAAATCGGTCGCCAAGAAATCGCCCGTAAAAAAAGCCGCCGCCAAGAAGGCCACCAAAAAGACTGCACCAAAAAAAGTCGTAGCAAAGAAAGCCGCCGCTAAAAAGGCTACTCCGAAAAAGACAGCGCCAAAGAAATCGGTCGCCAAAAAGGCAGCACCGAAAAAGGCTGCCGCTAAAAAGTCAGTACCAAAGAAAACCGCGCCGAAAAAAGCGGTCGTCAAAAAGATAGCGCCCAAAAAGGCCGCTTCGAAAAAAGTAGTCACGAAAAAACCTGCGGCGAAAAAATCCGTCGCCAAGCCCGTCGCGAAAAAAGTAGCGAAAAAAGCTGTCGCCAAACCCGCGGCCAAGACGCCGGCGAAAGCGAAAGCATCTGCGAAGAAAGACACCGAGAAAAAATCTCCCGCAGAGATGGCCGCCACAAAAATTACACCTGCAAAGAAAGCTACTGCCCCCGGCAGCGGTTTCAACGCCAAGCAGACACTGAAAGTCGGCAAGCGCAGCTACACCTATTACAGTCTCAAGGCCGCTGAAAAGAACGGCCTGTCAGGCATTGCCCGCCTGCCCTTCTCGCTCAAAGTGCTGCTCGAAAACCTGCTGCGCTTTGAAGACAACCGCACCGTGACCGCCGACGACATC
>TARA_R110002074_G_scaffold61465_5_pt1 | contig 10276 bp, 9 predicted proteins | sample TARA_R110002074 | Tara Oceans TARA_R110002074 (sample SAMEA4397215) | marine metagenome | biome: Polar Biome; feature: [MIX] marine epipelagic wind mixed layer (ENVO:01000061); material: water (ENVO:00002006), including particulate matter (ENVO:01000060) such as... | depth 10-100 m
CTCTTAGATCAAGCGGGGGATAGGGAATTCTTTTATCTTTACTAAGAGTTATAAATGTTTTATATAGGTGGTTTCATTTTCCTTGAAACCTATTCTTGTATATACTTTTTTAAATTTATCAGCGTTGGAGAAGCTTAAGTGTCCCATTATTATTTTTTTGCATCCTACGCTCTTCGCATAAGATTCAACTTTACGGTACAAACTTAAGCCTTCTCCTCTATTGCTTTCAGATATCCACCAAAAGCGCCCAATGCAAATTGGAGTGCTATCTTCTGTGTCTGGTGTAATTAAAAACCCCAGCCCCCCAATGATCTTTTCGTTTTTTTCTATTACAAAAATTTTGCCGATTTTTCGTTTTATTAAATTTTCCCAGCTTGACGTGAAATTTTTTTTATAATTCTCTATATCGCCACAGGAGTTAGTGAATTCATAATAACTCTCCCCTAACTCCTGCACCTCTTTAATTTCTTGTCTTTTTGTAATCTCAAAGATCATACCAGCTTCAATAGTTTTCGGCACTCTTTTGCTGGGACATCTTTATAATCTTTCCAGGTCTTGATAACTTCTGGATCGTTCTCGTATTTACCGTCCACGTAAAGCTTACGCAGCTTAGTTAGAAAAGAATTGAAGTCTGTACCCGCTTTCTCTTTTAAAATGCCTTGTGGGCTAATATCCTTAGCTCCAGAGGATGACGGCGGAGTTACGATAGGAGCTTTATTCTTAGACGAATCCATTTCATCCGCTCCGACGATGTGAATGCCCAAGAAATTACGAACAGTACGGACAAAAGCACGATTCTCAGCAATGCATTCTAAAAACTTTGCAGCGAATCCGTTTGTGTTATGTACTGTAGCATTAGCTATAGAAGAAAAGCTGAGACCAAAACCTTCTGAGACTTGATTTTCATAATTAGGAATAAAGTCGATGACACAGCGGATTACCGAACGCTCGTCAGAGCTTTCTTCTACCGAGTACCCAACAGACTTAACCCCTCGAAGTTTTAGTAGCTCCTTGATTCCACCAAGCTTAATCAAAAGCTGGTTGTCTTCCAACCCTTCAATAGATTCTGGGACGGGCATCTTGCGCATCTCAAAGTGTTCTTTGTTTGGGTATAGGTGTTCTGGGTTAATCATGGCTCGCCAGTTGACGGAGCCATCTTTATTAAATTCATATGAAACAGACTCAAGGAGTCCGTGTTGATCGCGCTTCCAGATATCTGGACCGTATAATTTATTTTTCGACATATAGGTATAAACTTTCTATTTCTGATTTTGAAACCTCATCATAAACAAAGTTTTCGGATTTGTCAAGCCTTTTGCATGAAGATTCTGAATTAAATCCTTGGCTATTGCAAATGAACTTCTTTCTCGATATAAATTTGCAGTTTTTTGGGATATTTTCAATAGTCTCGGGCGAATCTTTGAGAATAACATTAAAATCAAAATATTTCAACCTCACCGAAGAAACTAAGCTTTCATCTTCTACTTGAAGAAGCACGTTGATTTTTTTTCTTTTTAAGTTTTTTAGAAATTTAGACAGGTCCGTATTTTTATGTTCCTCAGAATATTGGAAAACAAGTTGTTTCAAATTTGAACAGGCTTTTATTTCTTCTAGGCTTAATTGTTTATCTGTATATAGATTAACAGAACACATCCTGCACCATTGAATTATATTAGTTATATCAAAATGCTGGTCAGCCTTTATGTTTATAGGTTTGCCTGATAAAGCGCTCGAATTGGCAAAAAAATCAGGAACAATATCAACTGATGTCAAGTTATATTTAGAGCCAATGCGAATTGTTTTAAACTTGATTTGATCATCGATTTTTAATTGATCCAAGATAGACTGGGCAATTAATTCTGGCTTGATTTCATTAATCCTGCCGCATGAAGAGCTATAAGAAGGCTTTATCTTTGAGAAGTCTACGCTAATATTAGCACATGAATTGTTTTTGTGCCATATAGGTCTAGAATTTTTTTCGTATAGATTAAAATGCAGAGCTACAGAAGGGATATCATAAGCACTAGCAACGTCGCCCAGAAGACCGCTGTGGTCTACGTGGGTTTTAGAATTTTTAATTATATAATGTCTTTGTTTGGGTGAATTACCCAAGGTAGATAGGTCTACCCCCCTAATGGGCTCATCATCTGAATCCCCTACTTGGACGATTTTAATTTCCCCCAAGAAAGGTTTGATTAAGCCAACAACTAAATCCCAATGATGGTAATTCGTGGCTGCTGTTTTATTCGAAGAGTGCACTGTTATATATTTATCAGGCAACCCAGGAAAAAAATGATCTGTTATGTATGGGCGGCCAATTTCAACCCCCAAATCTTTTGCGTAAACTTCAGCTATGTGACTCATGTAATTTAAATTGTGTTTTATCTAGTCCGTTATGAATGTAATTATGTAATCTTTGGGTTCCGTAGTGTGGGAAAAATGCTATGTCGAAGAATCCTTCGTGACCGCCCCTACCTTCAAGAAAATATGGGTCATCTATTTGGGTGGAATAAGGAAGCATTTTATGGACCGCTGGATTATCTTCAATGTAATCGAAAAACTCAGGTTTCGTGAAAACATAAATGTCGAAATCTGGATGAATTTTTTTTATATTGTCCATCAACGAATTAACTAATAAAACATCTTTAGCTGATTCTGGTATAACAACAGCTATACGTTTGCCATCATCCAGTAAATCATTCAAATCCAGACCTTCTGATTTTTTGGTTGACCAATCGAGGTCGTTATTAATTTCTGGCATTTTGTCCAGAATAGCTTCAAGCTTTTTCCCAACGGCTGCGACTGAATAATTTTCAATTGTCCACTCTTTCCCTGTGCGTCCCATTTGCTGTCGTTTTGTCAGACTCATTTGCCAAACTTTCTTGAGCTGCTTTGCAATGCTAGATGGGTAAGTAGAAGCTTTAATGAATTGAGTTCCTGGTTCTCTATACTCGGACCAATCCAAGGGGAAACTACCGCACTCAGTAGTAGAGGAATCTTCTCCACAAGAATAGTTTGTAACAAGAGTTACTAATTCCGTCATTTTGGCCTCGAAAATAGGTATTTCCATGCCGCCGCTCGTAAACGGGTGACAATAGACGTCCATTAAATTATAAATCTCGTTGAGTTGGTACTCATCGACTCCGTTTTGCGTATTTGTGGTGTTTAATGACTTTTCTGTCCCGCAGTGTTTGCATTTTTGCTCCTGCCCTGAGAATGATTTGATTTCGTACTCGCCGCAAGAAGAGCAAAAGTAAGTAGTAAGAATGTCATTATTGTCTATGCCTTTTTCCTTTAAAAGCCTTGGAATATCCCAACCCTCCGACCAATGAGTGTGCAAAAGTAATTTTGCTTTTGGACAGTCTTTTTTGAATACTTTAAAACCTTCCAAGAGATTCGGGACACTCTTGCGCAGTTGGTTTCTAAAAACAAACCCAATAATAAATTCATCCGACAAATCGAATTTATTTCTGAGTCCTTTGCGGTACGTTTCGCTGTGCTTGTAAAAATCTTCTGTATTTACAGTACCGTGCAGTGTTTCAGCGTGATTGTGACCCATTTCTTTTAGATCTTTTTCTGCAAAACAAGACCATGCGTAAAAGTTTGTTGTTTTACTGGCGGCTTCAGCAGCTTGAGGTAATATAGGTTGGCTATCCAAGGTAGTCCAAATCATATTATTGATCTTATTCCACCAAGGTTTTTCCCAGAAATCTGCAAAAGCCCATATATCTTCTACCCCTATATATACATCAGGCTTATACTCTTTTATAGCTTCGTCAATTGTTTCTGCTCCATACCCAGCGGCGCGACTCCTTTGCGGGTCAGAGCTTATTTGCTTTAAGACTTCTGGGTTGTTCGGTAGAGATCCCTGGGCTTTCCAGGGTCTTAATTTTAGTGAAGGGTGGTTCCATTGTATACCATTAGCGAATTCCACAACGTCATATTTGCCTGTTTTATATAAGTGCGAAAGTATATTCTTTGCGTTTTTACCGAATCCAGTAAAAGCTTTTGCAGAATTAGAATGAAACAAGATCTTTTTTTTCATTAGTAATTGAAATATTTAAATAGATAAAGATCAAACAAACCTTTAAGCGTTCTAGCTTCGCCGAGTTCCATTCCCATGCCAAATTTCAATGTAGAGTTTTTTACAACACTTAATGAGAAGGCTTTTTTACCATCCTTCTTGGTATAGGGTTTGAATGAGATTATAGTTTTATCATCATTATAACTATGGAAGGCGGAAAATTCGCCATAGTTTTCGATAGCGTTTAGCATACCACCTACTTCATTTTCGCTTAGTTTAAAATAAATATTCTTCTCTGGGTCTTTGGCGTTAGCACTAAAGGACCCATTTCTCGTTTTATCATTCCATGATGCTTGCTTGATAGATTGCACAAGCAGCGTAGGTTTCATTTTATTGCCCTCTTTGTCTTGCTCTAAGATTTTAAAAGAGAAGGCACACCCTGTATTAAAGGAGTTTGGTTTGTAAATATCATGCTGTTTCATTGCATGATTATAATAAACTAAACGCTTATTTCAAGATTTAAAGAGCTAATATTACATTTGAGCAATGATCTCTAATTCCTCTAGGTCGTAAGTTTTCACAGTAGGTACTGGAGTAAAAAACAACTTATCGAAGGAGGCTATAAATTCTGGAAAATATATCTTTATAGTAGGTTTCAAGTTTAAATAAATATTCATGTAATGCATAAGAGATTTGCATTTTCCAAACGAACCGTAAACATTAAAATGTAGTATAATCTTATGGAGTAGGTCTTGAAAAAGCAAAATCCTATTAAACTCTTTCTTATTTTCGTACTGAGTTAAAAATTCAGACAAGGTTGTGTCTGCTAAAATTTTAGAATTTTTATGATACATTGTTAAAAATGATGTGACTGTTTTTTTGCTATAATACAATTCAAGGTTATTAACAGCCTTCAGCAAACTATAATATATATCAGAAGTGTGGCAATTTTCGAAATTAATGAACTTAATGTATCCTGATTGGTATAAAATATTTGATTTTTTTAAATTGGAATGGCATAGCACCGAGAAATCTTCCGAATATTTATCGTCAAACTCCGACCTAATTCTTGAAAAAATATTTATTAATTTTTCTTTGTCCAAATCTACCAAAATTTCAAAAATCTTAATTTCTTTGTCGTCTAAAACATCAAGCAGGGAAACAACAGACTCATTCTGTAGAAAATTCTCTTGAAATGTGGGTATTTTTGATGTATCAGATTCGTGTACAGTATCAAGAACGCAAGAGAGTGTCCCAAGATTATAAACAAGATCATTTATCCCATAAAAATCAAAATTCTCTGAGTTTTCCCAAGTGGTTAATAAAAACTCTATTCCGTTTTTATTATCAAGAGTATAGTTTATAACACTAGGTGAAACCAAATCGCTAACAGAATTAAGGCAGTTTTTTTCTATATTTAATTTATTGTTTTCTGGATCTAGGCTGATTTTTAATATAAACTTTTTATTGTCGCTCACTATAGAATAGCTTTCGTAGAAAAAGTTGCTGTTAATCAATTCTATCTCTAGCTCGTCTCCTGTGGTATTTTTTAGAACTTTTTTAAGGTATTTTTTAATTAAGTCTTTTTCAAAATTGGATACTTTAAAATCTCTTTCGAGATTATGACAATCGACTGAAATCAAGTTGTTTAACTGCGTTTCTTTTTCTACCTTAGCCATATAAGAATATATTACACAAAAAAGGCGGTATTTCTACCGCCTTTTGTTTTAGATCTGGGTCTTCCCCATTGAGAGCGTTTCAAGGCTCGTCTTAGCGAATTTTCGCATTACGCTTGCGTTTCGGTCTCGCACCACTACATACTTAGGTGTCTCGCGCACAAATTGCGCGTTAAGTGTTTCTCCTTGCCGAGTGGTGAGGCCAAAAAAACGGCCCTTACTTGCGCTGATTGCTTTTACAATACGGTTTGTCTTATTCATTTTGTTCATTTTATTTATTTGTTAAAATCCTATTCTTCCAGAAGAAGGTATATTTTTATTTTGTTTGATGTTTTCTTTTGGAGCGTTTAGCTTACTTGCAAATATATCATATATAGTCTCCATGTCAACATTAAAAACTTTATTTTCTAAACTTTTTCCCCATTTTTGTATAATCTTAGAATACTTCTTTTCTAATTTGTCGTATGCAGGAGTTTGTTGGAAATCTTGATCAGATAATTTTGCCTCCATATCTTTCGCTTTTTGAGGCCGCACGATGTTTATTTTTTTTGTTTTTGCTCCCGATTCATCTAAGATATCAAAAGCTTTGTCTGGAAATTTTTTATCACTTAAATAAATGTCACAGAGTTCTACAATTTTTTCTACCAATTCGTCCGTATACCCTACTTGGTGAAATTTTTCATAAGACTTCTTTGCTGTTTTTAACAATTGAAAAGTTTCTTCCTTAGTTGGTTCACAGACATCTATCTTTTCAAACCTGCGATTTAAAGCTGAATCTTTTTTGAAAAAACGATCATATTCATCTTTTGTAGTAGCCCCAACACAAGATATGTTTCCTCTTGATAAGGCTGGCTTCAATATATTAGCAAGATCCAAACTACCCTCCGAGCTGCCAGCTCCGACTATAGTGTGAATTTCGTCGATAAACAAAATATAGTGATCTTCTTTCGATAAGTGGTCTAGAATCTTTTTTAATTTTTCTTCCATCTGCCCTCTGTAAATAGTACCAGCTAAAACAGAAGTAAGATCCAAGCACAGAATTTCTTTATGGAGCAAAAGATCTGGGCATTCTCTTTTTATAATTTTTTCTGCCATACCTTCTACGATAGCGGTTTTTCCTACACCCGCTTCACCGACCAGAATGACATTGCTTTTGTTTCTACGAAGCAGCACTTCAAAAATTCTCTCAATCTCTTTATCTCTACCAAAAATTTCAAACTCATTTTTTTCAGCTATTTTTTCATTCAGATTTTCGCACCATGCATCCATTTCAGACGAAGGAGCTTCTTGTTGTTTCCCATTTGAACCAATAGTCGATGGAACCTTTTCTCTAGGAATGCCTTCTTTTATAATTTCTTTTAAATCATCAATGAGCTTAGATAAGTCCACATCTAAATGAATCAAAAATTCAGCAATTTCTGCTCTAGTGCTGAGTATGGAAACCAAGATATGATCTATGCCAATAAACTCATCTTTGAGTCTGGAGGCTAGTGTTTGTGAGTTCTCCAAGATTTCATATATTTCTGGAGCAAATATAGACTTTTTTCTTTTTGGCTCTTTATAAGAAGTAATTGCGTGTTCGATACCCTTCGCAACCCCATCTTTAATTAAGTCATTAGAGGCAAAAGCAAAATCAATACTACTGTGCGTTAATGTTAATATAGATAGTGTTAGGTGCAAGTCTATAACCTTGAGGTGGCCAAAGTCTTTGGCAATAGAGACTGAATCTTTAATTGCTTTTTTTGCAGAAGGAGTGAGGTTAAAGTTAGATAAGTCCATTATTTGATTTCAGATAGTTTTGTGTAGATTTTTTCGTCAAGAATAGAAATTCTATCCCCGAAAATGACATCGTCGCCTTTGCTTCCATAGATAAAAACAATTTGATCTTCTTTTGGTTTTTTGCCTCCATTATTTATATAATTATCTAGTGTGGCAGCTCGCCTGTTATTCATAAGCATGAAATTAATTTTACCGAAGTCATCTTGCACTTCTACTCTCATGTACTTATTCCCCGCTGCGCTTGTTCTAGAAATACAGTCAGTGACCACGCCGACAAGTTTTACTCTGTCATTGTTGTTTATTGATTTTAATTCAAGACTATTATTTAAGTCCCCAGAGTCCTTGAAGACGTCTTTGATTTGAGTGGAGTGGCTGTAGCCGAGATACTTACGTTCAAAAAACCAGTTCGCAAACTTGAGGTGATCCTTGTTTTTGTCGTAAATTTTTCTATAAGAAGAGTATTTTCTTTTGAACGTTTCAAAACGGGATGGCTTCATTATTGGTTTAGCGTCATCGGCAACCAAGCTATCTTTGACAATAGAATGAATGGCTTTCAAAACGTCGTGATCGAACTTTTCGCCAAGCTGTATAATATTACGCTTCTCTCTTTCAGTTAGGATGTTAAAAGATTGAGCTTCCAATACCAAGCGGCAGCGGTTTGGTATGGCTTGATCATCATCGCAAAAGGAATCCATCATGCCTCCTTGAATCAATCCAGACAGAACTCCGATATTAACTCCAGCTTGCTTTGCTGTTAGGAAGATGTCGTATTTGTTTTGATTCGTTTCTTGAGCTTTTCTAAACTCCACTAAGCTTTCTAGTGTTTTCTCAGACACCCCCTTAATACTGTTAACGCCGAATCTGATGTTTCGACCCTCTTTCTCAAAATACACATCAGATTTAGATAGATCGGGCGGCAGCAGCTTCATGTTGAATAGGCAAAGTTCTTGGTTAATTAACGCTATTTCTGCATGAGAGTCTGGCTCGTGCTTTGTCATCTTTAACAAACTCAAGAAGAACTCTTGTGGGTATTTGAACTTTAGATAAGTTGTTATTGCAGCCAAGATAGCATAACTAATTGAGTGCGATTTATTAAACGAATAGTTGGCTGAGTCTTCTGCCACTTTCCATAAGACATCTCCAACTTGGCTATCTAGGCCGTTTTCTTTGATCTTGTCCTCAATTTTAATCTTCCAAGTAGCCATCTGGTCAACTTTCTTCTTACCCACAATACGTCTCAGTTGCTCTGATTCGTCTAAAGTAAAGCCTACCTTAACAGCCATTTTCATCAACTGCTCTTGGTATAGTGGAATACCACCAGTGTAAGAGAGAATGTCGTCAAAACATTCATTAACAGACTGGAACTCGCCAGTACTGATATAATCTCCATACACATCAAGATAGTCAAGTGCGCCAGGGCGAGCAATAGCAACAACAGCTGAAAGCTCCTCCAAATTTCTTGGAGATATTTTTTTGCATACCTTGAAATTTGTGTCTGCTTCAATTTGAAACAACCCCTTCGGGGCTTCGATATTTTTAAAGTTTTCATAAATTTCTGGTAGCTCCACGTCTATGTCTTCCATATTGATACCTAACTGTTTGCAGGTTTCATGCACGACCGAAAGAGTACGTAATCCAAGGATATCGAACTTAACCATCAGAGATGCGACATCGTTCATGTCATAAGCTGATATAAGATCGCCATCACTTGTCCTCTGCATTGGCATAATTTCTTCAATATTATAGAAGCTAATAGCGATACCTGATGGGTGAACTCCTGTGTTTTTATTTAATCCTTCTAACTTTTTAGCTATTTTGAATACTTTTGGATTTTTATCTGCAAATTCTTTAAATTTTTCACTCTCTTCGTAAGCTTTATCTAACTTAGCTACCTTGCCGAATTGTTTTGGAATATGAGTTCCAATACTGTTTACATCGTCTTCCGACAACTCTCCGACAATCTTACCACACTCTTTTATGCATAGCTTACTGCTCAAAGTGTTCAAGGTGAGAATTTTGCAAGTTCTACCTTCGTGCTTTTTCTCAATATACTTGATGACCTCCTTTCTTCGGTCATAAGAAATATCATTATCGACATCAGCCAGAAGCGATCCATCGAGATATGTAATACCATCAGATACTATTTGTTTGGCTCGGCTCTTGGATACAAATCGCTCAAAAAACAAATCGTACTTAATTGGATCAACATTTGTGACGCGAAGAAGATACAAAACCAGTGAGCCAGCAGCGGAGCCACGACCTGGGCCTGTAGGTATGCCACTTTCATGACAATAATTAAGAACGTCCCAGTTAAGTAGTATATACTCAACAAAACCAAGCTCTTTTAAGACAGTAAGCTCCATCTTCACCCTGTCGTAATACTTTTGCTTATTATCTAAAGAGTCAATCCCTCTATCTTTCACACCCTTTAAGCAAAGCTTTCTTAGGAGATCAAAATTAGATGTGCTAGTAGGTATACCTAGTTCTTTGTAGTATTTCTCATCTACTTCGATTTCGGGTAGTCTCACCCCTACTGGCATAGGCTGGTTGTATTGCTTTAATTCTAACATATACCTTTATTATAGGCATACTCTTTAAAATTGCAAGCTAAAAGTACTTATTAAATGGAACAAAGATATTCAAAAGAATCCTAATGGTTTTTTTAAATTTTGGATGCTTCACAGCCACTTTAGTACAAAAAAGCATAACTGGGTACGCGTAATACTTAATATAATTTACAAAAAAGATATTGCACATTAGTTTATTGCGGATTTTTGCGGTTCGATCAAACTTATCT
>TARA_R110002074_G_scaffold283274_2_pt1 | contig 10271 bp, 6 predicted proteins | sample TARA_R110002074 | Tara Oceans TARA_R110002074 (sample SAMEA4397215) | marine metagenome | biome: Polar Biome; feature: [MIX] marine epipelagic wind mixed layer (ENVO:01000061); material: water (ENVO:00002006), including particulate matter (ENVO:01000060) such as... | depth 10-100 m
AGCTACTCGTGGCCAGGCAATGTGCGGGAAATGATCAACAAAGTGAAGCGAGCCATCATCATGGCTGATGGCAAACGGATAACCGGTGACGACCTGGAGCTACCTGCAGGCGAACAGTCTGATGCAAACCACCTGAACCTTCGACAGGTTCGCGAACAAGCGGAAAGCAAGGCTATCCTTCAGGCGCTTCAGGCCAGCGGTTTCAACATGACACAGGCCTCCCGACTTCTGGGTGTAACCCGCCCAACGCTCTACAACCTCACCGACAAATATAAAATCAACACATCGGCAGAAGCTCCGGAAGTCTGAGTTAACTTCCAGGCAGCCGATGGCCGCGAACGGCTCAAGGAGCAGGATTACATGACTAAAAAACAAACAACACTGAAGTCACCTCCAGGTCTGGTGTTGGCTGGCATCCTCCTGATTGCGCTCCCCCTGCTCACGGGCTGCAACAACAATACGGATTCGTCAGAAGCTCTGTCACACGTCGCCCGTGCAGAAACCTACGCGGATCAGGGGCAATTCCGCTCTGCCGTGCTTGAAGTCAAAAATGCCATCCAGAAAGATCCGAACAATGTTGAACACTTTGTTCGCCTAGCGGATCTTTACCTTCAGGTAGGCGTTGCAAAAGAAGCGGCTGAACTCCTCTCACCCTGGATGAACGAAAAACCTGAAGCCGTGGCTCTCACCCTCGCTCGCGCCTACGTGGAACAGGGCAAACACCTCTCAGCAACAGAAACACTCGCCCTGCAAACACCCAGCTCCCCGGAAGACCAACTGGAAGCCTCACTGATCCGAGCTGAAGCCCTGCGTAAATCCGGAGAGTTGGCCGAGGCGCTGGCACTCTACAACAGCCTTGTCTCCAGCAACTCATCCAGCACAGAGGCGATAACCGGTCTTCTTCAAACCCAACTTAACCTGGGCAGACACGCACAGGCCATAGAAACCGCGGATAGATGGCTCGCAAAGAATGAACAGGCGCCGGAAGTTCTGTACTGGAAAGGCCTGGCTCAATACCAGCAAAATCAGCTGGAACAGGCTTCAGCCACTCTGACGGATGCCGTAGGTGTGCTCCCGACATCCGATCTCTTCCTGCCCATACGCCGTAATGTGCTGGCCACACTCTCCCGGGTACTTACTGAACAAGGCAAGATTACCGAGGCCCAAATATATAATCGGATCCTGGCAGAAAATTTCAACACCGGCGCACGGGAACAAGGCGAAGCCGTTATTTCCGCTCTTAAAGAACGCAATTTTGAAGAGGCGAAAACCATCCTGCGTGACAGCCTCAAGCTGGACCCTGAAAACGAACAGGTAGCCATGCTGCTAGGGGCAATATCTGCAGGCACCGGCGAGCTGGACGAGGGCGCTCAGTTGCTCACTGAAAATCTGGACCCGGAAACAACACCTACCCAGTTCATCAGGGCCACCATAATGGCGCAGATCGATACCGGAGACCGGGAAGCCGCCCTGAAAACTCTGGACCGAGCCATAAAAGCGCGTCCTAGCGACAACGAACTCCTTGCCATGCACGGCATTCTGGCGCTCAGCCTTCCAGGCCGTGAGGACATCGGAATCGCCAGCCTCAGTAAAGCCATCAGCAATGAACCCGAACGCGTGCGCCTAAGGCTCGCACTTGCAAGGCACTACCTGCAGAACGACCAACCCGAGCAGGCACTCGGCCAGTTACGGATGGCCTTCACCGCCAACCCTGCGGACTGGACCACCACCAGCACCTATCTGAACGTGCTAATCCAGCAAGGTGAAAAGCAGGAAGCTGGCGAGATCCGCGACTCTCTGATTAACGGTTATGGCGACGAGCCCCAGGCTGTCATGTTGGCAAGCCTTGCAGATACCCAGCTGGGAAGCCCGGACGCGGCAAAGAAGCGGCTTGAAAAACTGGTTAAAGAAAGCCCCGATCTTCAGGCTCCGAAAGTTGCACTGGCCAGCCTTTATGCCCAATCCGGCCAACGCGAAATGGCCGTTAACTTGTTGGTAGATGCGGCTACCCTGACCCCGGATGCAATACGCCCGCTGCAGCAAGCCGGCCGGATTTACATGCAGGACCATACCGTAGCGGAGGCCAGAAACTGGCTGGCGAGTGTTGCTAAAGCTCACCCTGAACTAAAACGGAACACCGACACGCTCAATGCAGTGATAGCGATCAACCAGGGCGAACTGGCGGAGGCCAGAGATACCCTCTCACAATGGACAGACTCCGACTCAGAAACTGTGAGACGCGCCTACGGCCAATTATTGCTGGCCGAAGCGAAGGCAGCAGCGAGCAACAAGGAGTGGTCTCAGGCCCGGGCAAAAGCCGCTGAAGCCATCGCTCTTGAGCCCGAAAACCTGGGGTTTGCACTCTTGCTAGTGGGAATCGCGCAAATGGAAGGCAAGATGGACGATGCCTTCTCAGCGCTGGACGCCGTAGAGAAAACCCACGGTGAGGTGCCAGTAACGATCCTTTACCGGACAAGGCTACTGCACCAACAGAAAGGCCCGAAAGCTGCATACGACTACCTTTCAGAAAGATGGCAAACCACCAAAGATATACAACTGATGCCCTCCCTTATTGGTCTGGCTCAAGAACAAGCCCCAGACTCACTCGACCGCCTGACAGAAAGCTGGCTTAACGAAGCCCCGCAAAATCTTGCAGCACACCTGGCAAGAGCTGATTGGCTGATGACCGACAACCAGGAAACGGCTGCAGCAAACCACTACGAGCAAGTTCTTGCACAGCAGTCAAATAACGTTGCCGCTCTGAACAACCTGGCGTGGGTACTGCGTGAGAAAAACCCCGACCGCGCACTGAAGCTCGCCCAACAAGCCAGCGAACTGGCGCCAAACAGCCCTGCCGTATTGGATACCTATGGCTGGGTTCTCCACCTGACAGGGAAGCACGCTGAAGCCAAAACGGCCATAGAAAAAGCCCTTACCCTCGCACCCGGCAATGAGGAAATAGCGGCGCATCTTGAGACGGTAAAAAAGGCGCTGTAAAAAATTCGGCGTTAGCCCCATAGCATTTAAATATAAAAGAGGTCTGAGATGTTTACATCTCAGACCTCTTTTATATTTAAATGTCGAGATTCTTTACGGCCTTACCAAAAACCATCTAAATATACGCATAAAATCAGTATGTTATAACTTTGGCACAGTAATAGCATGTCTATAACACAGGGTCGGTTAATCCCGGTCGTAAGCCAAACCACTCGTGAGGGTGGGACGGAAAGCTACAGATCTCGAGCATGCCGAGATGGCTGGGTTGCAAGGGAAGCTTTTCTATAATAAGTGGAGTATCAGGCATGACTTTCAGAAACATTCTCGTTGGCGCATCGCTTTTTGCATTGGCTTCAGCTGCTGCAGCTACACCTCAGTATACTGGCAACACCACAGCGATCGGCCCACTAGCGCTGAACCAGGGTGCTGGCTATTACATCTGGAACGATGCAAACGCCACCAATAACTGGTTTGTACGTTGGCAGGCCAATGGCGCTATCGATGCCGACGGCATAGTCGAGTGGTTTGGCGACCTTGAGTTCGAGAACCAGAATCTCGGAACATTCTCAGAGTTCTCATTTGAGACAGGCGCCTACACTGACGTTCTCAATCAATTTAGTACTAGCACCTCTGAATTTCTTAGTTGGACGGCATTTACCAATAATACCGGTGGTGTTGATGGGTTCAACTTCACTCTCAATGACGACTATGAGCTGATGCAGTTCTCTCTGGGATCAAGCATCTACAAAGATCTAGCACTTGTGATCGGCGACCCCGGCACGGTATCGACTGGCGTGTTTATTGGAGACGGGTATTCGTCCACAAGGGCATTGGTTATGAGCTCAGATAACGGAAAATACCAGCAGTTTGAAATTGTTGTTCCAGAACCCGGCACCCTCGCCCTCCTGGGCCTGGGCCTGGCAGGACTTGGTGCAGCTCGCCGTCGTCAGAAAGCCTGATTACGGTAAGTTAGTAAAAGCCAGCTTCGGCTGGCTTTTTTTGTTTTGAATTTGAGTTTTATGTAAATCGCATACGCAGTATCCTGACGATTGATTAGCAGTCTGGCGGACAAGCAATGTTAAGGAAAACATTAGACAACCTACCTCTCTCCAGGCCTTATCTGGTCGTTACGGCTATCGCCGTTCTGATCTTCTACCCCACCTGGATCAGGCTTGCGGAAGCGTGGCTTGAATTCGAACAGGTTCTGGCACACGGTCTTGCAACGGCAGTTATCTTTCTTGGCCTTTTGCTGATCCACCCGCCCGGCCATGTGGAACATCAAACGCAGCTCAAGCCCTACCATCTTGCCGGCGCCGCTCTGTTAATTGCCACAACCCTGATCTGGGGCCTGCTGGAACTGGTTCGCATCGACACCTTGGCCTACCTGTTGCTTCCCGCCGGGCTAATCACAACAGCTTGGGCGCTACTGGGGCTCGCTCGATCACTGGCCCTGCTCCCCCATGTCCTCCTTTTGTCGCTTTCACTGCCTATCTGGGCAGACTTGGTTCCGGCCCTTGTAGATCTCGCAAGCGTAGTTGTCGGAACCTGGGTAGGCTGGTTCGGGATGACAGCCCTTATTGAAGGCAATAGCATCACACTGCCCTATGGTCGCCTCCTCATTGCCGACGGCTGCTCCGGCATCCGCTATTTCGCGATTTCTATTTTGCTGGCAATGATGACATCCATCCTCAACGACTACCGCTGGCGAGGTTGGCTAATTACGTTACTCGCCGCCGCCACACTCGGCCTCATCGCTAACTGGGTGCGCATAACCATCTTGGTCGTCGTTGCCTACGAAACCAATATGCAAGGTGAGATGCTCGCGGATCACGAAACCATGGGCTGGATTGTATTTGGCGCCTTCATCTTTCCGGCCCTGTACTTTTCACCAGTTCGCAGACGCGCCACAAAGCCAAACCTGAATGCTGGCGGCGGCATCATCTACAAAAAAGGTTTTGCTGCGATCGCAACTGCAATTGCTCTTGGCCCGATTGCGCTCGTACTTGCTCAAAATACGGCCAGCCAAAAACCGGAATGGGTAATTAACCTTCCGGAATTCCGTCAGCTCCAATCCGGCAAATTGCCACTGTCAATCTCTCTTCCAGATGGCCTAAAGGAGCAAGTCTGGCATTCAGGCGATACCTGGATATCGTTCGCACAGAGCCAGAAGAAAAGCGCCGATGAAAAGCTCGTACCTTATCTGCCTCAATTATTCGACAAATCGATTTGGCACGTTGAAAAGCAGTTGGAGCCAGGCCTCAATGTTTATCGTAATATCCTGACCAGGGATAAAGTTTTAGTAACTCAATGGTATAAGGTGGGCTCGCAAAGAACCTGGAGTTACCGTAACGCCAAGCTACTCCAGGTTCCGGCCGCACTTGGAGGTGAAACGCGATTTGCATTGGTTACTATACAAACATTCTGCGGCCCTCGAGACTGCACAAACGTGCTTGCCCAAATGCAAACCACAATGTCTTCACTTGATAAACAAATTTAACCAACAACCCGAAAAGCATTAGATTACCCCTTGTCGCAGGTTAAAAATTAACCAGTTTAACATTATTTAACAAAAATACTCCTCACCGAACTTCTCTGATTTCACTCCAACTTCCTGTTTACACTTCTGTTCTTCTACGCAAACCGCTTAAACGCCTATACTGATACGACATATTTTGTCAACCCTTTCTCTACTATAATTTTTGCGCTCGTGATGAACATCACCGCAACAAACTTTAATAAAGCATTCATAAAAGTCATCAATAACCCGTGGAAACGCCAGTGGATAGTACTTATACCGAGTCTGCAATTGCTGAATGGACTAGCATCCTGGGTGAATCCAGGGTCGTTGCAGCTAAGGCAGCAGATTTTGGCGCTTCCACAATCGGAACGAAGCGCTCTATTCCGGCTGTTCTTCGCCCAGAGAACCAGGAGCAGGTCGCAGCGGTTCTAAAGGTCGCGCAACGGTGGCACGTTGCCGTCTATCCCGTGAGCACGGGCAATAACTGGGGCTACGGTAGTGCCAACCCGGTTGAAGACGGTTGCGTCATCCTTGATCTTAGCCGGCTTAACCGTATTTCTGGTTTTGATCCCGAAATGGGCATTGTCACGGTTGAGCCCGGTGTCACCCAAGGCGCCCTGAGGGACTTCCTCGATCAACAAGAAGGCAATTACCTTGTTCCGGTGACCGGCGCGGGGCCCACCTGCAGCATACTTGGTAATGCGCTTGAGCGGGGCTACGGCATCACGCCGATTACTGATCATTTTGCGGCGGTGACAAAGATAGAAGCGATCTTGCCCGACGGCACGCTTTACCGGACACCGCTCAGCGAACTTGGCGGCGCGGAAGTAGATGGTCTTTTCAAATGGGGCTTGGGCCCTTATCTCGACGGGCTTTTCAGCCAGGGGAATTTCGGCGTGGTTGTGAATATGACCATCGCCCTTGCACCAGCGCCCGACACCGTGACTGCGTTTTTCTTTTCCACAAAAGACGATGCCAAACTGGAAGCGCTGGTGCCCACCGTCAGGGCTGTGTTGCGAACACTCGGCGGTTCGGTTGTGGCGATTAACCTGCTCAACAGCCAACGCATGCTCTCGATGATGACGCCCTTCCCTGAAGACAAGGCCCTTGACGGTGTTCTGCCTGCTCACGAAGTTGAAAGTCTCGCCAACAGTCATGGCGTGCCGGCGTGGAGCGGGGTTGGAGCGATTTATGCCTCAAAAGAGGTAGCCCGGGCGGCCCGACGTACGCTACGTAGGCTTCTCGGCCCAGTGACCGACCGTCTCATCTTTATCAACCGGCGAAAAGTTGAGGCTGTGCGGAAGATTGCCCGCGTGTTACCCGGCAGGCTGGCTACACGAGTTAAGGGCATGACGGATACGCTCTCGGGCGCGTTGGAAATCATGCACGGCACTCCCAATGATGTCGCGCTGGCACTGGCGTACTGGCGCTCAGGCGCCCTGCCCGGGCCCGGGCAACCAAAAAACCCCGCACGCGATGGCTGTGGGCTCATCTGGTTCGCACCGCTGGTTCCGATACGGGGCAAAGACGTTCGCCGTTATATCAATATGATTGAAAGAATTTGCCCGCAGTACGGCGTCAATCCACTCATTACATTGACGACAGTAAACGATCGCTGTTTCGACTCTACCGTTCCCCTGCTCTTTGATCGCAGTGACGCGGATGCAACAACACGGGCCAACGACTGTTATCGCGCACTGTACAACGCGGGGCGAAAGGAAGGCTTTCTGCCCTACCGCCTCAACATCGACGCGATGGACATCCTCAATACCAGTGGGGCTACTTGCTCCAGGCTTGCCAGCAAACTGAAAGCGGCAGTCGACCCTAATTTCATCCTGGCGCCCGGACGTTACGTGCCCAGGTTCAAGCGTTCCGAGGTCTGATGAGCTGTAACCTCGATACACCCCTAGTACGCCGTCAGCTGAGTTTAAGGTGGCGTTTTTTCTCCGTGCGATTATTGGCATAACAGCTCCCTGAACGGGAAAGAATGAGGATCTAAAAATGCACGCAGGCTTTGCCCTTCAGCATGAAACAGGAAACATAATAAACCAACCAACTCACGAAAACGTCAGTACCATTTTCAACTCGGTATTCAATGTCGAGTTAGCGACGTCTCCAGAGGCGATTAACGAGGTCTTCGAAGTTCGGTATCAGGTTTATTGCATCGACCGACCTTTCGAGGACCCCAATTGCTTCGCCGACAAACGCGAACACGATGCATACGACCCGCGATCCGCGCATGCTCTGATCCGACACCGACTGACGGGAGACAGCGCTGCCACCGTTCGTCTCGTTATGGCGGGCGATAACCCGGAACAGGCCGATTTTCCCATGGAAGGCCACTGCCTCCCCCGGATGGAGCGGTATGCAAGGGACGCATTCGCAGGCGCACGTCGCGAGCAGGTCGCAGAAATATCCCGGATGGCGGTCAGCCGAGAGTTTCGGCGGCGGCTCAATGAGGACGAATCGGACACTGGCGTCAGCGATTTCGTCTGCTACAGCGATTCGGAAAACGGCAAACGCGCCATGCCCTATATCAGCCTCGGGCTTTTCGCCGGTATTCTCCAGATGTCGGTCAGACATGGCATAACCCACTGGATGGCGGTCATGGAGCCAGCACAGCTGCGCCTGTTAAAGCGATTTGGTGTGGAATTTGATCATGTAGGACCCGTGATGGAGTATCATGGCCGCCGCCGCCCTGCTTTCACCGAAGCAGCGTCACTGATTGAAGGTATAAGGAAGCGTCGTCCGGATGTCTGGTCGCTGATTACTGACTCTGGACGATACTTGCCGGCGAAACCGAAGACAGACTATAAGGCAAACGAAAAAAAGGTTGCATGACCCCGCGCGCCACATAAGCCACATAACAAAGCCCCCGCTTCTTGGCGGGGGCTTTGTTATATCAGCACTGTCATCTAAACAATATAACTGCTCAAACGTTATGCCTTTGCTGCTTTTCTCCTGCGTGACAGACCAAGCCCAGCTAGGCCCATGCCCAGCAGTGCCAGAGTGCCTGGCTCAGGTACGATCTCTGCAGCCGTAATACGGAACCGCGTCTGGAAGTTGTTAACAGCGCTCTCTTCAGTTACAAGGCCCACACATCCGCTTGGAGCACCTGCTGCTGCACAGCTGAGAGGGTCCAAGGTGGCCAGGCCAGCCAGCTCCAGGAACACGGTGTAGGTGTAGCCGTCGAAGTCAAATGACGAATTGAATTCGAAGTTACCGAATTCATTTAACGTGGAGCCGGTGACGTCGCCAATGGTGAATATGTCAGCGCAATCGGGGCCTACTGTCTCGACACAAGGAGCACTATTGGCCGTCTCTATAAAGAAACTCTGGAAAGTAGTAGCAGACGCAGGCAGGGAACCACCAGGAACCGGAGCAAACGGTGTCAGCGTCAGTGCAGATGTCAGGTCAAAGCTATCCAAGGCAAGACCCTGAGACGGGAGAATGTTGTTGGTATGGGTGAATACCCCACCGTTAACGAAGCCTCCATTGGTCATAAGGCCACTCGCCTCATTGACGTCAGTGATCGAGACAGATGACTGCGGTCCAGGACCTACGCCCCATGACAGAGTGCTAGTGTTGTTTCCGGTAAGGCTACCGGTTCCGGGAGTGGGAGTCGCGTTTTCGAACACGCTGCTGACCTGATAACCCCAGTTATCAACCAACACCGCACTGGCAGATTGGGCACCTAGTGCAAAGGGCAACACAAGAGATGATAGAAGTGTTCTTTTAAGGATTCTGTTCATTGTTATCTCTCCTTGAATGTGGACGCTGGCAGCTGGAATTCAAGTCAGTACGTCAGCGCTAACGTGGTTGTGAGCATCATCCATGCCACGTATTTAAATCTGTTATTTTTCAATAATGTAAAATAATGTAAAATGAAAAGTTATTTGATATGGTGATGTAGGTGTAAATATCTTCGACATCGAAGGGTGTGTAAATGCATCGCCTGAGGCGGCATGTGTTTTTAGGCGAAGCTTTTAACAGGGCCGATCAGAACAAAAACATTTAAATAGGCCGTTTTATAGTTCTTCCAGGATTAAAAACGCATTTGAAAAGCAGGTTGATCTCAAGGTACGTAAATTATGCTGACACCAGGAAAATAGGGCCGGCTTTTTTACCTCGAATTTGAGTTTTATGTAAACGGTATACACAGTATTCTATACTTTGATCATCGGTCCGGCGGACAAACAATGTTAAGGAAAACATTAGATAACCTACCTATATCCAGACCCTATCTGGTTGTTGCATCAATTGCACAGCATCACGTTACCCTATGGCCGCCTTCCCAGCTCCGATGGCTACTCGACATTCGCTATTTCGCGATACCCTTACCCATCATTTCTACCTACTGAATCGTGAGCTGATATGAATGTGTACGATGTGTTTAACGGCGATGCCGATGGAATTTGCGCCCTGATACAGCTGCGACTGGCGGAGCCTGCCGAGACCAACCTGATTACTGGAGTTAAGCGTGACATTGCCCTTGTGCGACAGGTTCCAACTATAAAGCCTGTGAAGGCGACAATTCTGGATATCAGCCTTGATAAGAACCGGGAAGCTGTAGATGCGCTTTTGGCACTCGGCAGTGAGGTGTTTTATGTTGATCACCATTTCCCGGGTGAGTCGTTACCGGATGCCCCCGGCTTTACCGCACTGATTGATACCCAGCCCACCACATGCACCAGCTTGCTCGTAGATAAACATCTGGGCGGCCAGTTTCATAACTGGGCGATTGCTGCAGCCTTTG
>TARA_R110002074_G_scaffold8035_5_pt1 | contig 10271 bp, 22 predicted proteins | sample TARA_R110002074 | Tara Oceans TARA_R110002074 (sample SAMEA4397215) | marine metagenome | biome: Polar Biome; feature: [MIX] marine epipelagic wind mixed layer (ENVO:01000061); material: water (ENVO:00002006), including particulate matter (ENVO:01000060) such as... | depth 10-100 m
CTGCCTAGGGCCAGATAAGTACCAATCAAAAGTTCTTTCCATAGCTGAATCTGACATTGAGTCTTGCTCAGTATGGGGGTCATCAATAATAAGTAAGTCCGCCCCTCGTCCTGTGATAGAACCGCCAACACCCGCTGCAAAGTATTCCCCACCTTGATTGGTCTCCCAACGTCCTTTTGCCTTACTATCTTCTCTTAATCTAACATCCCCAAAGATCTGTTTATACTCTGGACTGTCAATTAAATTTCTTACCTTAGCACCGAACCTTCCTGAAAGTTCCGCATTGTGTGATACCTGCATAATTTTCATCTTAGGGTTCTTCCCTATCATCCATGCAGGAAAGTATATGGATGCAAATTCTGATTTAGTATGACGGGGTGGCATATTAACAATGAGCCTCCCTTTTTTATTTTTTGATATGTTAGTAAACTCGTGAGCAATGTGCTGGTGGTGGCCCCACTTACTTGGGTCCCCATCAGTTTTACAAATAAAATCTGGCCACACATTTTTTACAAAATATAAAAAATTATCCTGACATAATTTTATATGTATAAGCCACACTTTTTCGAGCCTCTCTCGTAATTGATCGGTGGTCAATAAATCTGTATCAGTCATCTATATTTACTATACACTCGGGTCCCCCAAAAAGAAACCCCTGTATTCTACAGCGACCTACTACATGTATCTGGCATGCAATGTTAAGGTAAAGTAAGTAACAGTCAGAAATTGACGGTTAAAAAATCATTAAAAAAAACTTTTGATTTTTGGAAATCGACTGGTACCTCTAAGGGACCCGGGCCGCTAGGCCCGGGCTTAGGGAAAGTTGGTTGGATCTATTCGGTCTGTTGCTTATACCTAATTAAATCGTCAACAGTTCTTTTAATTCTATTGACTAGGTTACCGAATAGTTTTTCTTTAACTGTTCTAATGCTGAATATATAGTTATGATCTTCAACATTGTTAGATATTCGAACGGCTGTTCGATCGGATATAGTATTCCTTATTTTTATTTCATATCCTTTATATTTAAACGGTATCATTTATATTCCTAACTCTGAAACCTTACGCCATTTTTGATCTATTAGATCTTGATCTTTACGGCCTTCGGGTTCTACGGTCTCATCTTTCTTAATAACATATTGATCGTAGTTTGATCCGAACTGCTGCATTTGATCTTCGGCCATTTGTTTTCCTTCTGGACTCAAGTGTCTATAAGTTCTTAAGTACTGAACGAATATGTCACCAGTTTTTGAAGTTATGTTAATTGTTTCCTTTTTTGTTTTACTCATTTTATTTCCCTTTATGTTAGTTGTTTATTCTGTTAATCTATCCCACGTAAATAAGATAATCAAGAAATAAATTAAAGTTATCCACACAACCCCAGGTTGTACCCTCCTTAGAATTATTCTAAAGTAACACCAGCAGCAATAAAAACAGAGCCACGGTCCCGGGAAAGAATACCACGATACGAATTAAAAAAGCTAAAAAAGCATCCATTAACCAGCCCTCACAAATTTATTATTTGTGTCATGCCTTGCCTTGCCCTTAGCTATTAAACCCACAACCACGCCCCGGGGATCTTTAAAACGAAGATCGTGAAGATCTCCATCAATAACCCTTCGGCCCTGGTATTTTTTGGGCAATGCATTCTTAAAAACAACGGCCACGTTATGGCCCTGCTTCATTGCCTGTTTAATGTCGGCATCATTAGCACCTGAGTCGCTGAAGGTGATATTATAATTTTTAATATCATGATCCAAATAATTTAATACTTTGGTATAATCATAAAATTGTACATCAGGATGCAGCTGCATAAGAGTCGACCCGCCATCTAGTTTCATTCGATGCCAGGCCAGGTCACTTGTGCCGTTTAATCTTACAGCAAATTTGAAGCCTTGATTTTTTGCCCGCTGCTTCAGCTGCTGTATTTCTTTTGAGAGCTCCCACAAAAAACCATTTTTATTTGTGAAATAATGCTGAGTCTTATTAATCCTGGCTTGCTGCACAGAATTCATTTGACCCCGTCCTGATGTATTTAAACAGGGATCCACACATCCCCCTGGACCAGTCACGGCCTTCGGGCAAACATTTTTTCCTGACATATTATATGGCGCTAAATGTAGAATAGCGGTTTTATATCCGAATTTCTCACCCTTAGCCATTTTCGTTTGACTGTAGTAATTTAATAAAGGCATCAGTTACCCTCCACAATTGTTTTAAGTTCCTGAAGATCTTCACCAGTGTCTGTAAAATCTTCACGACTCAGGCCAAAACTTGCAGCGGCTTGGGCTTCCTTTATATTTATTTTTTTATTTAGACCGTGTTGCTTCCAGTCCCAATTATTTTTTGTTAAATAGCCAGTTAATTTCTTAACATCTTTTTCGGACTCAGTACTTGTTATTATTGTTATGATCATTTTATTATCTCCATGTTAGTTAATAGATCCCTTGTAAATGGGATAATTTTTAATGTCAACTTTTATTTTAATTATTTTTAAATATTTTTATTCTTTATATATAGAAGAGTCCCGGCCCCTGGCCCTGGAATTATTTTTTTTAAAAAAATTATTTTTTTTTAAAAAGTTTTTAGCCCTAGCCCTGGCCCTATATATCTCCATATGGATAGTCAGATATTGATTTTATGTTAATGTAAACAAAGTGAAAAATCTCCATATGCAAGGTTAGTTATTTATTTTTGTTAATGTTAAGGAAAAGGAAAATTCTCCATATAGCGTGTTAGTTATTTTTTTTCTAATGTTAATGTTAAGGAAAAGGAAAATTCTCCATATGCAAGGTTAATGGTTCAATGTTAAGGAACCATATTAATGACCTTGCCATAGGCAAGGTCATTAATTCATGCGTGTAGCGTGTTTATTTTTTCAAGAAATTTATTGCGTCAATCAATTTGAGTGATGAGTAGGCACGAACCAAGTTTCTCGGCTCACGAACCACGAATATTTGATATTCTGAGCAAGGTCTGTGCGAGAGGTCTTCTCGCAAGATAAATGAAACACCACCATTCTTATAGTGTGTTAAGTGCCAGTTGATTTGATACTTAGATAAGCCTAAATTCTTGACACCATTAGACTTGAGTTCAATCCAAATACTTTTACCATTTATCAACCAATAAACATCTGGAATACCATTAATAGTGTTAGATTCTATACGGAATAATTGACCTTTTAACTTTAGTTTTTTAATACGTTGCCAAAGATTATTTTCTGGTTTTTTCATTATGCTATTAGGTCAATAACATAAAAAAAGAGGCAACTCTAGTCTCCCGTTGTTGCCTCTCTAATCAAGATAATTGGTTGTCGGTGTATCCCAATTATCAAGAATTTTTAAGTTCTATTCATTACTCTTAATGATAATGTAATACCACCAAGTGCCAACAAAAAGCCAATTTGAGTGTCAAAAGTAAATAAAATTATAACACCCAAGAAAGCTATTGCAAAGCTAATTAAGATTAAAAATATATGCAATGCAATATCCATTATTTTACAATCTTTGTTTTAAGTTCAACGCTTTCACCTTCAACAATATACTTATCATATAAGTGTGGGTGCTGTTCTTTAAAAGATTTTATATCAAATCTAGTAGTATTCTTTTTAGCTATTTCTATATAATAAGATTTAGACTTATATTTATTAATAATTGAACCACCTAAACTATCAACTATTTCTAACGCCTCTGATTTAACATTAATCCATAACTTATTATATGTTTTTCTGCTATCGTTTAACTCACACGCTTTGAATAATTTTACATTCTCAATAGGTGAAAGTGTTTTTGGTTTATTTATTTTTACTATTTTTTGTGTTGTCATTTGATTTACCTCTTGGTTAAGTTGTTTTTTTATGTTTAACACTCTCTCAATTTAATGGGATATGATAAGAAGTCAAGAAGATAATTAACTATTTTTTAATTTTTGGTACTGCTTATCTTCTAAATCAATTCTGCAAATGCTATACTGACAATGAAAGTGCCCTTTAGAGTAATCCATATATTGCTCAACCTCATCATCATATTTATTTTTTATGGTCTTTAAGGCACTAGGGCTATTACTCATATACTCAACTGTGCTATCTTCTGCCTCTTCTAAATGATAATTAAATATTAAACATTTATGTATTTTTCTTTGGTCTTTGGTCATGGCACTTATAAGAAAAGTTGAACGACTAAATATATTTTCTGGTTTAACATCTAACGTACTCCATTTGTGGTACTCCCATAAATGAATTTTTATTTTACCATTCTCCATAATTGAGAATTCATTAAATGACCATTTTTCTGGTGTGATAATCATAAATTATTTTATTGCCCTATGCTCATAACATAGGGCTATTTATTTTTTAGCTTGTTAATTGTTTAACGTCTGGTTGAGGTATTGAAATTGCTATTTGTGATTTTTTAGCAATAGCTGAAATATGCCTTAATACTTCTGAACCAATCATGTCAGAGTGTAATAAATCAATAGCCTCTTCTTTAGCTTCTGATATTTCTTTTAACTCTTCACCTTTTTTAGTTTTATAAAACGCTTTTTTAGTTTCTTCATGGCACTTACTTTCTAAAAATTTATAGAAATCAGTAGATAATGAATAGGTATTTTTATTATCAAAATCCCAACTAGGTATCCTTTCACCACCACTATAATTGTCATTTTCCCAATCACGATTAGCTGACCAATCTTTTAATTTGGTCTCTAGTTTTTGAGAAGCGTCTCTCAATTTTAGTTTTTTAGCATTTAGTAATTTATCAATACTTAAGAAAAAAGAATTGTAATCACTTTCTGCCATGTCAACTGCTTTCAAATCCTTTTCAATTTGAAGCGTTTTAGTAAAGCTACCAAAGTTTTTTTCACTTTTATCTCTGATTTCTGCAAGGTGCATACTCTCAATAGCTCTCATTTTATCGTTAAACTTACCATTAAGTTTATTTTCCCAATACTCTTTATTGTCTTTACTTATTTGTTTTGTGCTCATTTTATTGCTCCATTTTTATTGTTAGTTAATGAGTGCCCTCAATGGCTAGCTTCCAGAGGACACTCTGATTGTTTTTATTTAATGTTTTACCACTAATAAAAAACAAACAAAAATTTTGTTATGTTTACCTATCCCTGCTTATAGCAAAATGTGGGCAAATCCTACTAATGAAAGTTAATAAATACCAAACAACAATATCGTAGGGTAATTCATTAGTTTTACAAAAATCAAAAGAAACATCTTGCCCAGCATAAGTTTTATCAAATGGGGTTTTTGCTTCTCTGTTTAAATAAAAATCCTCAACTCCATTATCTCCAACACCATTAAACTTAATTATATTTTCTGTGCTTTGGTCTTCAATTAAATGACCAACAACTTTTTTGATATAGCTAAATTCCTCTTTGATTTGTTTCCATTCTGTATCTGTAAAATCGTTGTATTTATGCCAGTAATTAGTGTAGCCCATTTTATTTACTCCTTGGTTAATTAATATCCCATGAAAATATGATATTATAAGATAGATGTCAAATAAAAAATTATAGTAAAAAAGCTAATAAAACTGCGACTATTACAAAGGGTAAAGGATAAAAAACTAGGGCTCTGATAATAAATGCTAAAAATTTATCCATAGCACCAGAGATATACGTTAAAAATTTTATTACAAGATTAAATTTTTATTTCTTTAATTGATTGAATTACTGCCGTTGGAATTATTGTAGTATTACCAATATTATCAAACGTGGGCTTATCTTTGGTTTCTATATAATCAGTAAAAATTCTTGTAATACCTTTTGATTGAGATAATAAATAACCTTTAGAAACACACGTTGGTAATTTTTCTTTGTTTAAACTTTTAGTATCTGACCAACCACTATCACCCTCAATATCAAGCCACTTTATTTCTACAAAAGGATAGTCTAAAATATTGTTGCCTAAATTTTTAAAATTAAAATTTAAAATTTTAGATCCTTTTTTTATTTTTTTAGTTTTCATATAATCCCATATGTATAGTCAGCTTTTCATTTAATGCCATATGCATAGTCTATTATTCATTTTATCCCATATGCATAGTCTATTATTCATTTTTATTCTCTATTAAAATTGAAACAATACCAACAGATGAATTTAAATGACTATTATGAACTTCGTTAAACACTGTCATAAAATTACCTTCATTCATTAATTTTATTTGGCGTAACGTCAATGATGTTTTTGGCTTCTCCAATTTTTCCTTCAAGTTCGGAAAGCCTACTTTCAAGTTGTTCACGACTCATTCCCTCCAATCCAACATGGGTTACTTCTTTCTTATCTATAAAAAATCCTGCCATCTGACCACTACGATATTCTGCGTTTATGGCATGGCCAAATTGTTTTTTATCTTCCGCTTTTTTACTAAGCAATTCAAATCTTTTATATTTTTTTAACTTATCACCTTCATGCTTTTTTAATTCCTGTGCATATTTCATTTCCATATAACGTACTACATGGGGATTTAGGTTTGGATTGGTTAATCTACTTGCAATTTCTGTTGGTCCTTCTTTTTTAGCTGAGGTATAACCCGCTCTCTGAGCGGCTTCAGTTTTGGATATCTCACCCCAATTAGAAACATATATATCTACAAAAGCTTTTTGTTTAAGTGTTAGCTCAGCACTTGATTTTAAAATGTTTTTCTTTTTTGCCATCTTGACCTGTTATATCATATTTTTCTCCTAGTGCGCTTCTCTACAAATATTTTTTTTATTTTTTTTTAGCAGAAAATGGCCTCAAGCAATTAGTTTTCCCAGAACTACTAGGAATTTTCCCAGTGTTTTCCTAGTTAAAAATGCTTTAGAAGTGTTATATGTCAACGTTTTTCCTAGTTTCCCAGTAAAAAACCCTTACAAATATTTTTTTTATTTTTTTTTTCTAAGTAAACGTACTAGGAATTCAGGAACCCTGAGCCGTGGGTCGTGGTCACTGAACCATGGACCACGGTAGACTACAAACGAACCTTTGACAAACAACTAATAATTTAATAATATTAATACAAAGAATATGTTCTCATTTACATGTCCTTTTGGTTAGTTATTAAGATTGCTGCAGTTTAGAGATTGCTCCCTGGACTGCAGTTTAAACCTCAATCTCCAAATCTTTCTTAAAATTATCTACATAAATATTATCAGCATTCATAATTTGTCTACGCTTATTCTCAACATTACGTCTCAGCTCACGTCTCTTATCTAGATCTTCCTCAACCTTTAATCTTTGAAACAACAAATCATATTGATGCCATAAGAAATGTCTTCTCTTAAATTTTATATCACCACTCTTTAATGCTTTGTAATATCTATATCGAACGTTATCGGGTTCCCAACCGGCCCACCAACAGATCTGCTCAAAGTCTAATGACTTTGCAATCCAGAAATGAGCATCACATTTTTGTAAGCTTGACTTACGTTCTCCAGACATAACTTTAGTATCTTCAAACGCATTCAATATAACGTGTCTCCATAACTTCTGTTCATTGCAAACATGATTTTCTGCAACAATATCAGCAGCTATGCTAATGCCCATAAGTTTTAATAAGTCTACTGAGTAGATCACGATAATGGCCTTTCGATTTTTTAAAATTCAATCGAGTGGCGACCTCAAAGTGTTCGTGTACATCATCAATTAATATTGTAATGGCTGCGCCTTGCAAATTTTCCGTTTCAATGTGTTCGGATAAATCCTGGAAATCTAGTTGTGCTTCAGCTTTTGTATAGTTATCAGCCATTGTCATTAACGGCTCCTCTACTAAAATCTTTAAGCTGGATTACGTTGTCTTTGTATTTAATTTTTTTTGTTTTAATTATTTTTTTAGGAAGCTTTTGTTCCTTGTGTAGAAAGTATATATCGGATGAGTCATCTAAGAATCTTTGATCCATTGAAGTGTAACCATAGTTAACCCCATGGAGTAATGCAAAAATTATACTTTGCAGTCTACCGTATTCTTTGTCATTAAATTTTTTAGCAGCACTAACTAAAATTTTAGTTAAATCAGTGATACCATCCTTTTTCTTTGCCATTAATATAATCCCACGCTTTCTTAAATAATAAAGTTTGTTGAGCTTCTTCTTCTATTCCGTTTAGTCCTTGAGACGTGGTTCCTGAAGAATTGCAAATGATGCACTCAGTGTAAGTTTTTTTATCGGTAGTAAGGATCCAACCTAGTCCCTCACACCCTTTACACTTAGAGAGTTTGCCTACCTTATTAATATTAAATTTTTTCATACGTTGCAAGTGTATAGTATAAATTAATATGGGTCGTGGGTACAAGGGAGGTAGAAAAATTATTTTTTACGTCTAAGGTATCTTTTTAAAATATAATTTATTAATTCTAAAGCTTTATGAGATTGTTCATATCTTAAGAACATCTTTCTCCAGGTAGGTCTTACCTTCATTCTATGTCTAACAAATTTATCTCTTTCACGTGCTAACTGTTCTCTCTTCTCAAAAGCTTTCCATCTTTTACCTAGAGGGTTGCAGTTTTCCCATTGGTCCACTGCAACAGAGTTAACATCTAACCGTTTACTATGGCGTTTCATTGCGTTTACTTTTAATAAATTAATTTTCAATGAACTCTCTTCTGCTGGCATCTCTCATCTTCAAGAATTTAAACTTAGCAATCTTTAACATTCTTTCAAACAAAGATTCTGCTTTAAATGTTTTCACAACATTCATTATCTTACCATTCACTATAAATGTAAGTGTATTATCTGCATGATCTAGTTCAACAGTAAACAATTCTTTAGCTTTGATTCGAGTATCAACTCTTTTTAAATCGTTTTCCGTCATCATTACTATCTCCATTTAAAAGTTTTTTCTTTACATTTTCAACAGTTGTTTTATTTTTCTTAGCTTCATATTCAATATGATTATTTATCAACTTAGATATCATGGCTCCTGGAGCCCTATATTTATCTTTGCATATTGCCTTAAGTAAAGTGTAGTCTTGCTTCTTAACTGCCACTGATTTCCATTTATCTACGTCCATCTTTAACCTCCTTATCAAGTGTCAGTACTAAAGGCTTAGAAAGCGCTACAACTTTTTTAAGCTCTTCATTTTCTTTTCGAAGTGCAACGACTTCTTTACCTAAAGCTTTGATACCATCGTTAACTTCTTTTACTATATCTCTACACATCTTTGTGTTCATCTTGCTCCTATTGTTGTGTTGTTATTTATATGGTATCTTACTTACATGGGACATAATTAAAAGTCAATGATAAAAATTTATTTAGTAATGTTTATGTGCAGCACAACTCCAGGTAATGAATGCCGAAAAATACCCACTCCTATTGAAGAATTTAAGGATATATATGAGTGTACTTTAGCTGGATATAGCTACTCTGGAGATATTATAATGAGTTTAGATAAAAAATTTGTTAACAAATATGGTGCTCATACTAAATTTGTTTGTGAGCAAAAACAGACTATTTGACAACCTACTTAAAATAAGTAGATATACCTTAATAAAATGATTAATTTATTTGGTAATATTTGTGCTGATAATTTTTTTGATAATCCTTATCAAATAATAAATATTTCTAAAAAAGTTAAACTTGAAAAAACAAAATCTATATCTGGATATAGAAGTAAAAATATAGGTGACATAAACAAAAATTTATTTGATTACGTTAATAAAAAAATAATTAATTATATTTATCCTGGCTCAAAAGGAATAGATTTTAGTGCGTCTACTTTTTTTCAAAAAAGTGATGCAGATGAGAATGATGGTTGGGTTCATGCAGATAACTCAATAATTACAGGGGTTATTTATCTAACACCTGAAGGGACATCAGGAACATCTATTTTTGATGCCAAAGAAGAATTTAATTTACCACAACCTTTAAGTAAACACGACTATTTTGAAAATAAAGAGAAATATACACAGGAAGAAAAAAAATTAATTTATAATGAAAAGTTAAATAATAATAATCATTTTATAAAAACTATAAATTATTCAGGAAAATTTAATAGAATGGTTGCGTTTGATTCTAAAACATATCACGCTGCAGAAGTTTGCAACAAAGAAAGATTAATTATTATTACTTTTATAAATTTTTTAAACACAAATGTGTATCCAGTAACTTTTAAGGCGTTAAAATGATTAAATTTATATTATTAACTTCATTCTGCCTAACTTCACCAAATGGTGAAACAAACTGTGGTCAATACCTTAGAGATAACCTCTCAGATGCCACAGAATGTAGATCTATGGCTAAAGCTATAGGTACAGCTCAAAAACGTAAGATCGAAGGATTAGGGGGC
>TARA_R110002074_G_scaffold5413_10_pt1 | contig 10266 bp, 11 predicted proteins | sample TARA_R110002074 | Tara Oceans TARA_R110002074 (sample SAMEA4397215) | marine metagenome | biome: Polar Biome; feature: [MIX] marine epipelagic wind mixed layer (ENVO:01000061); material: water (ENVO:00002006), including particulate matter (ENVO:01000060) such as... | depth 10-100 m
CATTCTCCTTATTTCAATCCTGCAAGGCGTCTAATATCAACTACGTTATCCGTAGCTAATGGGCTTGCATCTATGTCATTTGTTTGTTTATTGCCTGTGATTTGTGTGCCTTCAGTAAGTGTTGTTGCCTTGGTCTTCTTCGCTGGAGTGCTTCCTGCAATTACGCTAGGCATGTACTTATCGAACGACTTTTGTAGTCTATCGGTTTGTACAGATTCCAGCAAGTCCGCCATGATATCTCTTTGACCTTCGTTTAAAGGTGAAAGTAATTCATTCATAGTTTCCTTACGTACCGCGCTGTTAGTAGCTTGTTTAATTTCAGCATTTTTGCTTTCAACTAGACTTACTGCCTGTCCTGCGATCTTTTTAGCTTCAGCTAATTGTTTATCTTTCAACCCAACTACTTTAAGTAGTTTTGCAGATTCAGATTTTTCATTAAGATAGCTGTTAGTATATTCTGATGCAAAAGATTCAAAAATCTTACGTCCAAAATCATTCTTACGTGCTGTATCAATGTCCTCTTTAAGTTGAGTCATTTCTTTGTTAAGACCTTTCTCAACTGTCTCTGCAACAATCTTTGTTGCGTCTGTGATAAACTTAGTTTTAACTTTAGCTAGATGTGTTTTAGCTTCACGTACAAGTTTTACCTTGGTTTCAGCTAAATCTTTTTTATCTTCGTAAAACTCTGCGATTTCTTTTGATAATCCATCAATAACAAAATTCTCAAGTTTGGAAAATTTACTTGCCATAGCTTTCTGATCTTCGTGTAGCTCGCCAATTTCTTTGCCCAACTGTTGCGTCACAAATTTTTGCATTAGTCCTGCGTTTTCACGCATTGCTACTGCATATTTTGCTCTTGCTTCAGCTAGTTTTTGACGGTCATCTGCGAATTCAGTAATCTCTTCGCCGAGTTTTTCTTCTAACATTGTATCAATAGCTTCCACCATTGATGCTTTGTCATGCTCATATTTCTGAGCGAACTCTTCGCGAAGTTCAGCAGTAGCTTGCATACGATTCTCTTGAATCTTCTGCTCCCAAGCTCCTTCGATTTCTGCTCTGATTTCTTCTGAAACAACATTGTTTTCAAAGAGTGTCTTCAGTGCATCTAACATTCTTTTCTCCTTGTTAGCGGAGACCGCTGATAATATTCACCAACGATTCCTTTAGGTATTTCTGTGCCTTTGCATCGCCCTGTAATTCTTGAGCCATATTGATTGCCTTATACCCACCACGAGTATTCATTAAGTGTTCGTAAATTGGAGTTGGGTACGCTCCAGGAGCACTTGGTTGGGCAACGGCGTCAACTGTAATAATTTCAAATTCGCTGACCTCGCCACTTCCATCGTCTTTCACATTTCCTGAACCCCTAGATGAAACACCTAGTTTAACGTTGCTCTCAAGCATTGTTTTAACTAGCTGTCCCATCGGAGTTGGAATTACTTTCAACTTACCATAACCATTTGGGCCATCCATCCACATTTCTGTAATCATATGACTTACACGGTCAAGGTTAATATTAAGGCCTTCAGGATGATCAACTTCACCTAGTACACTATATCCACCTTTGATTTGATCGTTGAGCGTGTTGACAGCTCTACTAATCTCACTTACAGGATAAACACGTTGGTTGGCGTTACGAACACCTCCCTGAATGCAAATACCCTTGAGATACAAGTCTTTTCCACCTGCATCATTTTCAGTAGTCTCGACGACCATCTTTGCCTGGTCGAATGATAGTGTTTCAGTTAAATTAAACATCTTATTCATCTGAGTTCCTTATTACTTGCCAACAACACTTTTAGTGTTAGCGGCTTTTTCACCTGTAGCAGGTGCTTTAGCGTTTGACATTGACTTAGAAGCTTTTCCGCCTGGTACGTTTACGTTCCCTGCATTATCTTCTTTAGCTGACATTGCTGAGCCTGCTTCACTACCTGTACCGCCTTTTGCGATATTAGCAGTTGTGCCACCCATGTCATTTTTGCTTGCAACTGGTGATGTAGCTTTGTTATCTTCACCTGTTGGTGCTGATACTTTTTCTACGTACTCACGCATTTGTTCGCCTTCAGTCTTTGTACCTTCATAAGCCGGTACTTCATCGCTAAGTTCGGAAGTTTCATAAGACTCTTCCTGCTCATCTTCATCACCTTCTTCTTCATCATCCATATCCATGTCAGCTTCGTCGTCGCCAGCTTCTTCGCTGTCGTCTTCGCCGCTCATCATTTTTTCAAATTCTGCTTTAAGGTCATCAAGTGCATCTTCTAGGTCAACTACACGATCTTCAACATCTGCATCGTCCATTTCGTCGCCCATATCCATTTCATCACCATCGGCTTCAATGTCGCCGAGCATATCGTCTGTAGCGTCGCCGCCCATTGGATCTGCTTCTGGTGTGAATTCTCCGAAGTTTTCTTCAACTTCTTCGTCGGTAGTTTCGTCAAGATCTTCGTCATCTGAAGCTTCATCTACTTCTTCATCAGTTGCTTCATCTACTTCTTCATCTGTAGTTTCGTCAACTTCTTCGTCAGTTTCTTCAGCAACTTCAAGATCTTCTAAATCTGTTTCTAGCATCTTTTCGTAGATACCACGTGATTTTTCAATCACAAATTCGTGGAAAAGCTCATCGGCTCCCGCACGATCGTTATTAACTAATTTTTCAAGCATTTGCTCGAGTTTGTTATCTGCCATTTGTTCTCTCCTATAATTTAAGTTTCGTAAGGCTGTCTAATATTATTTACATAATGATTAGAAAATACACGGTAAACGGCCTCATTACGAGTCGTTTTGATATAAACCGTCTAAAAATCATAATATCTTTTAAATTCGCTAACTGTTATGTGTGACAAATTCGTACATTTTTTTAATTGCTTAGGTACAAAGTCGTCGTTATCTGATACTATTCTAATAAATTTCTTGCCTTGATGTGCATCACAAGTTGATGCTGTTTGCCTTTCCCAGTTACCAAAATAAGTTGCAGGCTCACCTTGTTTTTTATAATTGTGTGTTCCTGCGTATAAGTTATTTACCTTTGTGCGGTTCCCCACATCGTCCTTTGTGCCATGAAAGTCAAAACCTAAGATGTATATAGTATCATGTGCGTGTGTACTTGCTAACCATAATGCTGTAGGACCACTGCTCCATCCTTTTGCTGGTTGAAAAAAATTAAATCCTTGCATGCCACTGTATTGCTTATTTGGATTTGTCCATACTGGATGATTCATCTGATACTTAGCATGGTTAATTTCTAAAATCATCTTTACATCTACAGCAACCAAGTAGTCAGGCTCAAATGTACGAAATACTGCATTACATGCATATACTTTTCCGTATTTTTTTAAAGAGTGCAGTTCAAGGTCTTTACGGCTAGTGCCATTACCTATTACGAAAGCAACGGTCATTTAAAATCCTATATTTCAGGCTGTGCTTGGATACCATACATTTGGCGTACAAATGATAATTCTTTTTGTTTCTCTTCGGCGTGCATTTCTGAACCCCTACGTGCTTTATTGATCTGTTTTAATGTAAGCCGTGTTTTACGTGTGTCGTCACGATTAACAATGCTCTTGTCATCAGTAGCATCGTAGGACTTGTCCTCAGTAGGCTCAAGTGTTTCTTTATCAAAATAAAATAGTTCACGTAGTATCATAATGTTATTTATGCCTCTGCCGGGGCTTCTGGTGCCGGGGTGGTTACTGAGTCAGGACCTTCGCCTGCTCCAACAATTTCGCCGCCTTCGCCGCCTTCAAGTTCATCAACGCTTGCATCTAGGTCTGCATCCATACCAGCACCTGTAATACCTGCGCCACGCATTTCGCCTGCCGCATCAGTAGGTGATGTTGTGATTAACTCATCGTTCTCTTCTTTCCAGTAACGTTCATTTTCTGCAACTTCTGAATCGCTCATTCCTAAGAAACGTTTCATTGCATATCTATTACTAATAAACGGAATAGTTTGTATTTGTGCAAATGTACCAATACGCTGATTATCTAATTCACTTTGTCTGTAACTTGCAAAGTTTTGTGGTGGTTGGAATAAAAGATCAAACATTGCAATATCAACGTTAATACCCTTTTCTATTAGATAGCGTTTAAACTCTTGGTTAAACACTTCTGCAATTAGATTTTGTAAACGTTCGCAATACTTGTTAAAGCGTAGTTCTTGAATATATGCTGTACCTACTCTACCATCACTAATTTGTGCGCCAACGTCATCTTGCGCCGCGGCTGGTAAGTAACTACTTGGAATACGCAATCCTCTAACAAGTTTGTTAGTAAAGTATTTTAGATCGTCAATCTCACCTAAGTTAGTTCCGCCTGGCAGTGTTTCAACTTTAGAACCTCTACCTTCAGCAGTTTGTGGGAAGAAGTAATCTTCGTTAGTTGACAAAGGGTTATAAGCTGAGTCTATGACTGATGTTCCGCCGCCTGTCTTCGATGGGATTCGCCTTTGATGAATTTCCGTTTTAACACGCTCAACAAATTGCATAGCAAGGTGTGATGGCATGTTGCCCACATCAACGTAGAATACTCTTCTTTCTGGAGCTCGTTGTGTACGATAGATAATAATCGCATCTTCAAGCAATTCTTTTTGTTTGTATACTTTAAAGATACCTTCAAGTAAACTGTTACCAAAGGGTGCATTGTTGTCTAACCCTTCTGATAAACTTAGGTGTACCATATGTGCGGCATCAACTGCAATTTCTTTTGTTTTGTCATGCCCAAATCTACCAGCACTTGAACCAGAGGTTTGTGTGTTGCCAACCATACCTCTAACGCCACCTGTTAAATATCCGTCTCCACCACCAGTTGCATTACCGTTTGTTTGGAAAGGAGTTGTAGCTACGTTGTCAATAAAATTTAAGTTAATATCTCTTACAATATATTGCTCAGGAGTTTTACCTTCTGATTCATTAACAATAATACTCGAAACTTTTGCAGGATCAACGTGATGCCATTTTGCGGTTTCTGGATCTCTAATAAAAAATGCATCGCCGTATTTAAAAACATTACGAACAATTCTAAACATACGTGTACCAAAGTTATTCATTTTAGTCCACTGTTGTAAGTATTGCTCAAGTACTTTAACTTCTGAGTTGGTTGCTATTTTCTTAAAATCAATACTAAAACTTGTTTTATTGATTGGATTCTGTTGCGAGCAAAATTCAGCAAGAATATCTAGTGCCGCATTTACTTCACTATCTTGATCCATAGTATTGTATTGACCGTAACGCTCAACTCTGTTAGGAGCGCCTGTGTAAACATCTGGAAGGAAACTGGAGTAATTAGACCTTGCCGGTCCGGGTTGCTGGCCTTGTCCCACACTTAACGGGCTACGTGTACCTGCGTCACCTTCAACTGGTGTAAAATATCTTTTCCAACTCATGTTTCGTTTTCCTAAATTAGTATACTATTGCAAATTGCCTTTAAGCTCTCTAGTTGCTGTAGTGTTCTTTTTAAATTCGTCTTTTAACTCGTCTATCTTAGTACTTAGCTTATCCCACCAACTATCACCCTCTGCTTCTGGAGTAGTTGTTGATCCGCTAGTATCTGATGATGTTGTTGATCCGCTTGTATCTGGTACTGTTACTGGTACTGTTACTTCTGGATTAGCTGTAGTTGTACTTGGTTCTGAAGCTGTTGGGCCTGCCGCTAACTTATTTTTAACCCAGTCTGGGGTCCAGCTAGGTAATGACTTTAATAGCCAGGCTTTAATATTTTCCCAATTAAATATACTCGAAATGCCTGCTACTATAGTGTTAAACTTCTCACTAATACTTTTACCTAGTTCAGATGCGCTAAATTTGTCTTTGATTCCTTCCCAATCAAATACCGTTGCAATACCTGCAAATAGCAAAGTAGCTATTTTAACCCAAGGATTTAACATTCCTATAGCTTTAACTACTAACGTAGTAACTGATAATGCAATAGCCGCCCATCCTAAGTTTTCAAATATTGAGCTCATCGCACTACTCAGTAATGGCTTTATTGTATCTATGAAGAACTGTTTAGGATCTGCGAATAAATCTTCAAAGAATTTTATAATAGCAGGTTTGTGTTTTGTCCACAGATCACTTAATGTTGAAAACATACTTGACATTGTTGCTATTATGCCGCCTTGACGTTCTTCTGCACCTCCTCCTGGAGGACCAACCGATACCTTTTTGCCCATAAACATATCAGTTATAGATGCTATGAATTTAGTAACTCCATTTTTCATCATAGTTAAGCCATCACCCTTTAGCCATTCCCATGTTTTTGTAATAGATGGTAATACGTTGTCTGAAAATTCTTTAGATAATGTATCAAACATCTTTTCAGCTTCTTCACCTGACGGAATAAAGTCTGCAATCATGTCGCTTGCTTGTTTAAATATTCCACTATCGACAAATGCAACTTGTATTAGACCTTGTATATTAGCAACTGTTTCAGCAAAGGTCATTAGTTTTCCGGTAAGTTCATCACGTGCGCCTTGTTCTGCATCTGTAGCACCTTTTTGTGTTGTTTGTGCTGTTTGAAGTTGGCCGGTCATATTGAGCATTTCTGCTGTTGGGCCACCCATTGCTAACGCGGCCTGTGTACCTGCATCGCCTAATGATTTGGCAAATTTCATACCGTCCTTACCAACATTTACGGCAAACGCCGCGGCTTGTTCAGCCGTCATATTCTGTACGTTTTGTGCTTGTGTTCTAAACGTTTCGTTGTTGGCCATTAACTGTTGTGTAAGTGGATCGTTAGCAACTCCGTCAGCCATATCTAATAGTGCGGCTTCAAGTTGTGGAGATGTTGCAGACAGTTGCTGTAATCGTAAGCCAAACTCTTCACCGTGTTTATTAATAGCCATTTGTCTACGAATGTCTAAATTCTTTGACTTCATTTCTGCTTCTAAATCTTTACGACTCTTACCAGTAAGTCTAGATATTTTATCTAGTTCGCTTGAATATTTTAATGAACCATCAATTAATTGTTTATTGGTCATGTTCGATCTGCGACCTGACACTTGCATCATTTCGCTGTAGCTAAGAAAGTTTTCGTTTAGGTCTTGGCTTGTGAAACCTAATTCCATCATTCGTTGCCCAATTGGACTTTGTCTTAATTCTTTTGACAACCCTGCAAATCGTTTGGCACCATCTTGTACAGTGCCGCCGAAGATACGCATTCCTACAGTGTTTTCTGCTATCAGCGCCGCAAAGTCTCTTTGTGGTATTGCCGCTTCACCTGCAATTTTAGTTAACTCAAACATATTATTACCAAAGCCGGCACCAATGTTTGACAACTCTCTAAATGTTCCTGCTTGTTGATCAAGTACATTAGTTAACGAAGCAAGTCCAGGAATTGGAAGGTGTTGAGCAAAATCTGTTAGTTGTTGTCCGCCAAATGCTAGTTCTTTTGCTAAACCTGGCAGTGTACCAACTACTGCACCAATGCCTGCTAATAGTCCGTTAAGTGCTCCGCCTATTACGCCTGTTAATGCGCCGCCAAAGGCTTTAACAGCACCTGTTGATTCTTTAGTTGCGGCAGTGTTTTTCTTTTTAGATTCAGTGTTTTTCTTATCACCATTGTCAGTTGGTGATTGAGGGACGCCTTTCCCTGCAAGAAGTTTAGCAATTTCTTTAAGCGTAGATTCAGAAGCCGCATTATTAGCAGTAATTTCTCCTAATCCAGGAATATCTATTTTTACGTCGGCCATATATTAAGTACTCACATTATCGGTAGCCATAAATATATACGAGCTACACTACAATAGTATTTAGCAGGAGATATAAACATGGTAGATAATAACTTCCCACAAAACATGGGACAACCGGGTATTCCGATGGGACAACCCGTACAACCAGCTGGAAATCCGCTGGCAAAACACTTACGACAACCTAAGATTTACATCAAATTGCCAAGTAACGGTGAGTACTGGCCACAAGCGGCATTGAAAAAAGCAGAAAATGGTGAGTATCCAGTATATGCGATGACAGCCAAAGATGAAATTACAATGAAGACTCCAGATGCGTTATTAAATGGGCAAGCAACTGTTGATGTGATTCAAAGTTGTTTTCCTAATGTCATTGATGCTTGGCAGTGTCCATCAATCGACCTTGATGCAATTTTAGTTGCAATTAGAATGGCAAGTTACGGCGAAGCAATTGATATGTCAGCAATGGTTCCACAAACAGAAATTACTAAGGACTTTCAACTCGATCTACAGACAATCCTTGACAATTTAACTAACACAGTATACGAAGATACATTTTCAATTCCTGGATTTAGAGTTCAAATTGTACCTATTACATATAGACATGCAACTCAACAAGCTATCAAGGCTTTTGAAGAACAGCGTATCTTTGCTACAGTTAACGATGATGGGCTTACTGAAGAGGTAAAATTAGAACGTTTTTCAAAGAGTTTCAGTAAACTAACTGATATTAATATCAATGTAGTTGTTAATAGCGTAGTTGCCATTCAGCCAGAAGGTGATGAGGTTGCAGTAACTAACAAAAATCATCTAAGAGAATTTATTGAAGGTGCAGAAGCTGGTGTGTTTAATGCTATACAAGCACATATTGCAAAGCAAAAAGATAATTTCCAGCAAAAGCCTATTAAGATGGAAGCTACTGCTGAGGAGATGGAAGCAGGTGCTCCGGCAACTTATGATCTTCCGATTACATTTGATCAATCAAATTTTTTCGGCTCCGGATCTTAACATGGCCCCTCGATAAAATCCTATCCGAGGTTAAGGTCCTAGAAGGTGATGTTAAAGAAATAAAATCAGGCTTATTGAAAATAACCTGGTGGATGCGTGGAGGTATTACTCTAGCAGAAGCATATTATCTGACAGTCGAAGACAGAGAATTAATCAACGATATCATTACAGAGAATTTAGAAACTGCTAAAAAGATTAATCAACCTTTTTGGTAATTAGAGTTCTTCGCCGCCTTTGTAAACTGTATACCCGGCTTTCTTAACTGCCGCAATTTCTTTGTTTACATTTGGTGCTTTTTTACCCTTAGGTGCTTTTGCTTGTGTAGCAGTATCTGCACTACTTGAGTCTGGTGCATCAGCATAAGCACTTTTTTCAGCACCCTTACCAGCGTTTGCGGCCATACCTTGTTGTACAAACTTCTTAATAGCTTTCATTACCATAGTTTTATCAAGTACTGCATCAGCTTCCATAATTGAGGCTTCACTATACATACTTGCGCCTAACTTTGTAAACTTTCCAGCTTTACTACGTCCTACAGTAACTTTACTTGGATCAACGATTGGTTCACCGGCTCCAGTTTTACCGATACCAGTGTCTTGAGGAGTAACTCGTTGCTTTAATGCCTTAGCCGCACTAGCTACTTTACTAGCACCACTCTTTGCTACGCCTGCAACAGCTTTTGAACCTGACGCAACTGCACCGCCTGCTACTGCCGCGCCTTTAGCTACTTTTTTACCAGCTTTAGCGGCTTTCCTGCTAAAACTTGGATCTGAATTAATATAAGCCATTACAGCTTTTGGTGAACTAACAAAGCCTTTGTTAACTAAAAATTTACCTAGTGCTTGTGCTGTCATTTTTCCAGTTGGAGAGTTCTTTGAAATAGCATAAAAGTCTTTAAAAATGTTTTTTGCTTCACGTTCAACCTCTACATCTAACTGTGCGGCTTTACCACTAGCTGTGTTCTTGCCCAATGTACGTTTTGCAAATCGCAATGGTCCTTCGTCAACTGATGTGTCAATTTTTTTAGATTCAGTTAATATGTCAAATACTTTCATGTGTTCGCTCCTGATTATTAATATTTATGCTTTCCAAACAATTATCATCGTTAAACGAGTATCATCAATAAGAATAATTAAAGTTTGCTTTAATAATATATTTATTGTTTATGCGTTAACTTCGTTAACACAAGTTATCGCTAACGCTCAAACTACATATACTTCGTATAAGTTAAATGATTAATATGATATTATAATAGCATTATTACGAATGTAATAATGTTTTAACTTCATGTAGATTGTTTTAGTCAGACGGAACCTGTTACGGCCCCGTCGTCTTTGAAGAAAAACTTCATGTGAGTTCGTCACAGCCAAGACATTGGAAATAGGTATTTGTTTATACACAAGTTTGATGGGCTCTGATCTTTCCCAACCTACATCGACATTATGTAACATAAAGGATACATTAAGCTAGTTAATGCAATCTCTATAGTACAATATTCCCTCGCTTCGTTCCTGGTGCTAAAGGGTTTTTACAAACTATGTTGTGTTTTTCAACTGCCAACAAGCAATCTATATCAAC
>TARA_R110002074_G_scaffold101133_3_pt1 | contig 10264 bp, 14 predicted proteins | sample TARA_R110002074 | Tara Oceans TARA_R110002074 (sample SAMEA4397215) | marine metagenome | biome: Polar Biome; feature: [MIX] marine epipelagic wind mixed layer (ENVO:01000061); material: water (ENVO:00002006), including particulate matter (ENVO:01000060) such as... | depth 10-100 m
AGAGAATTGGGGTGAGACAGTTGGTCGTTACATGGAGAACATCGTACGTCCTATCACTGGTGATAATAGCCTCATCAATGACATTGAACAGGCGATCCTATCCCTTGATGTAATGCCATCCATGCGATCTCTTATGACCGCTGGCCTAGCAGCCCTCCGTGATAATACTGCTATGTATAACTGTAGCTACCTTACAGTGAAAAACATCAAGAGCTTTGACCAAGCTATGTTTATCTTGCTGTGTGGCACAGGGGTAGGGTTCTCAGTTGAACGACAGTACATCAACAAGCTGCCAGAGATACCAGACCACTTAAGCTACAGCGAAACTACTATTGCCGTAAAGGATAGCAAGGAGGGTTGGGCTAAGGCACTTCGTCAGCTTATTGCATTATTGTACAGCGGAGAAATTCCACTGTGGGATGTGTCTAAGGTCCGTCCTGCTGGTGCTAGGCTCAAGACATTCGGTGGTAGAGCATCAGGCCCAGCACCACTGATCGACTTGTTTAACTTTACCATTCGTACCTTTAAGGGCGCTGTTGGACGTAAGCTGTCGTCTATGGAATGCCACGACATAATGTGTAAGATTGGTGAGGTTGTCGTGGTTGGTGGTGTGCGTAGGTCAGCTATGATCTCTTTGTCTAACCTGTCAGATGATCGTATGCGTCACGCTAAGTCAGGCTCATGGTGGGAGAACAACCCGCAACGTGCTTTGGCTAACAACTCTGTGTCGTATACCGAGAAACCTGACAGCATCTCGTTTATGCGTGAGTGGCAGGCCCTAGTGGAAAGCGGCAGTGGTGAGCGAGGTATCTTTAATCGTCAGGCAGCTAAGGTACAAGCAGCTAAGAATGGCAGACGTGATGCAGATCAAGACTTCGGAACTAACCCTTGCAGCGAAATCATATTATTAGATTCGCAGTTTTGCAACTTAACCGAGTGTGTCATACGTGCGACAGATAGCCTTGAGGACTTAGAGCGTAAGGTAAAACTCGCTACCATCTTGGGTACTATCCAGAGTACATACACACACTTCCCATACTTGAGTAAAGAGTGGAAAGATAACACTGAGAAAGAACGTCTGTTGGGGGTTAGCCTCACAGGTATTATGGACAACCAGCTAATGACACTTAAGAATGGTGGGCTGGGCAAAACATTGGAGCACCTGAAAAATGTCGCTATCGCTACTAATGCTGAATGGGCTGAGTTGCTTGGTATCCCTGCTGCTGCTGCTATCACTTGTGTCAAACCTTCTGGCACTGTCTCCCAACTTGTTGATTCTAGCAGTGGTATACACGCTCGTCACAGCCCTTATTACATTCGCACGGTGCGTGGAGACATTAAAGATCCGCTGACCAACTTCCTTAAGGATCGTGGTATCCCCAATGAACCTTGTGTGATGAAGCCAGATACTACTGTAGTGTTCAGCTTTCCACAGAAGTCACCGGATAATGCAGTAGTTACTGCTGACATGACTGCCATTGAGCAGTTAGAGATGTGGCTGATGTATCAAAGGTACTGGTGTGAGCATAAGCCCTCCGTGACAATTAACGTCAGGGCTGATGAGTGGTTCGAGGTGGGTGCTTTCGTGTACAAGCACTTTGATGAGATGTCTGGTGTGTCGTTCCTACCGTATAACGAGCATACATACCAACAGGCTCCTTATCAGGAATGTGGTAGGTCTGACTATAAGATGCTCTTGTCTTGTATGCCAGATAGTCTTAACTGGGAGGAACTGTCCGACTACGAGAAGGAAGACAATACAGCAGGGAGCCAGACATTAGCTTGTTCTGGTGATAGCTGTGAGATCGTAGACCTAGTGTAACACTGACACCTTAGCATGTGTATAAACTGCTCAATTAACTATAGGAGAGAATATGTACACCATCATCACCCGTGAACAATGTAGCTTCTGTGACGTAGCTAAGACTTTACTAAAGAGTAAGGGACTGCCTTACGTGGAATACAATGTACACTCCCCCAGTTCTAGGTGGGTTTTATCCTTACTAAAGAAAACAAATAACCCCACAGTCCCACAGATATTTGACCCGTCAGGTATTCTAATTGGTGGCTGCACACAACTTCAGAAACTGCTACAGGAGGATAATCGTTAATGAAAGACTTCCCTGAGAAGCCTGTCCGTACCCGACGAAAAACTACCTATAAGGGTGCTGATAGTAAGCCTACCTCTGGTCTTGTAGCTAAGACAACTAAGCAAGGGCATCTTATCGAAGCCCTACAGAGTAGTCGTCAGGTATTTATCCTTGGGCCTGCTGGTACTGGTAAGACGTATGTTACAGCAACGTATGCTTCTGATCTGTACACGACGAAGCAGATTGATAAGATCGTTATCACAAGGCCCCACGTACCTGTAGGCAGGGACTTAGGTTTCCTAAAGGGTGACTTAACTGAGAAGACTATGCCTTGGGCATTACCTGTATTAGATGTATTGGAGAAGCACCTTGGCAAAGGGACAGTGGAAACGGGGATCAAGAATGGCAACATTGAGATGGCTCCTTTGGCTCTTATGCGTGGGCGTAGCTTCGATAATGCCTTCATAATTGTAGATGAAACACAGAACATAACTACGCATGAGTTAAAGATGATCCTGACTAGGGTAGGAGAGGGAACTACTATCGTGCTTAATGGAGATGTGCAGCAGTCAGATCTTAAAGAAGCTGATGGCCTATCAAAGATTATCCACTTGGCTAAGAAGTATATGCTTCCAGTTCCAATTATTGAGTTTGGTGTTGACGACATCATCAGATCTGACATCACAGCAATGTGGGTTAAAACATTTATGAAAGAGGGTATCTAATGGCTAAGTGGGACATAGACAAGCTGACTAAGACTTATGACAACGTAAATCATCCGGCACACTACGGATCAGGTAAGATCGAATGTATCGACTACATTGAAGATTTCCTGACTAAGGAGGAGTACATAGGATACCTCCGAGGGAATATAGCCAAGTATCTACACCGATGGCGATATAAGAATGGACTAGAGGATCTCAAGAAGGCCCAGTGGTATGGAGCACGGCTGATCAAGCTAGAGGAAACTGCATGAGTTTATTTGAAGGGCTCCTCCTGTGCAATATCCTGATATCAGCTTGGGTCACATACTCAATAGGTAAGGTTAAGGGGGACATTGAGATACTCTACGAGGGTCTAGCCATGACCATGAAAGAAAAGGATCTATAACAGAAAAAGCCGCAGGCGTCCACTTAAGGATACCTGCGGCTTCTTTGTGTCTTGTTGTAGTATTACTTACCGAAGAACTTCGATACTGACCTCATTCCTATGCTGGCGCTCACGATACCTCCGAGGGAATATTGATACCACGTTGGCATAGCCTCAAGTGAAGTAAACCCAGCTTGAACAACTTGGTTTCCCCAATCTCCACAGAAGGCTAGTATCAGGGGAATACTGAAGAGTAGGGTTATCCACTCGTCTTTCCAGCTATTCTGTGTAGCTCGGATAGCTTCAATGTCCCAGTCAAGCTCACCAGTTAGCTGCTTCTTCTTGATCTCAGCTTCTGTTAGTTTAACTTGTGTCTTACCGTCTATTACGCTAGTGGCTAGTCCCGCTAGGCTAGTTAGTATGCTTAACATCACTTTGTTCCTTACCCATCCAAATACCAAAGCACCCTGTCAGGGCACCCATACAGACGCTAACAAGTCCTGACTGAGCTACACTAGGGTCTGGTAACGACATGAACCAGTGTACAGCTTGGTAGCTTAATATAGTTACTGCAAGCATCATAAGTCTTGGCAGCACCTTCCAGTCGTCTAGTTTAGTTGTCATCACCATTTCCCTTGCTGTTGACCCACGAAAAACAGAGTAATTCCCAACTCAAAAACAATGCCATATTCTAACCTTTGCGTAGTTGTAACTCGCGAAAGTTGGAAAAATGCTCTATCTCGTTGGGGAAAACTTTATCTCAACTTCCGCTATTGCCATCTACCATTTCCCTTGCTGTTGACCCATCAAATACAGAACAACCCCCAAACCAAAGATTCCAGACAAGGCTATTATGCCACCAAAGAGCCAAGTTATCATAGCTTGCTTTAGCTCTGCACGTCGATAAGCAGTCTTCTTCCGTTGAGCGCGTACTCGACGAAGAGTGTCTTTATATTCCTGCAAGCCATCCAGCCCATACGTAAACATCACAAGTGTCTCGACCTCTTTCCTAAGTTCTTGCATCTTCTTGTGTGCAGTAAAGGCATCTATAGCTTGTTGTTCAGCCGAGCCTGTAAGGGATGCAAACAGTCCGGGGTTCTTAGCTTTATCAGCGGCGTAGTTTACATCGGAAACCGCACCCGCGAACTTAGATAAGGCACTGGAAGCATCTCTCCCCGCAACCATAAGAGACCTTATGCTGCTTACGGCGCTTGCGGCTACGGATAAAGCTGTAATGGGATCAATCATTATAGTATAACCTTTCTTGGGCAACTGTAGTTAGGGTCTACCCGATAAACACGATCATACCAACCGCCATTCTTGTTCGTACCACAATCATAGTAACAGTACTTAAATAGTTGGTTACTGTCATTAACCCAAGCGTGGTTAAACCCAACAAACAAAAGTACACAGATCATTATTTTGTTGCCATCTTCTCTACAGCCCCACGAATAGCCTTTATGTTCTCATCAATTCTAGCCATAGATACAGCTTGGTTTTGAACTGATATCTCAAGGCGATTAACTCTGAGTTGAGTTTCTGATATATCCTTACGGTTACTTTCAATGTCAGCCATCATCATGGATACTGTCCACACGATAGCTGCACCCTGAGTAACTAGACCAAAGACTAGCCCTAAAGGTATGCTGTTACTTAAGTTCCATCCGCTAGTCTCTTTAGACATATCAAGGGTATTCCTTACGGTCTAATTCAAAATGTGGTGCATCATAGAAGCTCTTCCAGTCACCACCCCATACGATGGAAATGTCAAGTTCTTCTGCTGCTTCCTTCATAGCTTCAGCCATTTGCTCAAACCGCTCAAGGTCTTCCCAATCGACAGGCCAAGGAACCATGTCTACAGCATGACCTGTAATGTGTCGTGAGTTTAAGGTAGTTGACTTACCAGCCTTCAGTAACTCTCGTTGACGGTTTATGTGACGGATGCCTTCGATGACTGTGAAGTCAACTTCAGTTATCTCAATGGCTCTCTTAACTACAGCGACAAGATCAGGGTTAACACCTGATAGAGACTGTAGGCTACGTGTTCCAAGTTTGTATGACATTAGTTATTCCTTATCTAGGTTATGGCGCAGTTGCTTAAATCCCTAAGCTATAACACTAAAGTAAACCTGCGGGGCATCATTTAGCTGACCAATAGAACCACCACCGCCTGTGCTACCAGTTGAAAGTTGAAAACCTGATGCTGTTGGGGTAGAGAGATATTTCAAGGAGACAGTCTGAGTTAAGTGATTTAGTGTGTCGTTACCAACCCCCATGTTTATGATGTAGTCAACATCAGGCATAGCGGTGGTAAAGACAATGGTGTAAGTCCCCTCGCTATTTCTTGTTACAGACGCAATGTTCTTGGACTTTCTGATTGTACCATTAGCTCCATTAAAGTTACAGTATGCCTTAATTTCACCTAAGCTCTCTACAGCCGAAACGGAAGCAGCTCTAACCTTAGCTGGGCTAACAAGGCTCTCAGTAGTTCCTGTACCAGTCTCCCAAGTGCCTGTTGTTTGATCTCCAAGTAACCCTGTTGTAGCACCAGCGGTTGTTGCTACAATCGTATCGTCAAGGATCTTAAATGTGTCTGTTCCTTGGTCAAGGTAACCGATGTTAATCCATTGCCCCGCTGCATTATCTTCAGGTTTCATCTTCAGAATGTTGTTAGCTGTATCATACCATAGCATATTAGCATAACTATAGGTTGGCTCAGTTAACCCACTGTTGAGACTGTTAAGGGCTTTCAGAGAGAGGTTCAGATTAGTCCGAAGACTTGATGAAAGTTGATTTACTAGATCGGGAATGGCTTGTGACATTAGTTATACTCCACATATGCTGTTAGGGCGCTGACGCTAGGCGTAATGCCACTTGAGTTTGATTTTAAGATTACCTTAAACCTAAAGTATCTTCCATAATAGTAACCAACCCTGAACTTCTGATAGTCTCCGAAACTTCCACCGTCAGGCTTTGTCGCTATATAAAATTCAACATTAGTGTCACCAAAGTTTGCAGCCCCAGTTAAATCATCAAATAGCCCAGTGAGGCTGTCAAAGTTACCTGATAGATCATCAAACAACCCAGCAGAGGTATCACGCCTAATTGAAGTGCAATCTATTCTAGCAAGTACACGCTTGTCGACTGTAGTGTCAATGTCAGAAGAGAATACATACGACCCACTTGCGTAGGGAAAAGTAACACTAGTTATTTCTAAGTTGCCCCCAACTACGGTTGTGCCAGTCCTTGTGCCAGAGAAACCACTTGCTTCAGCTAGAGTAAGGGTATTTGTGAAGCCTTCAATCTGCGCTGGAAAGACAACAACTTGTGTTGCATTTACGCTTTCTTTCTCCAGTTTGGTATAAGCCTTTACAAGATACGTCCCGGCTCTTGCAGGCAGGGTAACTGAAGTAGAGGGTCTACCAATCTTTAAAACAGAGGTAGTGGAGTTAGCCCAAGTAGCTCCTGAAGTCACGGGGGAATGACGTATGCTATAGTGGGATAAGTCAATTACTGTAACAGGCTCCCATTCTAAAGTAACGTCACCGCTTGACACATCTATGGTTAAACCAACTACATCATCAGGGGTAGGTAAGTCTGGGGTCAGAGTAAATTCTTCATAGTACGTCCACTCCCCTATGTTACCAAAAGTGTTGTACGCTCTTGCCCTTACATCATAGACACCTGTTGGGGCATCTTTATATAGAAACAGCCCCAGAGTACCTTGTCCAAGGCTAGTGTACTCAGTATCCGGTGCTAAGTGTACTGTTAGGTAATTAGAGTAGGGAGAGGGGTTATTAAGTATGTACGGGTTAAACACATTATTGATGTAATCTAGGATGCCCTGATCCGTTTGGCTCCCGTCAATGTACTTTGCATATTGAAGCGCATCATTCGCCCCAACTAACCCATTGTCAGTAAGGTCTCCCAAAGGTCTGCCATTAACAAGTGTAGTTTTAAATAGGTCTTGCTCTGGCTGGAGGTTAACAGCGGCCCTAAGTAACGCTTCAGGTAAAAGCTCCTGTTTAATGTTTTGTGTAGAACCTCTATATTTAACCTCAACGTCACAATAATCAATACGTTCAGCAGCAGCACTTGTGACATTGATTCTAAGGTCGTTACTTACCTTTTCCACAAAGGATTGTGTAACAGTTTCAAGGGCAATGCCGACAGTTGGCACTTCAAAGGGCGATAATAAAGTTGTGTTGTCTCTTTCGTAAACGATACCATCAGATACCTCATCGTATACAGATTCAGCAGTCTCACGTAAGGTCATCTGTGTCTGTAGATCAAGACCATCAGTTAAACCAAAGCTCCAAGAGACTACTTCAAACTCTTTGTTAGTCCAACCAAACCTAGAGTTAGTCAAGCGGATGTTATCACCAACTTGCACTTGCAGGGTCTTTAGTCCAAAGGAAGCATTAACTGTAAGTTGTTGTCTATTACGCTCCAAGGAAATTAGAGCAATACGTCTGGCTTCAACTGAGTTATCTGTAAATGGTAAGTCGATGTCAACTACAGACTCTTGACCGTTATCAGCAGCAAGAAAAGCTGCACTGCTTACTTGTGGGTAATCTGTAGTCTGCCATTGGCTCTCTAATCCACGGAATGTGCCCTTAACGGTATTAAAGTTATTTCTACGAGAATGACGTGTAGATACGCTGATACCAGAACGAAGGTCATCCTCGTTGAGGTCTAGTACAGGTGCAGTCCAGTAGGCTGGCTTCATTCTCCAGCTACCTTGAGCATACCACAAGCTACCATCCATAGAGGTAAGCATAGCGTTAATCATTTCGTATGGAGTAGAGGCTGTAGTGAAAGCACCGTTACAAGTGTATCGTGTTGTACCTGCGTCTGTGTTAGTCTGATCACATATATTAGCAGCGGCAATAACTAGGGCATCCTCAATGTTAGCAGTTTCTTCAGCTATGCCATAAGGTGAGATGAGGTAATCCCTTATACACAAGGCTGGGTTGTCTGACCATGCAGTCGTTGATGTACGAGGGTCATAGACTTTCTTACCGCTAATAGTAGTTGTAATCTCAGGGATACCATTAGGGAACGCATCAGCATCAAATACCAAGCGGATGTACATATAAGCAATGCCACTAAGGGTGCACTGTGTTGTCCAGTGAGCACTTGGTGCGTTTATAAGGAATGTATCTGCTGTTTGAGTAGGGGAACCTAAGTGTAGTTTAATACGGATCTTATCAATGTATTTAGCTGGGGAGGTAACCTCACCGTTAACATCTAAAGTAATTAACTCATCATTTACATAGATCTCATCAAAGGATTGTATCTCATGCCCAGCGACAGCAACGATCCTGTGGAGGTATTTGTTGTTAGTACCTGTAGCTTCATCGTATATACGAGCACCACCAACACGCATCTTACCATAGATAATCTGGTGGTCTAGTGCTGTACCGATAGCTGTAGTCTGATATCCACGATTAGCCCCAAAGGAAGGCTTAGGCATAAGTGCCCTCATGGCTGCACCAAGGGCTACAGTAGTTACAAGACCCACAACAAAAGCACTTGCCGTGATTGCTATACCATAACCAGCCACTGCTGTGATAATACCTGCACCAATAGCAGTAAAGACAACCATATTATAATACCTTCTCGTACTTAGTTTCTACCTCATGGTATCCCATGCGAGTAAGAAAGTTTCCTATGGGGTTCTTTGCAGATGAAGACGCGAGAACTCTATAGATCCCATCCTCTTTCATGCAAGTCTCTACGAACTTAAACAGACGTTTACCAACTGTAGACTTTCTATAGTCTTTATGGACATACACTGCATCATATACACCCATAGGATTATACTTGGATGTCAAAGGCGCTACGACAAGGACTACAAAGTAGCCAATCAGCAGTTCCTCTTTTCTAGCGGTGAAGAACTTAAGCTGTCCTGCGTCTTCTAGTCTATTGTATGATTCCCAGTCTATGTGTAAGTCTTGTGTAGGGTGACCGGACTCGTCCCACTCTAGTATGGCTAAGGGGGTTACTTCATCTTCAGCAAGGCTAAGAAACTCCTGTTGGAACTTAACCATTAACCAGCACTCCTACCCCAAGGTATCTTCTTGTCTTGTAGATCTTCAATGAAGTCTAAGCCAAGGTCATTAGGGTAGAGTGACTTTTGATAACCAGAGGTAAACCTAGCGACCCTAGCTCTCTCAAGGTCAATGAGTTTGTTCTCTACAGCCATCGTTATGGTACAAGTCTCACCGGACTCTTCTATATTCATCTGGTCCATGTAGCCTGAGAATAGCTCATTGAATACATTTTCGCCATTAATACCAAAGTATATTTTAGCTACACGACCTTGGTAAGGCTCACTCAATGCTAAAGAGAGTAGGCTTGATGGGATACCACTTAAGCCAATAGAAGCGCCCTTAACAGCCATCTCTGAGGTTTCTTCAATAGCTGAGATGCTGAGAAGTTGACCAAGGCCAACCCACTCGCTACCGTCCCCAAGGGTTAGTGTACCTTGGCCTGTCCACATCCGTACAATATTGCCATCCAACTGAAGCTCAACAGCAAAGAACGGGAATACTTCGGGTTGTTCTATTGCAGTTATTGTAGTCGGGGTTAGATCTCTTGACATGGTATTTCCTTATTATACGATAGCTTCAACAGCCTCAAATGATATTCCGTAGGTTGATGAATTATTGATTGACCATGAGGATATGTTTGTTGCCAGTCTAAAGACCCCCTTAGCGGAATTGAAGGTGACTGTCGCAGCAGTGTAGTTAGAACGTAGTGCAGGCCATATCTCTAAGCTACCATCACCGTTTTGATCTACGAGGACTTGATGCAGTTTAGCAGATGAGGCAGACCCCAGTTGAATGTAGTCACCAGCAAGTAGCGTACCCGTCATAACGACAGTAACAGTCTCATCTCCAGCAGATCCAGTTAAGGTACAAGCACTGACAGTACCCTGTGGTGTAACATAGTCAGGGTCTCCCAGTAGAAATGTACCCCTTTGACCCTTAAGGCCAACTAGCATTGCTTTCCACTGTGCAGCCTTATCACGATGCACCGAGGGAATACTGACTGAGGCTTCCCACTTCTGTCCACCATGA
>TARA_R110002074_G_scaffold395156_1_pt1 | contig 10255 bp, 13 predicted proteins | sample TARA_R110002074 | Tara Oceans TARA_R110002074 (sample SAMEA4397215) | marine metagenome | biome: Polar Biome; feature: [MIX] marine epipelagic wind mixed layer (ENVO:01000061); material: water (ENVO:00002006), including particulate matter (ENVO:01000060) such as... | depth 10-100 m
TTTGTTACTAGATTATAAATCCCTCAAAAATAACTTTGGCTTAGATGCCTACGGAGTACTGCATATAGGCGCACACTTCGGACAAGAGTACGGCTTATATAAGGAGGATGGAATAAAAAACCTAGCCTTCTTTGAGCCGTTGAGTAAAAATTTTAAAGAATTAAAAAAGAGAGTCCCAGAAGAAAAAGGGGTAAAATTTTTTAATGTAGCATTGGGAAGCAAAGCCCAGAATGTAGAAATGTTTGTCGAAGCAGCCAATCAGGGGCAATCAAGTTCCGTTTTGGAGCCTGACCTACATTTACAGCAATATCCTCATATAACTTTTGACGAGAAAGAAAGCGTAGAAATGAGAACACTGGATAGTTTTTTAGAAGAAAAAGAACTAGAATCTTCTCTTTATAATCTTATCAACATGGACGTACAGGGATATGAGCTAGAAGTACTACGAGGTGCAAAGAAGTTTTTAACATCAATTGACTTTATCATAACGGAAGTCAACAGAGCTAACGTATATAAAGGTTGTGCATTGGTTGAAGAACTTGACGCTTTCCTTCTTAATTATGGGTTTTATAGGGCAGAGACATCTTGGGAAGGCGTTACTTGGGGAGACGCTTTTTATATAAAAGCAGGCAAACGAGGAGAACGGCAGTGAACAAAGAAAAGATGGGATTAATCGGAGGCCCTTTCCAGCATGCTCACACATCTACGCTTTGGAAGAAGTCAGAATACTTAGAGTGGGACTTTGGGTCGACCAAGAATGAAAAAACTTTCTATGTCGATGCCCAAATATTAAATGGACTTTCAGATGACGCCAACACAAAAAAATATGCTTGGCTTTTGGAATCCAGAAAGATTGTTCCAGGTTTGGTGGATTTTATAATCCAGAATTTGGATATAGTTTTGAAGACTTATGAGGCAATCTTTACGCACAATAAAAGACTATTGAGTCTAGATGATAAATTTAAATGGACACCAGCTTATGGGCTATACATACAAGAGCCAAAGATTTATGAAAAAACAAAAATATTGTCAATGATAACCTCCAATAAGACTATGACAAAAAATCACGAGTTTCGCAATCATCTTGCAGAAATATGGAAAAACCGCCTTGATCTTTATGGTCGTGGCTATAACGAGATAGAAAGCAAAGAGGAGGGGTTGGCGGACTATATGTTTTCTATAGCCATCGAAAACGATTGTTATGGAACTTATTTTACAGAAAAAATAATGGATTGTTTTGCTGTAGGTACAATACCAGTATATCTAGGGGCCCCAGACATCGGCGAACACTTCAACATCGATGGGATAGTTGTTCTAGATAAAGATTTTGATATTAATAACTTGACAAAAGCACTATATCGTGATAAATTAGATATAGTGAAAGAAAACTTTGAGAGAGTTTTACAATATAATGTGCTGGAAGATTGGATATATAAGAGGTATTTTGGGTGACGGATAAAGTGGTGTGGACAAATGGATGTTTTGACGTCCTACACAGGGGCCACATTGAGCTTTTAAAATATGCAAAGTCTTTTGGCCATAAGTTGATTGTAGGAATCGATTCTGATGAAAAAATAAAAAAAGATAAAGGCCTGTCTCGCCCATATAATAGCGCTATTGATAGAAAGTTTGTTTTGCAATCTATCCAATATGTGGATGATGTCGTCGAGTTTGACAGTAGAGAAGAGTTAGAAGATTTGATACGAAACACATCGCCCGACTTTGTAGTTATAGGGTCGGATTGGAAAGGAAAAGATGTAGTCGGGCAGCAATATGCCAAAAAATTGAGGTTTTTTGATAGAATTTCTGGATATTCTACAACTGATATTTTGGAGAAAAGATGAGATATGTTTTTGACATCGACGGCACCATATGCACTAATACGGATGGAGAGTATGCCAAGGCGATACCATATTCGGACAGAATAGAAAAGATTAATAAGTTATATGATGAGGGAAATATAATAATTTTCCAAACAGCAAGGGGTATGGGTAGGAGCGGAGGATCCGCTGCATATGCATATCAGATGTTTGAGAAGTTAACCGAGGAACAACTCAAAAATTGGGGCGTTAAACACCACGGATTATTTCTTGGCAAGGCTGCTGGCGATATATATGTTGATGACAAAGGAATGAAAGATGAACAATTCTTTGCCAATTAAACACGTACCAAAAGGTTGGGGATGGGAGAAGTGGATTGTAAATTGTGAAGAATATTGCGGTAAACTTTTGTTCTTTGAAAAGGGTAAGAAATGTTCATGGCATTACCATATAGAAAAAGATGAAGTTTTTTACTTGCAGTCCGGAAAGATTCGTGTTATATTTAATATAGAGGATGATTTGAGCACGGCAAAAGAAGTAATATTAAATCCGGGCGACAACTTTCATGTATACAGGGGCTTAAGGCATCAGATGTTGGCACTAGAGGATAGTGAATTGTTTGAGTTCTCAACGCAGCATTTTGATTCCGATAGTTACCGAATTGAAAGAGGGGATTAATTAGTGAAAGTTTGTTTGATAAAACAGCATGCTGGCTTGGGAGATATATTATATACTCTTAAAATTGCGCGGCATATGTTAGACAAAGGATATCATATAATCTGGCCTGTAATAAGAGAGTACAGTTTTTTGTCTGATTATATAAAAATTAAAAATCTTGTCTTTATTGATGAAAACAAATCATTTCCATATAAGGATGTTTATGTAAGGGGAGTTCCGGTACCGCCAAGGGAGGATTTTATTTTTTTGCCCCTGCAAACCGCGGATCGCTTACACCCAAATATATCGATAATAGAAAGCAAATATGCTTTAATCAACCTAAGTCACGAAAATTGGCCGGACTATGTTGAATTGACAAGAAATAAAGAAAAAGAAGAAGATCTTTTTTATAGAGTATTGGGCTTAAAAGATAACGAGGAATATACGTTTGTTAATTCAATATATGGCTCCCCACCCAACTCAAAAGAACTATCAGGCATTAATTACCCTCCGACCAAGAAGGTCGTGCAATTAAAATATATAGATGGGTATAATCCCTTTGATTGGGGCTTAGTACTGGAAAACTCAAAATCAATATATACAGTTGATACATGTTTTATAGTAATTATGGAAAAGCTAAATATAAAAACTAACGATTTGCATATGTACTCACGCAGAGAATACGATGATTTTATGTATCAAATTAAGCCATATTTTACGGATAGATGGAATTATAAAGATAAAAATTTATATCTTAAGGAGAATTAGATGGGAGCTCTGTACGCTTTTGAGTTGCAAGAATTTATTGATAAATACAATGTTAAAATATACTTTGAAACTGGTACTGGCGAAGGCATCAGCCTCAAACACGCATTAAGATATCAATTTGATGAATTATACTCTGTTGACATCGACAAAGAGTTAATACGTCGCTCGCTTGTACTAAAGCAGAAGCATAAAAACTTAAGACTTATAAGCGGCAAGTCAACTGAGGTCATAGAAAAATATGTTCCGCAAATTGATGACTCAAGTCCTGTTTTGTTTTTTCTGGATGCCCATTTTCCCGGCGCTGATTTTCATAAAATTTCATACGAACAGTCGATAAGACATTTTAAGCAAGATGCCTTTCCTTTAGAGGAAGAGGTGAATGCAATTCTGAGAGACAGGGATGTTTCCAAAGATGTTTTTATAATTGATGACTTCATGCTATATGAGGATGGAGACTATGATTCGATTAAGGAGGGTGTCGTTTGGAAGTATGGTTGGCTTCAAGAAGAAATGAATCTAGAAACTAGCTCATCATTTTTGTATGATCTTTTTAAGGATACGCATGATTTAAAAAAAGACCTACGACATCAGGGTTATATGATAATGGTGCCCAAAGGAGATAAATAAATGAAAGCGGCTGTATTAGAAAGGCTCAATGAATCTCCAACAATAAGAGATGTGCGACTAACCAACCTTAAGGTTGGTCAAGTTTTGGTAAAAATTATAGCTAGCGGCATTTGCGGAGCACAACTACAGGAGATGAGGGGCCACAAAGGTAATGCTAAATTTCTACCTCACTTAATGGGCCACGAGGGGTGTGGAATTGTGCAAGAAGTCGGAGCTGGTGTGACAACAGTGGCTGTTGGTGACAAAGTAGTTATGCACTGGAGGCAAGGGGAAGGGATAGAATCACCATTTCCAGAATATGTGTATGATGGGAAGATAATTACAAGCGGGAAAGTGACAACTTTGAGTGAGTATTCTATTGCGTCCGAAAATAGATTGACTAAGGTTCCGCCGGATACTCCTGTTGAATTATGCGCCTTATTGGGTTGCGGACTCACTACTGCTTTGGGAATTATTGATAACGAAATAAACCTAAAGCTGGGAGAAAGCATTATGATTGTTGGGTGTGGAGGCCTAGGCCTCAGTCTTATTCGGGGGGCAGCACTGTGTAGTGCTTATCCAATTATAGGCATTGACATATTGGAAGACAAGAGAACTAAGGCTTCCGAACTCGGCGCCACACATTTTTTTAATACAAAAAAAGAAAACTTGACAGTTTCTGATATTGATGTTATAATAGATACAACTGGTAATGCTAATGTCATTGGTGAGATGAGTAAATATTTATCCAAAAACGGAAGAATGGTTCTTGTAGGCCAACCGCCGCCAGGTGTGGATTTGCAGATTCCAAACGGCGTTAGTATGTTTGCAGGTAGAGGTAAGTCGATAAAAGCAACGCAGGGTGGCAAAACAAATCCAACCGAAGATATACCAAGATACATCCGGATGAACAAAGCTGGTATTTTAGGTGTTGATAAAATTGTCACCCACAGGTTTAATTTAGGTGACATAGATCAAGCGTTCGAGGTATTAAAAAATGGAACAGCAGGAAGAATAATGATATATATGGAGAAACAATGAAGAGAGGAACAGATTGGACACCAGAGGAGCTAATAAGCTTTGTTGATAAGATAGCCGATCATCACGATGCCGGCCACCTTCCGTTCGCCCTTCATTTGGCGGGGGGAAACGAAAAGCAGCTAATAGAAATATTTTCTGAAATCGAGGAAGGGGATTATGTTTTATCCACTCACCGCAATATGTATCACGCGCTACTTCACGGCCTACCGCCAGAAGAAGTGGAGAAAAAAATACTTAGTGGTCGTAGTATGTTTATGTTTGATCGAGAACGTAATTTTTATGTGTCTGCAATTATTGGTGGGCCGGTGGCAATCGCAGTTGGTATAGCGCTAGCTATAAAAAGGAAAGGGCTAAACAAGAAAGTTTGGTGTTTTCTCGGAGACGGAACTGAAGATACGGGACACTTTGCTGAAGCGGCTAGATATGTTGATGGTTTTGATTTGCCATGTACTTTTATTATTGAAGATGACGGTATGGCGGTTGATTCCCCTAAGAGTCATCGATGGGGAACGGATAAAAATCTTGAGTGGTATCCATGTGTTCGTCGTTACCACTATATTAAATCTCGTCCTCATATTAGGACTGGGAATTTTGCTCCTCTTGAGGTAATGAAATCAGTTATGAAAACAGATGAGGAATACTTTCCTTATTTGCAATATGACTGTACCATACGCCCGACGCCAACTGAATTTAACTACAAAGAGGCAGTCACTCAGGCGATGACAGAAATGGGAGAACAGGGAAATATTTTTCTAGGCTATAGCATTGTTCCTGGCGATGCTATGGGGACTCTAAAAAATGTCCCCCTGACGCAGAAAATTGAAACTCCTGTGGCTGAAAACTTAATGGTTGGTATGGCTATTGGTATGTCATTTGAAGGTATTAAACCCGTTGTATACTTTGAGCGCCATGACTTTCTTCTTGTGGCTGCTGACGCGATTGGTAACCATATGGATAAAATAGAAAGGATATCTCACGGAGAATTTAAGGTACCTGTTATATTAAAAACAGTAGTAGATGACGGTGGCCTTTTTTATTCTGGCCCAACGCATTCACAAAATTTTACACAAGTTTTTAGAGAAATGGTGGACTTTCCTGTTATAGACGCTAGAACGCCATCTGAAGCGCTAGCCGCGTATAGGTTTGCGCAACATTTTGACGGACCTGTTATGGTTGTAGAGCACAAAGGGTTACATTAGGATGAAAACTTATATATCTGTTGGTATCGGCGATATGATGTGTTTAGATTCAATTCTTACTAAAGAGGAAAAGGAAGAGATTACAGAGGTTTTCTGGGCGTGTCGTTTTGGGCACTGCTTGGTACCTTTGATGAAAAATAATCCACACTACCCTAACTTACGAAAACAATATACCATACCAGATCATATTGGAAAAAGAGCTATGTCTGCTCTAGAGCCAGGACACGAAAGCTTTTGGCATTTCCGCCCAGACTTTTTTAGAAGTTATGAGATGGGAAAAAGATTGTTTTCTATAGAAAGTGAAGAAATAAGCCCCATAGACGCTGTTTCGCTTATAAAAGATTCAAATAGAAATTATCTTGGCTCGTCATTTTTGGACAATGCGGATTGTCTTGAGGCGCACAAAGAATACATATTGTTTCATTATCCAACTTCGACAAGACCTAGAACAGATATAGCTTCCATAACGCCGGCGGATTGGGCATTTGTTGACTCTCTGTCTAAACAGGAGAAACTAAAAGTTGTCGTTTTAGCGGATCACGAAATTATAGTGCCGCTTGCTAATTATGAGTTGTTAATAAACCCCGATATGAGTGGTGTAATGAGTTTAATTAAGTCTTGTCGATATTATGCTGGGTGTGATTCTTTTTGTGCGATATTGGCTGCCAAAGTTTTAGAAAAAGAAAATCTATTTGTCAAGTCACATAATCAGAATATTCAAATGGAGGTGTTGACGAATACTTGGCTACAGAGATTTTTTCTACCTCACTCTCCTGAAGATCTATCTTCATTTTATAAAAACTATATAGGACGGCCATAAAAATGTTAAAATTTTCAACTTCACCCGAAAGGAATCGATCATATTGTGGACAGAGCCCTTGGGTTTTAGATTTGTACAAGAAGTATTTTGGCGATAATCATGATGGCTTTTTGGTGGAAATAGGAGTGGGTTGCGTATTAGATTGGAAAATTATGAGCCCACCCCCTTACACGCCTCGTTTAGTAGATTTTGAAAAAGATGACATAGTAAGGGGAGAATCTACCACTATAGAGCTTTTAGAGAATGGTTGGACTGGCATTTATATAGACCCAATTGAGGAGTTTCTGACAAATGAGCTGCATCCGCTATTAAAGTCTCTTTTACCCATGGAGCAGTATAAAAAGATACAAATTGTGCCCTATGCCGCATCTGATTACGAGGGTTCAGCAGAGATAATCTCCCAAGAGACAATAAACCCCGTTAGCAATGAATCCTCATCAATTACCAATTTTACGCCCTTTATTCCTTATAATTATAAGAATAGAAAAATTAAATGCAAACCTACTTCACAAATACTTTCGGACTGTAATTGCCCAAAAGACATTGATGTGATGTCTGTAGACGTTGAAGGTCACGAATTGTATGTTTTGAGGGGCCTAGACTTTTTAATTCATAGGCCAAAGTTTATTCTTTTAGAATGTGATAAGGTATCCATAAATCAATTGATATCAGCCTTGCCTCCATACTATAGGCTAGTAATGTCAGATGGGCTAAATGCAGCTTTTGTGGTATCGGAGCTAGTATGAAAAAAACATTAGTGATTGGGGAAAGCTGTAGAGATATTTTCATTTATTGTAGTGCTGAACGCTTGTGTCCCGATGTTCCTGTGCCTGTGTTGGGTACAATTTCTAGCTTAGAAAATGGAGGAATGGCAAAGAATGTTCAAAGAAACATATTAAGCCTTACAAATGATTGTGACATATATACTAACAATAATTGGAATAATATTACAAAAACGCGTTATATGCATGAACAGAGTAATCATATGTTTTTTAGAGTCGACTCTCCGCACGACATAAAGAGGGCCAACATCAATGATATTAACTTAGAATATGAATTAATAATCATTTCTGACTATAATAAGGGTTTTTTGTTGGAGGAGGATATCGAGAACATCACCTCCAGACACAAAAATGTATTTTTAGACACAAAGAAAATTTTGGGCCCATGGGCCAACGGTTGCAAATATATTAAAATTAATGATTATGAATACAAAAGCTCAGAAAAATTTATAGATAATACTCTCGTAGATAAAATAATACACACCATGGGTCCAAATGGGTGCAATTTTCAGGGAAAGAATTATCCTGTTGAGGGGGTAGAAGTTAAAGATTCTTCCGGCGCCGGCGACACTTTTATGGCCGGCCTCGCAGCAACCTATTCACAAACAGGTGATATAATTGTTGGCATAGAAGCGGCGAATAGATATGCCGCGGAAGCAGTTAAGCGACGAGGAGTCAGTATAATATGAAAAAAGTGTTAGTGACGGGCTCAAAGGGGTTCATAGGTAAGCAGCTTATATCCCATATGACCAACAATGAGGTAATAGGAATAGATGAAGAATATCTATTGTGTAAGGACTGGAAAAAAGAACTGCTTCAGTTGCTAATGGACGCGCAACCAGATGTGGTTTTTCATATAGGGGCTTGCTCTAATACCTTGGAAAAAGAGGTGAACTATATGATGGTTAGAAACTATGAAACTACTAAGGTTTTAGTTGAATGGTGTAAGAATAATGAAGTTCCAATAATTTATTCCTCATCTGCCGCAAACTATGGAGTTAACGGCAAATACCCATCTAACTTATATGGGTGGAGCAAGTACGCCGCGGAAGACTATGTATTATCTAATGGTGGCCTAGCATTGAGATATTTTAATGTTTATGGACCAGGCGAGTCTCACAAAAAGAAAATGGCATCCGTCGCATGCCAAATGTACGAAAAATATAAAGACATTAATGAGTCTGTTGGCTTGTTTCCTAAAAATCCACAAAGAGACTTTGTATATGTAAGAGATGTTGTTTCTGCTAACCTACATGCGTGGAAAGGCTATAAAAATTTAGTAGGCAAATATTACGAAGTAGGATCTGGAAAAGCTAGGCCCTTCGAGGACGTAATGAAAATTTTAGACATTCCATATTTTTATTATAGCGAGGATGAAATACCGGAAGGATATCAATTTTATACTTGTAGCTACAAAAAAAAGTGGATGGACGGGTGGTCTCCGGCCTATAATTTAGAGAAGGGGCTTGGAGAATATAAAGAATATCTTATGCTAAAAACAGAAAAAATATGGGAGTAATAAAATGAAGAGAATATTGGTTTGCGGCGCCGGCGGATTTATCGGCGGCGCAATGATGAAGAGGCTTAAATCCGAAGGGCACTGGGTCCGAGGCGTTGACTTGAAAGAGCACGAATTTTTTGATGCTTATGGCGTGGCTGATGAATTTATCATCGGCGATCTCCGCGATCCTAGGGCCTGCGACAAGGTGGTTTCTAAGGACATTGATGAGGTCTACCAGTTTGCGGCAGATATGGGCGGAGCAGGATTTGTTTTTACTGGAGAGAACGACGCAGATATTATGCACAACTCAGCAATGATTAATCTGAATATTGCGGAACAGTCTGTAAAAAAAGGAATTAAAAGAATTTTCTATTCTTCTTCTGCCTGTATGTATCCAGAACACAATCAAATAGATCCAGACAACCCAAATTGCACAGAAGACTCGGCTTATCCCGCAGCCCCAGATAGTGAATATGGCTGGGAAAAGTTGTTTAGCGAAAGGCTGTGGTTAGCCTTTGCTAGGAATCATGGCTTGACCGTACGTATTGCTAGGTATCACAATATCTTCGGCCCAGAGGGAACTTGGAACGGCGGAAGAGAAAAGGCGCCTGCTGCGTTCTGTAGAAAGGCTGCACTGGCGCCAGAAGGCGGACAGATTGAGGTGTGGGGTCCAGGCAGCCAGACCAGATCGTTCCTCTATATTGATGAGTGTATCGAGGCCACCCGCCGCCTAATGGACTCTGATTTAGCCGAACCTGTAAATATTGGTTCAGAAGAAATGATTGCAATTAATGATTTTGCAAATATGTCTATTGACATTTCTGGAAAAGATGTTATATTATATAATATAGATGGTGAAGAATTTGAGAAAAAGTACGGACATAAGTGCCCAATCGGCGTTAATGGAAGAAACTCAGATAATGCCCTCTATGAAGAAAAGATTGGCTGGAAAGTTTCCCAGCCACTTATCGACGGTATGAAGAAAACATATGCTTGGATTTTCGAGCAAATAGGAAAAACAAAATGACAGAAACAGAAATGCAATTATCCGACCAAGCAGT
>TARA_R110002074_G_scaffold402265_1_pt1 | contig 10246 bp, 15 predicted proteins | sample TARA_R110002074 | Tara Oceans TARA_R110002074 (sample SAMEA4397215) | marine metagenome | biome: Polar Biome; feature: [MIX] marine epipelagic wind mixed layer (ENVO:01000061); material: water (ENVO:00002006), including particulate matter (ENVO:01000060) such as... | depth 10-100 m
TCCTCCTCTAGGGTCACATTGTTGTTGACAAGCAGTCAACGATGGATAAGGTCCGTTAGCAGAAGGATAACAATTTCCTCCTTCACACGCATATCTCTTTTCTCCTCTAGGGTCACAATTCTTCTGACAATCAGTCAAAGACATATATTGTCCATTCGGGTCAGGGTAGCAATTTCCATCTCTACAACTATATCTACCATCACCTACAGTAGGAGAACAACATTTTTTTAATAGTGCCTCAGCCTGTGTATATGAGATATTAAGGGTGTTTGCACAACTAAGAACGACAGGGTTTTGTATTGGTTGTATTCCCCCTGATAGAGAAAGTTTATATTTTCTACACCATTGTTGTACATCCTCACATCCAATTTCTCCTCCTCTAGGTCTACACTCTTTCTGACAATCAGCCATCGTCATAAATTGTCCATTCGGGTCAGGATAACAATTTCCGGTCTTTTTATCACAACTGAATCTCCCTCCTCCTCTTGGGTCACACTTTTTCTGGCAATCAGCCATCGTCATAAATTGTCCATTCGGGTCAGGGACACAATTTCCATCTTTACAACTAAATCTTCCTCCTCCTCTAGGTCCACACGCCTTCTGACAATCAGCCATCGTTGCGTATTGTCCGTTAGGGTCAGGGTAGCAATTTCCATCATCATAACAAGAATATCTAGTTCTTCCGCTATCATCACCACAACATTTATTAAACATCGCTTGAACATCTGTTAAAGATACTCCGTATTGTTGAGCGATATTTGTCATAGTAGCATTAACAGCCACCATATTACCGGCATTTGTCTGATTAGTTAAAGGTTTACAATATGGTTTTAGTGCATTACAATTAAATTTTCGTGGTTGATAATCACTACACATACATCCGTATTGTTGTATTAAACCCTGTATATAGTCAACTTTATTTTGTAGTTGAGTTTGCCAATTAGAATTGCTTTGGGCTGTTGATAACCCCCCTAAAAGATTTTGCTGTATTAGTAATCTGTTACATAAAAATTGACACCCAAATTTATTATACCCATCTTGCATATTAGATGTAAACGCTGCTGTTACTCCTTGTAATGATGAGGGTCCGGCTGCGTTTGTCCAACTTGCCGGTCCTCCTATTAATCCTGATGGATTTCCTACTCTTCCTCGTATTGCCATTTGTGTAATTATTATTTTTGCTTTTATTCGTTTTTTACTACTTAAACTCCTTGATTTATTTAATCTACTAGAAAGAAGTACAAGTATTTCTTTGAGTTGAGATACAGATGCTCTTTTTATTCTTCTTCTAAACTTATTTAATTGTATTTTTATTCTTGACATAATTTTTTATTTAGTTTTATAAGCATATACCAATAACAACCCTATAACTGATATAATTAATACTGTATTAATTCCCATTCCTCCAAATCCTGCTTGTTGTACTTCATTTTTTATCTCTATTTCCTCTATTTCCTCTATTTCCTCTTCCTCTTCCTCTTCTTCTTCCTCATCTTCAAGTACCTCCTCCTCTAAATCTTCATTTTCATCATCTGAATCTGAATCATCTTCCGGAGGGTTTTCGGCTTCATATTCTTCCTGTTGCATTTTATCACATTCCAAAAAAGCCTCGTCTCTTGCTTCCTGAGTGGTATGACGAGCCCTCCCTACTAATGTGTAACACTCTTCGCTATTTATAAAACTCATAACCGATTGTTACATCCATAAACCACCGCTAAAACCTCTATGATGGTCTGCCACAATAAAAGCCCTGTTATCAGTTCTTACAAAATTAGCACTTCTTCTATCGTTAAGACCTCCAAATCCTGATTCATTAAAATTTGAATACGCTCCTGCTCCGGCAAATGCTTGTGGTGGTGCAGGTGGTACTCCTCCTCCTCCTCCTCCTGCTGTTGACATTTGTGCCGGTCCTTGTGTCCATCCACATCCTGTATTCGCCGCCGGATTGTTATTTGCTGCTGCAGGGTCAGTACAACCGATTACGGCTGTCGCTCCACAACTTCCATCATCATAAGTCGCTCCGGGACTATATCCTAATGCTGTCGGGTCGGTACATCCAAATACTCCCGCTACACAACTTCCGTCATCACAAGTTTTACTTGCATCGTAATTTTGTGCCGTTGGGTCTGTACAACCTCCATAATAACAATTACAGTCATTATTGAATGTTGAACAATCTGCTAATCCACCCCCTGCGTTTTGCTGCCCCACCAATCCTTGCGGTGGTCCTGCTTGGTTATAATAGTTCATCTTTTTTTATTTATTATTAATTATTATTTATTTTATTTCTTTTATTTATTCAATGGAGAAAGAGTAGGGGACACACCCTCCCCGTTACCCCTAGAGGCAATCTCTCTCCAATATTTACAATTTTCTTCCATATATATCTAATCTTGGTAAAGTCATACTTACATCACCCCCGAAATTTCTCATTCCGTATGTATGTTCTAAATTTGTCTGTACTACTGGTTTGTCTATAAAACCATAACTATTCGGATAAAAGTCTCCCATTACACCTTCCATTTTTCTCCACTCCATCTGTCCATCTCCACTTAATTGGTTTTTATTTGATAAGGTAAAATTAGAATATCGATTATCTTGTGATATCGAGTCGGATGCCTTAAATGTACAATTTCCATTTTTACATACACAGTTACATCCCGTGCCACAAGTTGCACACGCCGGATGAAATACTCCATTTACCATTCCACAATTACCTTCACACTGTCCGGTATCTAACGGGTGTTTAGTCTGACCGACTGACCTTATACCACTTCTACTACCTGCGGCATTAGAATATCCAGAAAAAGCATTCCACGCTTCTTCTCCTGTTTGAAATTCATATCCGGCATCTTCTAACGCCGAATTTGATGTATCTGCTCCCTTTATTATACTATTATAAACCGATTTATTTATAGAACCTTTACAATAACAATATAAATCAGCAGTACCACCCTTTGAACATAATCCAGAACTCGGATAAAATTTGTTTATCGCTTTTAATGTATTTGGTCCCATAACACCATCTACGGCTAAAACCGGACCTGCTCCTTCACACGGATAATCTATCGCTCCATCCCAATACCCATCTCCTGACCAACTATTATCGTGTTTTTCATTGATAGCAAGTTGCATTTTCGCCACACATATTCCTTTTGAGTTATTTTTGAATGTACTTGGACACATTTTACTTCCGCCTATCTCATCTGTTCCGGGCTCAGTAGTTTCATTTCTTAATTTTTCTAACTCCTCTCTCTCCTTGTTTGAAAGGTTTCCTTCTCTTTCTTTCTCTAGAAGCCTCTGATAATCATCCTTATCTTTATCATCAAAATCATCATCATTTTTAGGAAGTATCGCCCTAATGGCGAAGAATAATCCTGTCGCTACGGCTAACCCACCGAAACTCCATAATACTATTTTTGTTGTTTTATTCATAATTTTTATGCTGTTGCTCTAAAAGGGGGTAATTTACTTAATATAGCGTGTCTTTGTTTAGTCTCATCATCATTACCATAATAATCCTCTAAATCCTCTCTTAAATCTCTATTTCTTAATCCTTGATACTTATGAGCCACTTGACTTAACGCCACTCCATCTTTTAATGACCTTAGAACTCCTAACATCGCCGGTTCATCATCATCCAATATTCCTAACGAATCATAAATTTTGTTTGCTTTTTCGGCTGCTGCTCCTGATGATAAATAAATAACCGGTACTCCAAAATCTTTTTCCCAATAAGTAGAAGTAAAATACTCGGAATAAGAATAACCTCCTCCTCCTCCTCCTCCCATTTTGGCAAGAATTTTCTTATATAATTTATTTCGTTGGAAAGAACGAATTCCAAAATAGCCTACACCAACCGCTATCATCGCAATTCCTACATTTATATTTCTTTTTCTGTTATCCATTTTTACAATGTACCTTCATATTTTGCTCCTTCTTTAGTGTATAGTTGCCATACCGCCTCGTGAGATAGTTGGTTTTCTACACTTCTTCCTCTTTCTTTTGCTCTTTCTTCTGTATCTGCTACCCACTTTGCACTTGGCAAAATGTTGTTATCTATATATTCCAACACCTCTTTCGCTTGTTCTTGATTAAGAGACCAAGTATTTTCGATATATTCTAACCTTCTAGTTGGTTTATTTATCACCCACCACGCTTCGTGTATCGCTTGTTGAGGGAATTCTCTCATTTCTTCTGAGGCTCTCTTTTGTGTGTGTTTATACCAATCGGATTCAGGATGATTCATTATATAGTTTGCTTTACTAATAATCTTTTCTGCTTCTATATCCCCTACTCCAAATTGATTTTTTGCGTAATCTATTGGGTCTAAAACTTCTTGTTCAGGGGAGTTGAAAATTGTTCCTGTAACTTCTTCAAGTGGAATTCTTTGTGATGTAGATGGAGTATCTGTTCTCATCATTCTATAAAGAATATAGGCACCCACCCCTATTCCTGCACCCATTACTATATTTTTTGTCCCTTTATCCACTATTTTGCTTTTACATTTATAGTTTTAGGTGCACTTATACCTTTAAGAGATGACCCTCCAATTGATTTTCCTCCTCCTACACCTGGAATCATCTCACTTTTACCTCTTGTTGCTACTCCGGCAATTAATCGTGCCGAACCTTCAGGTGATTTTGCCATATTAAATACTATCATTCCTACTCCTCCAACTAAAATAACCAAGATTCCTACAGCGGCATATCCTCCTATTTCAAATCCCGTACCAAACCAATTAACTATTCCTGCTCCGGTATCAGTTAGCCTATTTAATGCCGATTTATCCATATTCACTCCATTCTGCTCCATATACCTTCTTAATTCAATAGTAGTAGCAAGGTTGTTTTTATCCCACAAAGTCATAAATAATTCATTAGCCTTAGTTCTCCCGACACATCCCTTCAAGGCTTTATGCCACTCCATCCAAGTACCAATACTACTCATTTCTCCCGGTAAATTAAGACATTGACTCTGACTCATTCTATTTATTTATTATGTACATATTAATCCTTCTCCATCAAATCTATAATCTCTTGATAATCCTCCTTGATTATCAGGTCCATCTGTAAGTATAGGAGTATAATTGGTTTCCAAATCAAGAGCCCCTACATTACCATTTGCATCTATCCAAGTTGATATTACAGTGTAATTTCCATCTAAACCTTGTGTAGTGTTTTTTATCTTTATAGGAGTACCTGCGTATATATTATTTGCTGCTGCTCTACTCCTTGATTGGATTCCCACCCAATTATCGTGTAAAGGACCCATTCTAATACAATTTGTTAATTCTGGTTGAACTTCTTCCTCTTCTTCATAATCATCAGTATCAATATCATCTGAATCGGGCATATCTAAATCAACATCTCCTCCTACTCTCTGTAGACCTCCTCCGGTAGGACCTGGAGTTGCTTCTGGTTTCGGTTTTCTCATAAACCAAATAGCCAATCCTGCTACAGCGACTATTCCTAATATCATAAATAACTTTGAGTTATCCTTTCCGCTTACATTTACTGTTGTTCCTGTTTTTTCTGACATTTTTTTCGTTTTAATTTATTTACCACTCAAATCTTGAACCACCTGGAATATCATATGTCCCCTCTGCTACCTCATCACATTTAAACGCTGCTTTCTGACCTTTAGAATTTATCCAAAAATTATTTATCGTACAAGGTGATGTTCCGTTTATCATTCCAGAAGTTCCAATTTGTAATGCTGCATCTGCTTTTTCCTTATCTTGACTTGCCACCGAATACCACTTATATTTCCCCATTCCTAACGCATTTCCTATTTGGATTCCATTAGAATATTTTATAATTTCTTCTTCTTCTATTTCCTCTTCCATTTCATCATCCAAATCGGCTATTATATCATCTCCCAATCTAGCATTTGAAGGTGCTAACGGAGAAGGCATTCCGGTTGCTTCATTTTTATCTTTTTTCATAAACCAAATAGCCAATCCTGCTACTGCTGCTATTCCTAAAATCATATATAATTTTTTATTATCTCCTCCACTTACATTTACTGGTTTTCCTGTTTGTTCTGCCATAATCTTTTATTTTGTTACTGCTATTATTGTTATTATTACAAGTGCTGCTATTAAAAAGTTATCAAACTCTTTGTTTTTACCTGATAACGATGCTTGAGTGGGTATAGAAGGTGAGGAGTATCTATCCATTTCCTCTACTTCCTCTAAAAGTTCTTCTAAAAGTTCATTTCCTGCATCTATTCCACTATCTACAGGTAAGGTCTGTATAACCGGAGATGGTGGTGGAGCCGGAGTAGGGAAATCTACCACATTATCTAGAACTTCTTCTAGAGGTGGAGTAGGCGTTATTACATCTTCTTTTATTATTCTTTTTGGTATTTCAAAATTGTCATCTCTATCTACCCGTGCAATCTCCTCGATACTATTTCTTTTCTTAATTTCCTTAGAAATAGACATCATCTTCTGTTTTAAAGTTTGCTTTGCAGGGCAAGGTGGTAAGGACTCATAATTAGCCCTCATATCATCAAATGTCTCTTTTAATTGATTGAAATCCATTGAAGAAACATCTATCGAACTTTGAGTCGGGAAATTATACCTCGTGACATTATCATCTCCCCACGGGTTCGCACTTGGTAAAAAATTGTCTTTATGATTATTTATAAATCCCATTATGATATATTTGATTTGGTTTCTAAATCATTTATTCCTGTTATTCCACAAGCAGTTCTTACCATATTGTAAGAGGTTTTAAATCCACTTCCAATTATTCCATCTGCACCACCCGTGTTGTCTATAATGGTCTTTACATCAGGACTATAACTACTTAACCAATTTTGCATCGATATTATTTCGGTAGAAGTGTAATCATCTTTGTCAACTCCATCTGAACTATACCCATCAATAGGAGCGGTGCAATTTGGTTTGTTTTTGTTCTTCTCTTTGTTTTTCTCCACATTACCCCATATATTAGTTATTAAATTACCTATTGTGGAGCCTAAAGTATCAACCGGTTGAGCGGAGGGGTCTAACCCGTCTGTAGTAGTAGTAGTAGTCGTGGTAGTCGTATCCTCTCCGGATTTTCTAGTAATTAACCAGACTCCAACTCCTAGAACCGCTACTCCCGTCACTCCAAGCATTATTTTAGTGGAATTTTCCATTTTTTATAATTTTTTACCTGTCTTTTTCATTTCTCGGTACACTAAATATCCAACTGCTAAAGCACCTACTAAATATACCCATTTCATACTCCCTTTAGATGCTTCTACACTTCCACCAACACTTGCTTGTCCTACATTGGCTTTTAACGAGAAACCTGCTGAAGAAGGTAAAGAATCGGCTACCGGTGGTGGAGTTGATATATCCGGAGAACTTGCATAGGAAATATTCTCATCAGAATTTTCTAATACCACTTGTTCTGGTGTTCGTGGAACATCATCTGTCCAATTTTGGTATCCTCCCGCCATATTTAGAAATTCTTCGTTTTTTACGAATTCGTTTCCGTATGCGGTTTTTTGTTCTCCTACCCACTCACTAAAAGGAATTTTTGCTCCTGTCATTTTGTAAATTTGATTTGCTGTCATTTTATTGAATTTTTTATTTAATCATTACTACTAATAATGTTAAAGCCACCGCACCTCCGGCAACTAACATTATGCTTGTTTTACTCTTATCATACTCTTGCTCTTTCTGCATCTGCATCTGCTGCATTTGAAGGAATTGGAGTTGAGTTTGTTCTTGAATTAATTTTATTTCTGCTTTAAAAGATTCTTTTTCCGCTTTTAATTCTGCTACTGCCTCTGTTTCTCTTGTCTGAGCACTATCTATTCCAGATGTTCTTCCATCACAATCTCTTGCTTCCATCTGTTTATTTACATCTGACATTCGTGCTTCGGCTGCTTTTCTTGCTCGATTATCTGTTCTGTGACTTCCGGATGAGGCATCTTTTATGTCTTGATAACACCAATAGGCATCATCTAAATCAGCACAACTATCTCCCCCAGTATAAGGACACTGTGATTTTATGCTTGAATATTTGCTGTCATATCTTTCATCTTCTGCTTTTCCGGGTTGCCAAAAATCTTTCCACCAAGTTCCTCCTAGAAAACCAGGATGATTAAGAAAATCTGCATCGGATGTGACTCCGCTTGTATTATTATCGCTATCTATAAAATTTGTCATTTTGCTTGTATTACTTGTGGTCGAGTCAATGCTTTATAGAGTAAATATCCTACTCCTAAAAATACTCCACCTCCTATCATTATGGCGGTGGTTTGACTCATTCCTGGTTTTTGTTCTTGTTGTTGACTCTGTTGCATCATCAACATTAATTGTTGTTGTTGTGCCTCTTCTTCGGCTTCGGCAGCACATTCTACTTCTTTATTTGAGTCTATTGTTTTTAATCTACCCTGTAAAAGTGGAATTTCTCGTTTTGCTATCCTCTTTGCTCCCCTTCCAGATGCTCCCTGATGAGATGCTATTACATTTCCTACTTTAGCAGAGGTTTCGGTTAATAAATCACACGAACCGGATACTGGGTATCTAGCGTTTATTTTTTGTCTCGCCGCATCTTCTCTTTCATCTTCTGCTTTACCCGGCATCCAAAAATCTTTCCACCAAGTTCCCCATAAAAATCCAGGATGATTACTCCATACATCGCTATCCGGCATTGTACTATTATCATTATCTGATAAAACCATATTTGGTCGTAAATTTGTATGATGGTCTAAGGTTATGCTTTTCGCACCGGCTGCATTTGACCAAACTGTATCTGACCAAGGCATATCATTTGGTATATTAGTTGACATTCCATCAAAACTGTTATTCATTATACTCATAATTTTATTTTTTATCTTTTTTCATCTTATTGCATTACTCCATTCTTAAACCTCAACGCTCCTACTCCTAACCCAGAAACACCTCCTACTCCAGGTTGGGTTTTACAATTTTGATTTGGGAAAATTCCATCCCCACTATTATCTAAATTGTCGCATCCGGTATTCCATCGAAATATTGGCTCAAACGCATATTTATCTCCATCTACTGTAATTGTATTATCTCCTGTTTGATTAAACCAAAGTTCTCTTCTTGTCACTCCTCCACTTGCATTTAACATATCTTTAGGAGTAATACTTTGATAAGGGTCTATCATACTGATATTAGTTCTTGTAGATGTGTTTCCTGCAACAGCATCTCCTGTCGTTACTGTATAATTGTCTGTTGGTCCTCCTATGCTTCCTCCTCCGAAAACACCTGAGTAATCACATTGACCTGTTCTAGGGTCTGTACATACAGGAAAACACGGGTCATTTGCTACATATTGACCATTACATTTCATTACTTTTGACATATCCTCTTCGTTTTATTTTTATTAAGCCTTTTCTACTCCTTTCTTATAACCATAACCAATTACAAAGAATAAAACTCCTACACCAACTAATCCCATTACATATTGAGATACACTCATTCCTGCATCTACAGTTTGGGGTGTTCCTGCTTGGTTAAACCATAAAGTTTGTCCTCTACCACCTCTATCAGTTGGTATTAATCTTTGTCGTCCTCCTACGAATCGGGAGTACGCTTGGGTGCTACCTCCTACACCTCCTCCGGAAGGACCTTTCGTTTTACCAGGCATTACCATCTCATCACAAGGTTTGCATACCAGAGACCCACCAGAAGTAGGATACCAACTACCAGTACATCTAGCAGTTCCGTATTCGGTTTTAATTTTAACTTTACACTTCCCACCTATTTTTTTGCCGGTTTGAGGCTCTCTAATTGGTTGTTCATTACTATTATATCTCATAATTTCCTATTTTTATTATTTTCCTTTAATTACTATTTGCGTTTAATACTGGGTTATTATAACTCGTACAAAACTTATTTCTTTCAAAATTCGTTATAAACTGATGTAAAACATCAAATCTTTCTTTATTCTGAGTAGTCGGAGTTCCTTTAAATGTTGTTAAAAAACTCTGATACGCCTCAATTCTTGGGTATCCAAGAGAAAGGTATATCAATAATCCATTCAAATCTGCCTCCGTCTCATCTGTTATATCTTTATTCAAGTAAAAGTGTGAGAATTCGTGTAATAATATCGCTAATCTCATTGGAACAGTAAATTTCTTAAAGTCCGCCTTACTTACTTGAATTATTCCTTTTGTTTGACTTATCCTTGCCGGTGTTGGTATTACTATTCCTCTTTTAGTTCTAATATCATCAAAATAATCTATTCTAAAATTACCTTCATCTGATATA
>TARA_R110002074_G_scaffold182326_1_pt1 | contig 10234 bp, 18 predicted proteins | sample TARA_R110002074 | Tara Oceans TARA_R110002074 (sample SAMEA4397215) | marine metagenome | biome: Polar Biome; feature: [MIX] marine epipelagic wind mixed layer (ENVO:01000061); material: water (ENVO:00002006), including particulate matter (ENVO:01000060) such as... | depth 10-100 m
GCTCACCCTTGAGCAGTCCGAGCCTACCGAGTTTCTCGGTGTCTATTACGGAAACTACGCAGGGACCATGTGGAACACCGGGAATAATTACGGGCCTTCGTGGGCTAAGCTGATCCCTGCCCTCCAAGGAAAAGCGAAGCTGGCATGAAGGTATCACTCGGCTCGATCGAAGTAACAGATGAAGAGCGACGCGCCATCGCGGACGACCTCGCCCACCTTGAGCCTGTGCCTAAGTCAGGCATGGCGACGAAGGCGCAGATCAAGGCATGGGCCACCGGTCAACTTGGGGCAATGTTTGAGGAACTGGTCGAAGGATACCGAGAGCACCGTCAAGCCGAGCTCGCGCGGTCGTCTACACCATCAGCGATGGTGTATGATTTCAACACGCGCGATCGAACGACATACAGAGAGGTAGGCGATGATGTCGCCTTCCATACGGAGCTGATTGGGTATCCGGGACAAGTCGCGATCGAGCAGGGCACGATCACCGGCTTCTCTCCTGGTGGCATGTCTGGATTAGGAACGGTGACGATGAAGCCGCGATTCCGATCAGGCTGGAGCTCGGAGAGGAACATTGGGCAGCCATTCATCGAGCTAGACATCACGGACGTTCACTGGCCTCCGAGGCGAGCATGAAAGTGAAGCTCCCGACGCTCGATATCACTGACCGAGAGCGAGAGATCCTCGCCGCCAAGCTGGCAGAGGACGACCAGCGAACTGGCAAGAGCAAGATGGCCACGCGCGAAGAGGTAAAGCAGTTCATGCTGGAATCCGTCTTCTTGCAGCTGGAAGGTCTTGAGCTCTGGTGGGATGACATCGGACCCGGAAGCCACGAGCCCGATGAGGATGAAGATGAAGACTACTTCGCCGACCGGAGAGACTACTATTAGATCCATCATGGTGGCCTTGCTCGCCGCAACCGCGATCGGAGGGATTAGCGGCTGCGGCGCGCAGGCCAGCCATGTTGCGACCAGCGCCGCGAAGTATGCGAAGGAAGTAGGCGCGTGCGTAGCGGAGAAGATCGCGGAGTGTGCCGCGCAGCCTCTCCGCGTCTGGTGTCCCGATTGTGATCACTATATTGAGAATATCCGCAGGTAGCTCTTGCTTAATGTGAATAAGTCTATATAACAGACGTCACAACACGGAACCTGATAAGGAGGATCCAACTTATGCGACTGCCTACCATCACAACTCATCGCCTCGGCGAGACGACTGGCGACGTGCGCCTGACCGCTGGTCATGGGGTCGACGCGATCGATCTCCTCGAAAAGATTTTCCCGTGCCTGCCGGATCCGGTCGACTCGCTCAAGCAGGCGCAGCATACGCTCTTCAATATCGTTAACCCGCCTCCCGGCATGGAGATCGGAGACGACTGCGTATTTACGGCCTACGAGATCCACTGCCTGAGCCTCCTCGATCACGACGATGACGACGACACAGCCGGCACCAAGGATCTCTGGTTCCAGTTTTGGGCCATCGTCCAGACCGGCAAAATTCGCCAGCCGAAAGACGGATGCCTGGTCCAGTGGACGATCGGAGACTGTAACATTGAGGACGAGTGCAACGGCCAGCACCAGTACACTAACCTCTTCGCGCAAGACGAGCAGATGTCCTCGGACCAGACGATCCACGAGATGCTCAAATGGCCGCGCAGCACAGAGATGATCGAGTATTACGATCGAACCACGACCACTTCCTCGATTCGCATAGACTCGTTCGCGCGCAAGTTTCGAGCGGAGGCTATGGTCACGGCTGGCTGGGGTAAGGGCGAGGTCTACCTGATGCCGTACCGCAGCACGGTGATCGAGGCGCGCGCGGACTCGATGATCGTTGAATCCTGCGTCCAGGCAGGAGTTCACGATCGCGATGCGATGATCTCGCTCGCCGAGGCGATCATTAATTGGGAGCCCAAGAGCTCGGATCCGACTCCTCCCAGCCAGGTGCTGCTCGCGAACATCGGATCGATCAACCGGGCGATCGCGCAGTATCCTCCGAAGAATCGGTCAGGCGATCTTAGCGCGAGCGAGAGCGACTTGCGCGATCAGCTTCGCGAGGCTCACGAATCGATCACCCAGATGAAGGATGCTTTCCTCGAAGAGATGTCAGACCTTCGCGAAGAGAACAGGCTGCTGCAAATGGGCGATCGCGCAGGCGATATCGCACGCGAGCAGAAGCGCAACGATCGCCTGCGTCGACGCATCGCAAATCTGAACGACAAGCTCGAAGACGTAGAGGATCTGCGATACGCGAACAAGCTGCTCCATAATCAGGTTATGGCTCGCGGCGACGTGATCGCGCTGCTTAACCGTCAGCTCTTCGAGACGGATCAGAGCCTGCGCCGCCTTCGGATTAAGCACGAAGGAGCTCCCGTAGGCATCGCTCTGGCGAAGCCTGGGCCGTCCACCGAGGAGCTCCTCACTAACCCATCGCTCAACGGCGACTCCTAGCGAAACAGCCGCGCGATCGGAGCAAACTGATCGCGCGGCTGATAAAGCAGGCCTCTGATAAGGAGAGGACTACGATGGACGAGACTACACACCTCCGCGCCGCGCGCCAAGCCTTAAGGCTTCGCGACAGGTGCGCGTCTGATGTCGATGGACACAAGGCGGCTGGCGTTCGCCATCCCTGCGTCGCCATCGTCCGTGGACTGCTTGAGCGAGACGATCTGACTCCCGGTCAGGTTGAGCGACTTGAGCAGGCAGCGGTGATCCTGGGCCGCTATGGCGTGGGATGCGCGCGCTGCACGGCTGCGATCTTGGAGATGCCGCTCTCTATTCAGGATCGGTATCGCGCGACATATGGACCGATTCCTCCCGCGTGCAGCGCCTGTCGCGACACCGGGATCATCTACAACCGGCGAGGACCGGGCCTCGTGTGCCTCGCCTGCAAGGAGACGACATGAGACGACCACGCATGACCAAGGGCCTCGTTCAGCGCCTGTACGAGGCGCTGCACACATCGATCCTCTATGTTGAAGGCACGATCAAAACGCAGGAAGACCTGCTCAAGGGGGAGGGTGGGAATCGAGACTTCCTGCGCCTTCAGAAGGCAAAGCTCTCCCACATGGAAAAGGATCGCGAGTGGCTCTCGCGCGCTCAGGCTTGGCTAGAGTGGAGGTCATCGAAGTGAGCGGAATTGTACACCTTAGCGCGTGGCAAGATGCTGACTGGCCAGAGACCGCTGACGCTCTCATCACCGATCCTCCATACGCTCCTCGGACTCACGCGGGGATGCGTGACAAGAGCGACGGCGAATCTCTGACCAATCCCTGCGATTACGACTCGATCACCGAGGAGGATGCTATCGAGTTCGCGCAGTTCTGGGCTCCGAGGATCACCCAGTGGGCGGTGATCTTCGGGGACCATACGACCTGGCGATGGCACGCTGACGCATGGAAGGCAGCAGGCTGGTATGTGTTCGCTGCGGTGATCTATTGCAAGACGAACCCTGGGCCTCGATTCTCTGGCGACGGTCCCACCAGCGCCTGCGAATGGATCATGATAGCCCGTCCGATCGGGCGCGTGCGCGTGTACAAGAGCAGGCGCGGAGCGTATGTGGGGCCTACAGCTAACCGCGATCAGGATCGACGCAGAGCCGGTCACAAGCCACCCTGGCTGCTCCAGCAGATCCTCTCTGACTATACGGAGCCCGGTGACGTGATCTGCGATCCGTTCGCGGGCAGTGCGACCGTCGGCGAGGTTGCGATCTCTAACCTCCGCAGGTATGTCGGATCTGAGATCGATCCAGAAACGCATGCGAAGGCGCTGCGCCGGATCGAGAGGGCGAAGGTCCAACCGGGCCTCATGGAGTCGCTTGAGCTCCGCTCGATGGCACAAGGGGAGATGGATCTTGGGTAGCGCAATGATCGCCACGGACGCCCGCTCGCCTGCTGTCCGTCCCGCAACGCGGGACCCTTTACTTGATACCTACGGGATAGCTCAACAACCCGGTGAAAACGTTTACCTTTCTGCCCATGGCTCAGGCACGGGTCCACAGGAGCGCAAGCGGATAGCTAACGCGCTGCGCAGACCCGATCCAACCGGGCGATGGGTCGCTCACAGGGCACACCTCGAACGGCGAGCAAATCGCCTAGACGACTGCGGGCGCTACATTACGACCTACGCTGACAGCAAAGGATCAGCAAAGGTCGCTCCTAACAACTGCGATGACCCTCTCTGCAATCGCTGCTCGTGGCATCGCACACGGAAGATCCGACTGCGATACGAGACCGCAGCCGCAATCGAGAAGGCGAACGGTCGCCGCGTCAGGATGCTCACCCTCACCCAGCGCGTGCGCGAGGGCGAGTCATGGGCGGAGACTCACGCGAGATTCATGAAGGGCTGGCGTGGCTTCTGGCGTGACAAGCGAACCAAAGCCAAGATCAAAGGCGCGCTGCGTCGTATCGAGACGACCTACTCCTACAAGGCCAAAGGCTGGCACGTACACGCGCACGTTGCCTACGCGGGCTCCTTTTGGCGAACGGAGGATCTGTCTAGCGTCTGGTCCGATCACGCGGACGGATCGATCGTCGATGTGCGCGAGGTCTACCGGGATGCCGAGCTCTTCAAATATCTGATGAAAACCGCGAAGGTTCACTCGGGCCTTCTCAAAGAGTACGCCGTCCAAAGCCACCGAAGGCGACTCTTGGACCTGATCGGAACGTGGCGCGATATCAAAGCGCCTGAGCCTGAGTCAGAGTCGGAGATGTTCGAGATCGAGCACACGATCCTGGAGCGCGCGGTCGCGGATCCCATGGCTGCGCGCTGGATCCTCTCTCAGTACCTGCCAAGCCTGGGGGACGTGACCCCTTCTGGTGCTGTGAGATGGGCCGAGCGAGTACTCGCCAGCCGGGATCATCAGCTGCGGGAATTGGCTGGGCGAGAGCTCAGAAGAATCGAGGGAGAGATGCGACGCGCAACCGCGAAACTTGCGCGAGGAAAGCCAAGGGCATAGCCTCGGCCCATGAAGATCACTGATATTGCAGCTCTGGTGCTCGCGTTTTCTACGATCGCGCGCTACCTGGTCAGACAGGAAGAGGAAGAGCCGCAGGTGCAGGGCACCTGCGGATCGTGCGCCACAAGCCCGAAGCCATGCTGCAACCCGGTGCCACCGCGCGCCGTGCAAGAAACAGCGCGCAGAGCCCTCGAAAGACGCCGCGCATCGACGCAGAGATGGAGGCCAGGCGGAACGGCGATCGGAGTGGCTCGCGCCCGCGACCTACAGAACGGGCGAAACCTCTCCAACCGGACGATCGCTCGGATGCACTCTTACTTCGCTCGGCACGACACTCCGCAGGAAAGACGAGCACGGCGCGATCCAATGTCTCCAGCATCGATCTCGTGGGATCTGTGGGGAGGAGACGAAGGCAGAAGGTGGGCAAATGCGCTACGCAAATAGCACGACTCTAGCAGTCATCGATTTGATCGGGGGGGTCGCGGTCGCAGCGAACGCACACAAGGCGAAGCCAGAGATCCGACCCATATTATATGGATTCGCGGTATACGCGCTCTACGGGGCGCTTCAACACGCGAGCGGAGGGATCAAGGTCGAGCTCAAGTGAGCGCATACCTCGCAGCGGCGCTCGGAGTAGCGTCTGGAATCGGATACTTCCAGGCGGGAGAGTCGGCGATCCCAAAGGACTCCAACTGCTCCTACCTCGCCGCGCCGGTCACTGATGCGCTCGCGCTCGCAGCGGGCGCGCTGCTGTTAGCCAGGGGGATCGCAGACGACGAACCCGCGATCGCCTTCATAGGAACATCGATCGCGACGATCCACGCAGCGCAATACCTGCACCACAAGAGGCAGTAATGGGAGAATTCGCAACGGTGATCCTCGGACTGGGGCTCATCACGATGGGAGCAGCGCTTATCACCGCTACGATCACCGGGTACCAGCTTCCAGCAGGAATCACCGAGATCGCCGTCACCGTGATCGCCATCGCAGGCCGCGCGCTACTCGCGAGCAGACAAGGCGACGCAGGGACTCAGGACCACCCAGGAGATGTCACAGCTCAGGCGCCTGATCCTCTGCCTAACGGAACGGCGACTGATGCGCAGGACGCCGCTGATCTCCGAGGTAGTCCAGCCGATTGATCGCAGGTGGCTGATCCTAAGATCGATCCACGCCGATCCACCAGGCCACGAGATACCCGCTGACGGCACGACAGCGCGATTCCACGCGTCAACCCTCCTCCGGTACCACTGAACGCGATCAACGTCGGCAACGGACCACTCTGGGCCGCTCACGCGCGACCTGAGCTCCAGAAGGCGGATCAATGCGTCGCGAAGTGAGCTCTCAAGCGATTGGTTCGATCCAATCTCATCGATCGCGCACTCGATCGAGGTCCGATCGGCCCAGTCATGGCCTCGCGCATAAACGTAGGCAAGCAGCGCGGGCAGATCTTGCACGTCAGGCCGCGCGGCATTATGCTCCAGCGCGTCAGATATCACATCAGGGGATACGATCATGCCTGGACCTATACGAACCGACATCGCCTACGGTCAAGATCCGGCGCTCGAAGAGCTGAAAAGAGAGACGCGAGAGCTGCGCCGCGACCTGCACGACCTCGCAAAGACGATCGCGAAGCAAAACCCAGCGCCTGCGCAAAACGGGATGAGCGAAAACGTTCTGCTCCAGCTTCTGATGAGCGAGCGCGAAAAGGCCGAGAGGCAGTCAGACCGGCTTGCGGAATTACAAAACCCGCTCGCACAGATTGAACAGCTGCAAGCGCTCGCCTCCCTTATGCCTTCCCAGCCGGAGGAGTCAGGCAATAAGATGCTCGAAGAGGTGATCTCAACCGTCGGAGGACTCGTTGCCGCTAAAATGGTCAAAAGCGAAGCGCAGGAAGGTGACGGAGCCGCTCATCACCACGATGAGGAAACTTACGACCCAGGCGAGCCATGATCCAGAGACGCACTTCTTACTGCGCCTCATCCTGGCGAATAACCCTGCTCCAGCGCCTTGGGCAGTCTGGGAGTGGGCAAGGCGCGACGTCCGATTCCATAACGAGTGGCCTCAGGTGGTCTCGTCTCTATCCCGGCTGCTCCAGGCTCCAGTTGGAGACTGCAACGATCTCGCCGTCGCAACCGCAGCGCTCCTGCAAGCAGCTCGCTACCCAGTAAGGTGGGCTCTTGGTTTCGACGACGAAGGAAAGCCGAGGCACATCTGGACCCAAGCCTACTATGATGGGAAGTGGCTCAATGTGGACCCGTCTCCCGGAGCGGATCCTCCGGGAGGAGCTCCTCCGTATCAGGTGATCAACGCAACGATCAGCGCATATGAACCGGTAGACATCCTGAACTAACGCAGCCTGGACGCAGGGCGCTCGCCGTGTTTACATCGCGCGAGCATGCAACGGAGGACCGATGAGAGGAAACGAGCACTTCAGCCAGGCGCAGGTTCAGGGCATCACAGACAAGGCTGAGACCCTGATCAACCAGGCAATCGCGAAAGCAGAGAAGCTGGCAGATGATGCCTGGAAGAAGCTCTCAGACGCCTTCGAGGCAACGTTCTACCCAGAGACTCATCGCCACAAAGAGAGGAATTCAAAATATAAGACGGCGATGAACGCTCTGATCAAAGAGGCGCAGGCAGCAGCGGCAACCGGCGATTATGTGAGCGCGTACGCGATCGCAAAGGCAGCACAGTCTCTCGGTCAGATGCCTCCGTATACATCCTGGCCGCAGATCAGCAGCGCACGCGCGCAGATGACGGAACAGGCGAGGCTGCTCGGTGAGGCGTACGCGGGCAAGGCTGGCGCACAGATGGACAAGGGAAAGGGCGGGACATACTCCGTGGGCGGACTGTCCCTTGGCATAGCAGCCGCAGGGATCGCCGTTGTCGCGCTGTTCCTCTCTATGAGAAAGGGATCCTGATATGGCGAAGTTTAAATCTCAAGTTAACAAAAACCACAGCGTCCCAGGGCTGTTCCAGTCGCCAGTCGCCAAGTACGACAGGAACGCATCGATCAAGTATAAGGCAGACGGCATCACGCCGAGCGTCATGTACGTAAAGATGCCAGGCCCAGACGGAAAACCTCTCCCACAGGAGGAGAGCTATGGCTACGTAACCGGCGGATTCGACCAGCTCACAAAGCCCACTGACGCGGACACTGACTGGAACGTCTACAGGCAGGCACCTTTCAGGCAGGGGAACCTTAATATCGAGCCACCAGACTGCTCGCCACCCTGGGCCGATCTAAAGGTAGCGTGGAATCTCCTGCCAAGCCAGCCGGAGCTCATGCGGAACATCGCGAATAACATGGTGGGATGCGAGCGAAGGTTTGACCCGGGAGGAGGTCCGTCAACAGCCGGCTTCGACAAGCCGCTCGCGGCGCAGAAGGAAGACGTGAAAGCGGTCGCCAAGAGTAACGCGATGGCTCCTCCTGGCGTCCTGGAAAATCAGCAGTACGGGACCTGGCTTAAGAATCAAGCCGCTAAGGTCAACATGACCCTCGCTCATCCGCTCTTCGCGTTCCTGTCCGGTCCAGAGTACTTCCTGCAATACGCAAAGAAGAAAGGATCGACCACACACGCTCCACTTCCCGCCAGCGCAACAGTGGTCCCGGTCCCTAACTATGCGGTCGATATAGCTGACGGAGTGGTCCTGCTGTGGGGGCTGGATAACCAATACACGCAGAACGCGATCTACGAGTTAACTCGAAACTTCGGAGAGGACTACGGCGCGAGGCTCGATCAGATGATGTCGATCTTTGATGCCGTGGTAGCGAAGGAATCCTTCAAAAAGAAGAAGGCCCTCCTCAAGTATGGGATGCTCCCATCCTTCGGGATGACCGGGACGATTCCTCCTGCCGGCGCAGGGAAGCGGGCCTACGACCACGATGAGGGGCGCAGAGAGCGTAAGAGGCGAGGAGATCGGGCGGAAGAGAAAGCGGCGATCGAGTTTGACGAATACGCCAACTCGATCCTGATCAGCAATGCGCTCCAGATCACGGAGGCGATCGAGGACTTCATTGCATGCGCAGGCCAGTTCACGGCTCGGAGCTACAAGCTCCACCCGGCGCAGTATAAGACCGATCGCCTGAATATCGTCTGCGGGAAAGAAAACTTCGGAGCGTACAATCCGACCGAGCTGGCAGCTGCGCTATCAGCCGAGCTACTCGCGCAGCGAGGCGAAGACGGAAGCAAGGCTGGAGGTCCAGACCCAGAAGACAAGCGATCGATCCTCCCGTGGCTCGCGGCAGGTGCCGGTCTTATTATCGGAGGCCCAGTGGGGGCAGCCGCAGGATTTACACTCGGAAGCGCACTGGAGAAGAAGTAGATGCCAAGCCAAGAATATTGCCAATCTGTATACGATCAGCTGACCTTCAACGGGTTCCCAAACTCGGCCAAGCAGATGTTCGGCGAGCCGCATAACAATGCTGCCTTCTTAAAGGAGAAGCCGGGCCTTACTCCCGACCTCACTGCTGCAATGCAGGAGTGTGCGGGCATGACGGGAAAGAAGATGATCGAGCGCGCTGTGAGGGACATGACACCAGCCGAGCGATCCGAAGCTCGTCAGTACACGAAAGACAAGCTCAAGAAGAGCGGGCAGAGCAAGAAGCCGGGTAAGACCGTTGTTCAAAAGGTAGGAACAACAGACTCCACGCAGGACTACAACGATATCATCGAGGCCATCGATAAGGAGGAGAGCCCCTTCGGGTTTCTCATGGGATCCTCGTTCGGTGTTCCCAACTGGGCTCTCTATGCGGGCGGAGCGTATCTTCTTTATTCGTTCGTGATGAAGAAGCGATGAGCGACGCTCACCTGCTGGAGTACGTGCGCCGCGTCGATCCAGGCGCGATCGAAGAGTACGAGGATCGCACCCTCCACAGGGCTACGCGCGCGACAGTGATCGATGTGGACGAGCCTGAGGGGATCATGACGGTGCTCGGCCCGGTGTACGCTGTGACGTACACAGGGACTCTCCAGGGCGATACACACCTCTACGAGCACGAGTTCAAAGGCGACGCCCGCCCTACGCTGATGGTCGACGCGAACAACCGGCTGCATATGGTAGGAGGGGATTATCACGTAGCAGACGTTGGGATCGTAGACGGACCTGGGGAGAGATCGACGCGCCGAAAAAACCCAGCAAAAAAGCAGCCAAAGATCACCTTTAATGCATACCCATACTCCTCGATCGCCAAGCACGGAGAGGCGGAGTACGACGTGATCGCAGGCGGGGAGCCTGTGGGGATCCTCCGAGGCGTAAAGCTCGGAGGAGGAGCCGGGAT
>TARA_R110002074_G_scaffold104070_1_pt1 | contig 10228 bp, 9 predicted proteins | sample TARA_R110002074 | Tara Oceans TARA_R110002074 (sample SAMEA4397215) | marine metagenome | biome: Polar Biome; feature: [MIX] marine epipelagic wind mixed layer (ENVO:01000061); material: water (ENVO:00002006), including particulate matter (ENVO:01000060) such as... | depth 10-100 m
ATGATTTTCATTGAGATTCAAACCTAATCCGTCAATAAATCCTTGGTGGAATACAAAGTCGTCCGAAGTAAATTTATCATTGGTCTTGCTACTCTGAACCACATCGCCATAACACAATTCGCTATTGATGGCCAGCACATCAAAATGATGGTCGCCAATTTCAATATTCGCTTTTTTCAATTGAATGTCGGTATCAAATCCTTCGTTGAATCCATTAAAATAAGCATTGGTCAATGACAGGACTTTATCGATACCCAAAGGCATCAATGACACTTTCCGGCTGTTATTTACAAAGGAAACGGCATCGTTAACAGAAGCAATAAATTCCTGAACGTTATGGTCCATTTGCTTATGAATACCCTTTTCGACCTTGCGGAATGGGTTGGTAAACTTCGGTGCGTTCAAAGCTTTATTGTGCGGAAGTATAAAGAATAGGTAAGAAGAATGTTTAATGAATTCCCGACCTTTAAAATAATCGTGTGTGGCACGTTGCAAAAAGCTTTTGTTCGGAAGTTCTTCCGCCAAATATTCAGCTTTCTGATAGATGTCCTGTTTGTGGATAACCGTGGCAATAGGCAATGATTTAAACGCTTGAAACCACGAACCGTGAATATCCTCAAAATCTTTTTCCGCGAGGGAATAGATTTCAGGATTGTCCACTTGATAGCCCAATACCACATTGCCGTTATTAGCGAACACGATATGGTCTTGAATATCCAAAATAGGATGATATGCCGATAGGTTAATTTTCTTCATATTGGTTATTGGTTAAATGCCCATTATGGGCCTACATAGTACATACGACTTCCTTTTTTGTTACTAATTGTTTGTGGGAATACCTTTTTGATGTGCATCAATGCAGGGTTTTTGGTAATGTGAGTCAATACGATATACAGTACACCGTTCAATAGAAATACTGAAATGATAACAGTAAAGCTGAACGAAAAGATGATGAACAGCAATGAACCGATAACAACGGTCATCATTAAAGCGAACAATGATATGGGCAGACCCATTATCACGGCTCGCTTGCGTATGTTTTTATAGACCTCGAATCGTTTCATTACACTACGATGCTAATGAGATACGTAAAGATGCCCACGACTGCTCCTGCAATCAATACAAAGACCAATACGCGGGTAATCCCTTTCTTTAAATCGGCATTTTCGCCAAAGAAATGTCCAGCATTAAATAGGAAGCCAATTAAAAAGATAACACCCAGAATAATGGGGAAAATGGTTCGGATAGTATCAGAAACATCGTTTACGGAATCTTCGATACCACCGATTTGTGCAAAAGTTGTACTTGAAATAAGCAATGATAAGATGGTTACATAATGTGATTTTTTCATAATCAAAGTGATTTAGATTTTACGTCAATTTTGATATTTGAAAAATAGTGTATATTGCAATACAAATAACTGATAATCAGTAAATTGTGAATAAAATAAGTTTTGATATCAATTGTTTTTATTTGATGCGAATTGGTATCAAATTTTATGAAAATTGAAAAGTGCTATGTTGATAACTCTAAAATTTTGGAAGTGGGTAACGCCCAAAAACGTCAGTTTTGTGATTTTGATGCTACAATTCTGTGTGATTTTCGGTCAACAAAAAGTCATTATCATCGACCCTGGACACGGTGGAAAAGATACTGGTGCAATCGGTACAAATAGTATTCAAGAAAAGGATGTAGCGTTAAGCATAGCCAAAGAGATTATAAGGCTAAATAAAACCCTTTTAAATGACAAGTTTGATATGTATTCGACCAGATATAAGGACACTTTAATTTCTTTATCCGATAGAAGTCGATTGACTGAAAGCTTAAAGGCTGATGTGTTTGTATCGGTACATTGCAATGCCTCTTACACATCGGCAAAAGGAATGGACATTTACGTGCATAATACCAACGATGAAGAAGTACTTATAAAGAAATCTATCGGAATGGGATTGTCCATTTTGGAAGAAAGCACTCTGAAATTGGACTTTAAAAAACGAGCAGTTCGATTCGCAAATTTTCAAGTGCTACGTGAAAATATAGAAATTCGCCCTGCTATACTCATCGAAATGGGCTTTATTTCGAGCACCGATGAAGCAGATTATTTTTTAAAGCCCAAAAATATAAGAGCAATGGCATTGGCCATTTTAATGGGATTGTATAACTATTTAAATGTTGGGTTATGAAGGAAATATTTATGGAAATTGTAAAGAGCATTAGAAAGATTATTATAACTATCTTCAAAGAGATAATTAAAACTAAAAATCCTCAATCCTAAATTTTAGTTTTTTGTCAAAATATAACTTGTCAAAATAATTTTGTAGGGTTGGGTCAGTAAAAACAACATATTCACTTTCACATATTTCTTTGAAGTTCTTTGGGTCTTTTAGGAACATAGCACATACATCCAATTCATCATTGGTTATTAATCTTCCGTGTAGTAATTCTCTATGCTCCAAAAAGTTAAAAATCTTTCTGGACGGATTACTGAAACTATTGTAAAGCACTTTCAAAAAAGTTTCTAAATCATCGACATATATTGACCAAGGGTAAGGGTCTTCATTATTTTTCCTTTTAAGCATTAATCCTAAATCGGTTTGTATGGAAGCAAATCTTTCTGAAGTAACTACAATGCAAAAAATCTCGTGAATTTCATTCCTGATAATTACCTCCGATTTATTTTTCAAGCTAACAATAACCTTTTCATTGTTTAACAATTCCTGTTCAACCTGATAGCATTGGTCATAACCTTTTTGAATACAGTCGTTAAAGTCAGATTTAATTCTTTGGTATGCTTGTTCCGTAACCCTTCGTGGTTCTCTATATCTTGAAGCCTTACATTCAATGATATAGGCGTTATTATCCACAAGGATTAATATATCTTTTTCTTCTGGCTCGTTGTTTATGTAATAGTTGGTGAAAATTTTAATCCTTTTTGATTTTTTGAAGAATTTTTTAAATATATCCAAAGTATGGCTTTCCAAAACAACTTTTCCTCTACGGAAATTTACTTGTTCTTTTTCCTTTTTTGTTTGAGTAAGCGTGGTATAAAGTAAATCATATAGAGCTGAAGGCAATTGTTTTTGATATACGTTTAAATACTGATTATCACTAATTCTTATAATCGGTTTATTTTCTAAAGGATTTTGTTGGGAATAAAATAAATTACTATGATTATCTTTAATATCAATTGAAAATAAGCCACAGAAAATATCAATATGTTTTTCTTCAAAAGAGAGGTGAAAATCTTGTTTGGCAAAAAGTAAACATTGGTGGGGTTTCTCACAAAAATTCAAAAAACTTTCTTGGGTATCATTCGAAAGTTCTAACAGCTTATCTGTAAACTCATTCTCTGCTAATAATCCATTTGCAGATTGCCGAGCCAGTTTGTCAAAGCCTTTGTCTAAAATAAATGACTTTGAATTTATTGACTTTGCACGATAAATTAATTCAGAATGATTGCATAAATTAATTAAGGTTTTTAAATCGATTTCTAATTTTTCCTGTATTTTATCTTGATAAGGTTTAAACATCCTAATAACCTTATTTACCTCTTGTTCTCTATAATTTAATATTCCGTTTTGAAAGTAATTTTTGAATGCTAATTCGTGAACAAGTAATTTTTGTCTTTTATCAGAAATCTCATCAAATTCATTTCCATCATAATTTTCTGATAAATAGAAACTAACTATCTCTAAAAGAATGTCAGCAACTTGCTGAAGTACTAAATCATTTTTTTCTGAATAATGAAGTTCTTCCTTGCCTGCCAATGGTGTAGAGAGTCTTAACATTATCAGATATAAAGAATCTTTTAATTTTGACTTGAATTTTTCTGAAAATCCAATATTGCTTCTTTCTGGATGGTGTCTAATAAAATCAGCAAAAAAACATACAAAGCTCTCTTTTGTATAACGAGAGATTATTTTTTGAATTTCTAATGATTTTTTCTCTAAATCTATTTTCTTCATTTTATCCTAAAAACATTATCCTTAATTTTTAAAATCGTTACAAATGGATTACAACATTTTTTATATTTCATCAAATTCAAAATTAAGATTTTGCAATTCTGGGGTAATCTCTAACGGGTTTCCTTTTTTGGTTTGTCTGCCAGTTTCTGATATCAAGTGTAAATTGGTTTTGGCTCTTGAACAGATAACATAAAGTAGTTTTTTTGAAGCGGAAACAGGGTCTCCAGTAAAAATGTCATTCCAATGTGGGATATACCCATTTAGCAAACCATAAGCAATAACGGTTTCAAATTCCTCTCCTTTAACACCAACGCAAGTATTGATGACGACGCCTGACATTTCTCTATAAAAACTCATAAATGATGCTATGTCACTTGGAACTTGAAACGTTGGGTCTTCAAGACGGCTCTTTATTACATCGAAAAAGGTCTTCCTATTTATAAGAAGTTGTGCGTAAATAGTTTGGTCAATCCCAACAGCCTCTAAAAACTGGTCAAAACAATCATTAAGATAATCGATACCTTCAGTTTCATTGGATGTTATCGAGTTAATCAATTTCAATACATTTCGCTCTGTTTGATATTGTTCGCTGAATTCAGTATTGGTATGTTCTTTAAAGTTTTCAATTACTTCAGAACACCATTTGTATCGCAATGAATATATTTTTGGTTGTGGCTGCGTTAAGAACAACCTCGATAACTTATACCAAATGTTATTTCGATTTTTTGACATTGGTGCTAAACCTGAAGCATCAAAATTTACATCTGGTAGTTTAGCTCTCAACTGTTTTGTGATAGTAGTTATTAACCACCATTGCGGAACCAATACGCATATTTCATCTTCTGGAATTCCATTATCTAAACTATGCTCTATAAGTCGTCCAATTTCATCTACTAAATATCCTTTGTCAATGGTGTTATTGTACGTTATTATACTATCAACGTCTTTATTAGTACCAATAGCTTCGATTTTAATTGGGTTTGTCTGAAATATAGAGTAAAAGTCAATAATTTTCTGTGTTGACCTATAATTTCCAGAAAGCGTAAGTTGTTCAATGGGTAAAGTTTTTAACTCTTCCTGTATTTCTTCCAAACTTTTGGCAATGCCACCCAAAGATGCGTAAATTGCTTGGTCTGTATCTCCTACTAAAAATAGATTTGAGCTACCTTCCCCAGTTGTTACAATGGAAGAAATAATTGCGTAAAGCAAATCCTGTGTATCTTGATATTCATCAACACATATAAGGCTAAAAATGTTCGATAACGTTTTTTTTATTTTAGGATGCTTGGTTAAGAGTTTGTATGAATAAAATAGTAGAAGCTCAAAATCAATTAACTTCTCTGCTTGTAGTCTTTCGTGATAATCCTTAAGAACTCTTTTTTGAATTGTTTTTGATTCAGCGAATGTGCCGTCCCTATTGAATCTAAAATTAATTGGGTCAATAGGTTTTAATTTATGCTTTTCTTTAAGTTCGCTTATTATATCCGAGGCATAAGTTTCATCTGCAATTAAATAGCCATTTTCAAGTTCTGGTAAATAACAGGAATAGGGTTTAATAATCCATTCGAGACAGAATGAATGCAAAGTGCCAGACCAAACTCGTTTGCTATTAATTCCCATTGCGTTTAATCTGCGATATATTTCTTCAGAGGCTCTTACAGTAAAAGTCAGGGCAACAATTCTCTGCTTACTGTCTAAATCAATATTTTTTAGAGCATAAGCGAGTTTATGAATAATCACTCGTGTTTTTCCACTTCCAGGGCAAGCAGTAAGAAGTACATTTCCATTTTTAACAACGGCATCTTTTTGTTGGTCGCTTAAAGTATCTAAAATCATATAAACGATAAAAATTTAGTAAACTGGTCATTAGGAAAGTTAGCTATATAGTCATCAATAACCTGTTGGTCTTCTTTATCCTTAAAACTAATTTTTGTTGCTACATCGTAATAACTATCATTTTTACTACGACTAATTTTTCGTAACCTGTATTTAGCAGTTTTAGCTTTAGACGCATTATTTAGATGGGAAGATGCAAAAGCAACGGCTTTCAAAATATATTCAGGAATATAAGTATTGTAAACTAAATTATCTGCAACAACTAAAGCTAACCAGCCTTTACCTTTTTTATCCGCCAATCGTAAAACTTCCACACCTGCAATTGAGACTTCTTTATCTTCTAACTTTTTCTTTGAAGCGTCAATAGCTGCTTGTTGCTTAAAAATTTCAGGAAGTGATTGTACGTATTCGTGGCTATTCCCATTCAAAAGGAAATCAACTTCAAAGGTGTATTTAGAGTAAAAAGGAATCAAGAAGTCGTTTTTGTCACAAAATTTATCCAATTCCTTTTTTCTTTCAGCTCCACTAATTTGCGATGCCCTACAATGTTTTTCATAAGCAGAATCATCAACTTCATTTGCAGGTAAATTGACAATACTGGCATCCAAGTCAGTTAGTATGGCACAGTTTTTCTGAATTCTATCCTTATGGAAAAGCCTTGCAACATTTTTAAAACCTGTACTTCCAATGTTTACGAGACTTATCCCAATTTCATCGAGCGAAATTCCAAAGACTTTTTTAAACATTTGAGGAATGAGAATCTGTTCTGCATCGCCTTCAACCAAAACAACGCCTTTCGCGAAAAGCAAGTTGCTTCTTATGGCGTCCAAGTACCTTTCGGCTCTTGTTATATAATCATCATCAAGATTGTTAGATGGTTGATATACCAAAGTCTGCATATTTCCTCGGCTTAAAATATTTACTGAACTTATTCGGCTTACAGATGAAATGTGAGTAGAATGCGTTGAAATAATAACCTGTGTTTTATTGGTTTGCACATTATCAAAAAGGGTTTTTTGAATATGCGTATGAATATGTGCTTCTGGTTCTTCTATTAAAAGAAAATTTGCAATTCTATCCGTTCTGATTTTTTCATACTCCAATAGCTTTAGTGATAGGTAAATCATATTTGCACCTCCCAAACTCAACTCCCATATTTTACCCATATAACCTTCTTCATCTGGGTCGCCAACCCATAGTTTGAGTGATTGCAGTAGTTTTTCCATATCATTTGGAAGTTCTGATTTGACATCTATATTAGGGCCGTAAGTAGTACCCACAGCTTCCTTAATACTTTTGTCAATTCCATCTTTCACATCCTTTACTTCTTTGAGAGAACTAATTTGGTCGTTAAGTTTGTTAACGCTATCAATGATGTCCGTTTGTTTTGAAACTTCAATAGTTTTTTCCTTTCCTCGTAATAAATTAATCAATGGATTAGTAGAATAGGAACGTAAGTCGCTTTCGACATCTCGAAGTGCTTTAATGAACGTACAAGAAACCTCGTTGTGCACACTTATTTCCCTCGGCAGAAACGTTCCAAAAATCAATTCTTCTTTATCATCTGGGTTAGGGAATTCAACAGCATCAAAATCGCCAACATACTTTTTATAGGTAGTGTCATCACTAAAATCTCCAGAGCCTCTGCATAAGTAAGACGTTTCATAATCATCAATCGTAAGTTTATCAAGAAAAAGCTGAAGCCCTGCTACACTTTTACCTGCGGTTTGTGAATAATCATATAATTCTTTTCTAAACTTATATTTTGGTCTAAAGTACACCGAGTAACTTCCAGTCTTTTTGCTGCCTTCCATATCTCCCGAAGATTGTACTGCCAGTACCTGTGCTTCTTCACTCGCATCCAGTTCGTCAAAAGTAACCGATAAAATTATCCAATGTCCAGCCCATTTACCCAGACTTCGGTTAAAGTCAGACTCATTAAATCTTATATATCTTGGAAGTTTATCATCGATTAAAACTCGTAAAGCAAAAAAGAGATTGGTTTTACCTGAACCGTTCTCCCCCAAGATAGTATTTATACCTTTTTTAAAGATGAATTTTGAAGTATAGAAATTTCTAAAATTCCTTATAGATAGTGAACTGATATGCATAATAAATATTTTAAAGAAATAAAAAAGCCAATGATTTCCCATTAGCTTTATAAACATTAGTATTTTAAGCGTAATCGCCTATAAATATACTGAAATGTCTTTTTAAATTCTTACGGATTTTTACAATTTGTTAAAATTTTATTAAGACATAATCTATGCGTTTAGAAGTCAAAATTCTGAACATTGTTTCGTAAATTACTTCTAATTAGAGCATTATATTCTCTAATGTAAATTACAATGAAAGCTATAGCAATATTCTTTTTGAACGTCTTCCAAAACATTATTGGGATGACCTTTGGTTGGTTGTTTTCGCCCAAAACCAATCAACATTCTTATCGGGCTTTGTCTGATATTGATAAGGTAAAATACCTTGAGAAAAGAAGGCAGTATAAAGGTTATAAAAAGCAATGGCTATATTACAGATGCAGAGAAGAAGGGTTATTGGAAACCTATTACAAATTGTTCAAAACTGAATTTGAAAAACAAGATACTGGAACGAGGTTTAGCTTTGGTAAATATCAGGGCAGGTTCGTGGAAGAAGTTTGGAAGTCCGATAAAAAATATATCAAATGGCTTTCGTCTCAAGACTGGCTTGATGAATATTTGAACGAAAATGATATGATTCACGAGTTACTACATTTAGAGGAAGAAAACCAAAATTAGATTTAATCCCTTTTATCACGACTGCTTTTATCAAAGGCAATTAAATTGAACAGTTGTCGCATCCTTGAACGTACCCTATTCCCATAACGTTCCTCCAGTTCTTTGGCATTTAGGTTTGTAGTCGCGTGGGTCTTAATTTTGTGGCTTAAAAATAAATCATAGCGAGAAAGTATGATTTCGCCCATTACATTACAGTCCTTACCAAAATGCCTTCCGGTTGGTTCTACGCCCAAATCATCAAAACAATAAAATCTCTTATCGCCATAATTTTCAATGATGGTGTAGCCAATATTGTTAAATGCAAAGGCAATGTTTCGTGTGGGTATAACCTCATACGATTTCTGATGTGGCACAATATGGCGTAACAATTTCATCAAACTGGTTTTTCCGCATCCAACAGGACCAGAAAGTAAAATACCTTTATTGATGTCGATATTTAATTTTTTACAATTAGCTTCATCCTTGATAAAATAATTACAGAGCTTGAACAGAATATCACGGTCTTCTTCAAAAATTTTAAATTTCTTGCCAAATAGCAATTTTCCTTTGGCATTGAGGTAAGTGAGCATTTTATCAAAATCATAAAGCATTTGATTGTCTTTCAGTTCTCCCAATGAATATTGAACGCTACCCTCGATAATGATATGTGGTTTGTGGGGATTCATAAGGGTTCATTGTAGTTTTTGTTGGAACTTGTCTTTAGGTTGTCCGTATTTTGGCTAACTGCGACCATTGTTTTTTCTTCTTTTATCTCGTCCGCTTTTAACATCCAGTTGCGAGCTGTGGCGTGCCAATCGACAATTTTTGTTTTGCCACCTACTTTCCAGCCGATACCTTGGTAGTGGTTGTAAAATTTTTTGGCTTCCAATTCTGGCCAATTTTCTTTTTCAAAAAAATCAATCACTTCATTTTCATTTTTTGGCTTGTCAAGTTTAGTATCATTTGTATTGTTTTTTCCTGTTTGTATATGTTTGTTTATAGATACCACCGCTTGTCCATCGCTTGTCCCGATACTGGTACGACTTGGGTACAGAGCTTGTCCATCACTTGTCCCAAAATTGAACATCTTGATTCGACTTCCTTTAAAGGGGTTGTGTGAGGGTTCGTACAATAGGTATTTCCAATGGTGCATTTCTTTGATGCAACGATGGTAAGTAGTTTTTGAACCAATCTTGGAAAACCGCATCGCTTCTTCTCGATTGATATAGAATTCCATAGGAAAGTGATAATTGTTCCACAACTGAAATAATGCCACGTATAAACTGATGTGCGTGGGATTTAAACGGCCGTCTTTTGAGAATTGTAAGAAAACGGCGTTTAAGTGCTTTATGTAATTGACCTGCTCCAAAACGATACTAGAATTTATTATGAATTTTGTTATTTTCCATTACGCTCATTATTTCTTCATAATCGTAATAGAGTACACCGCCAACTTTTGTGTAGGGCAATGTGCCATTGATTCTTAAATTCTGTAAAGTGCCTGAAGAGATTCCCAAAAGTTTTTTTATTTCAGGGGATTTTAACCACCTTTTGGTAATATGGCCAGATTGGCTGTTGAGTAGTTCCTTGATATCATCGAGCAGTTCCAGTTTGAACTCTCGAAGGTCGTCTGTGGTAATAATACTTGTAGGCATAATAGAACGGATTAAAAGA
>TARA_R110002074_G_scaffold88716_3_pt1 | contig 10228 bp, 28 predicted proteins | sample TARA_R110002074 | Tara Oceans TARA_R110002074 (sample SAMEA4397215) | marine metagenome | biome: Polar Biome; feature: [MIX] marine epipelagic wind mixed layer (ENVO:01000061); material: water (ENVO:00002006), including particulate matter (ENVO:01000060) such as... | depth 10-100 m
CAGTCAAGGCCCCGTACTACGGAGAGCAGCGAAGAAATCTATTGAAGGATTTGGCGGTCTCTGTCGGAGCGACCTTTGTTTCTATCGAGGGAGGGGTCGAACTTGCAAATGCCACTCTCAAGGATTTGGGAACAGTCAAATCAATTGATATCACCAGAAACACTACGACCCTGATTGGGGGCGAGTGTGACGAGACCTTGGTGGATGAGAGAATTGAGAATCTCAAGTGCGAGATGACCGATACTGCAAACCTTCACCTCTGTGAAATGATCCAAGATAGAATCACTAGACTTGCTAGCGGCATCGGTATCATTCGTGTCGGAGCCCCCACGGAAGTTGAGATGATTGAGAAGAAGCATCGACTTGAGGACGCCCTAGAAGCTGTCAGGTCAGCGCAATTGGAGGGAATTATCCCCGGAGGAGGAGTGGCTCTCATTCGCGCAGCCTCAAAAACAGAAATGACCTTGGATAATCAAGATCAACTCAACGGCGCGCAGACTATTTTGAATGCAGTAAGGGAGCCAGTCAGGCAGATTGCCATCAATGCCGGAGACTCAGCCGATGTTGCTCTAAACATTATCGAGGCTGCCGACGATGAATCGGGTATCGATTTTTCTACAGGCGAGATTGTTAATATGTTTGATTCTGGCATCGTCGATCCCCTCAAGGTTACAAGGACCGCTCTCCAGAATGCAGCATCCGCAGCCTCGACCCTGCTGACTTCGGATCATGCTATCATCGAGGTCTGATATGAAAAAAGTACAATTTACAAGAACGGTGGCACTAGAAGACATACCCAAAGAGGTGGCAAAGCTTCTAAAACAGTCGGGCGAAATCTTCAAGACATCGACCACAGGTACCTTTTCTCTATTGGAGCAAGAACTGATTGAGAATGAGAACTACACTCAGTTTCTTAAAAACCTAGACGAACTCCGGGTCGAATTGGCCAACGCGGATACGGTGTTAGAGGATTGCAAAAATATTATTGCAGGATATATCCAGATACTGACCTCGCCGGAGCAGCCAGAGCAGGACAAGCTATCGCCGGAAGACCGCCTGCGCCAAATGAAACAGATGATGCAGGATATGCAACAGGGGGGTGAAGAATGAATTATGGCAAGGGAGATTTGGTCTGGTTGCCTTCTAACATAATGCTTACCCAAATGGATGACAATCGGGAGGTAAGCAGGTGGACGAGAACCGATAGGCCAACCAACGCAATTGTTTTGAGTGGCCCCATCGGAGCCTACTACTCTGTATTGTTCGAGGGCCAGAAATGGTTGGCCAGAAAAATTGACGTATTTGAGACTAACGGAAACTTGGAGGTGGAGAGTGCTGATTAAGTTGGTGGAAGTTTTCAAGAACGGGTCATATAATGAAGGCGGGTCAATTCGACCGCGATATTCATTGCGAGAGACATATGTCAATCCAGACCATATTGTATGCATGAGGGAAGAGAGCGAGCTAAGTATTAACGAATCCGAGTCGGCAGTAATCAATGAGATCGATTCTCGACAGGAATTCACAAAGATCCATATTAATCGTGGCCAAACAGGGCTAGACATCACGGTCGTCGGATCACTCAGTGTCGTCCAAGAAAAGATGATTGGAAATGGAAAAGAACTTTTGAAGGGGTGAGGGGAAAAGCAGGTGTATTTTGTTCTTTTTACAAAGAAAGACTGCCACCACTGCGTAGAGGCTCTAGATGTTTTGATGAGGGGGCACCGTTCGTATGTGCTCCACGAAACAGATGACCTTGACAGGTTGGACGAGTTGAAGGAAGAGCATGAGTGGCCCACATTCCCAATAGTTTATATCTCCAACGGCCAGAGGAGACGCCTTATCGGCGGCTGCGCGGAACTAAAACAGTTTCTCGCAAAAGACATGGTACAGAAAGGGATTGGCTTCAGTGAGTAAAGATGATATAAATGATGGTAAGACATTTTTAATTGAAAGGGCATATCTCGGAAGATGGCTCAGGTTGTTGGCGAGAGAAAAGGTGATGGCACACTCGCTAGTGAAACAACATGTTGATTATGATTTGGAAGACCCATCAGGACAAATGCTTTTCGCCATTGTGTGTGAATATTATGCAGCCTGCAACCAGTTGGAGGAGATAATTAATAAATTTCTGACATTGCCGGGACCAGTAAAAGAGAAGTCAAAGGATGAAATACCTCTCAGTCAGCTTGAATATATGTCATTTAACTCCTACATAATAATGATTGAAACGCACAGAATTACACTGAGAGATAAGTATAACATATCTCTGGAGATTAACTAACTATGAGCGATAAAGAAGTTATAAAAGAAGACAAGCCCGTAGAGACCAAGGAAGTGGACCTTATCCCGAAAGCCCCATCTAAGCTGGCGCCTCGCGGTATCCGTACGTTTACCGTTTTCCGAGCCATCGACGAGACCGGAGTATCAGGCGACGGAGTTGTGATTGAGGGAGTTGCACTGGCAACAGGCCAATGTATAATCCACTGGCTCTATCCTCCACCCAGAGGTGGAATCGCAATCTTTGAATCGATGGATGATTTTATCAAGGTCCACATCGGCCCCCATCCAGCGAACAATACAATCATTACTTTCCAAGACGGCGAACAATTGAAGTTTGGGGATAAAAACAAAGAAGAGGCTTCCGATGAGGACAGTTGAGAAGCCATGGGGCAAAGAAGAGATTTGGGCAGAGACCGATAGATACCTTGGAAAGTTTCTATACATCAACGGCGGGGAGATGCTCTCTCGACAATTCCACGAGATGAAGGATGAGACAATCGTTGTTATGGAAGGCCCGCTCCGCTTGGAGATTGGGGAACCCGACACGGACGGCTACAATGTGTATGAGTTGGCCCCCGGAATGTCTTATCGCATCACACCACACACCATCCACAGATTTTGTGCCAATGAGGGCACATCCGTCAAACTAGCAGAAGTAAGTACGCCAGAGATTGACGATGTAATCAGACTCGAAGACAAGTACAAAAGATAGTTTCATTTTTATTAACAAAGGAGAAAGAATGACTATTGATGATAAGCTCTCAGAGGTTCCTGGGAACGACAACACTGATGTAACCCTCCAGTTTTCGGATGAGTTTCATGGCCGCCACTATGAGGATGCATTTCAAGAGTGGGGTGTTGCCTCTACAGAGACGGTCGACCGCCTTGCGGAGGCGATAACTCATAAGGACTTGGGTCTCAAGACGGTCTGGTCCGAAACAGTAACTCCAGTCGAACTCCTCCGCGACCGAGGTTTTCTAGAAGATTATGAAAGAGGTTCGGGGGGATTTCAAGACTATATTGCTGCAACCATTCGCGATAATTATTGGGATTGTGACGAGATTCTAGAACTTTCGACCGAGCAGTGGGATTACAAGGAGGGAGCACTTCATGTCTCGACCCAGTTGAAGACCACTCTCGGTGCTCTCCGAAGAGCCCGCAAGAACGGTTTTAATCTTTCGGGATGGACGGCTAGCCTCAAATCTGGCCCCGGAGAACTTGACGTTAAGTTTTAGAATTGGTATTGACAAGCGTTTTTATATGGTTATATTGTAGTATGAGATGGGGAATACCATCTCAAAATAAATAACTGAGGAGAAAAAACAAAATGGCATATGCAATTAATATCTGGGACCCCTTCCAGAACCGAGTAAATCGTAGGGGAAATTCAATTGATAAGGTTGTTAATGATATCTTTAATGATTTCAATAACTTCTCAACTCGACCTCGCTCATCACGAAACGTGGATGTGTCCGAGACGGAAAAGTCATACGAAATTTCTGTTGCGGCACCGGGCAGGGACCGGTCTGACTTTGCAGTCACGCTCAAGGCCGGAGTACTTCGCATCACTTTGTCAGAGGACAATGAGACTAAAAGCACGCTTGCACAGAGTCCTTTCGACTACACTTGGAAGACTCCCAAGGGCGTCGGAGCAGAAGAATTGTCAGCGGTATACGATGCTGGGATTCTTAAGGTTTCTGTGGCGAAGCCTGCAAAGGAACAGGTCGCGACAGAAACAATTGATGTGAACTAGTGACTGACTTTTTAAAGGTTTTGGGGGGCCTTTTGGTCCCCCTTTTACTCTCTTCGTGTGAGACATTCACGGGAGATTATGAAGCCGAAAGCCACGTGCTTTTCGTAATGGAGCGCGCCGTGGATGGGGGGTGTTTAGCCTCGCTCCATGTTGATGGAGAATATGTTGCGAGGGTTGAAGTGGACAGTTGTGCTATTTACCTGCACACAATTACCAATAAGGAGTAAAAACAATGGCAAATGTTAAAACAAGTGGAAATAAAAAGTCTACTTCTAATGGACGAAAGAAGACTTCCATCGGGAATGGAAAGTTTAGTAAGTTTGGAAAAAAGGGCGGTGGCCAAGATGGCTCAACACCCACTGGAAATTACCGCAAAAAGTCACGCGGCCAAGGATAAAATGAACCATTCAGATATTTTTCTTACAGTTCGCATCTTTCCCCTTTCAAAGGAGGCAAGGCTAGCCGTCGAACAGCACGGCCCCGTAATGCGTCTCGTCGAAACCTCAAAGGACGGCCCATTCAAGGACTGGGATGACCAAGTTCTCCTAAACCCCCTTCAGGGCATGTCTGCCTACTGGTTCCGAAACGGAATTGATATGGAATATGAACTAACCTAAACACAAAACTAATTATATTAACATCAACTAAAGAGGTTCTATAAGTGGGGTTTGATTTTGGTAGAACATTGAAGCCTGGTGATATGGTGGCCTTGAAACGCCAATTGAATCCTCTGTATGAAGAGGAAGACTACGGAATTGTACTGGAACTTAGAGATATATCGTTGATTGATGAAGAAGAGGACTGGTATTCGATTCACTGGCTGGGATCTGGTGAAGAAGAAATTTGGCCAGCCAGCAAACTGCGCTTGGTAACAAGAGCAATACGCAATAGTGGGGATTGGTCCGATAAGTATTATTTGTGATGAGAGCAAACTATCAACAGTTTGCGAACGGGTCGCCACTCTTGAAGAGGGCGAGAGAATTGCGAAAGAACTTTTCAGAGTTCTCGCAAAAACCGGTGGAGTGGGCCTTGCAGCAAATCAAATTGGAATCGACAAGCGCGTCTGCGTTGTAAACGTCAATAGGCCCATAACCCTAATCAACCCCCTCGTCACGGGAACACACGGAAGCATAAGATTTTATGAGGGGTGTCTTTCTTTCCCCAACAGGTGGATTTTAACAGAAAGATACTCTTCGATTGCAATTGACACGATGAATTGGGAAGAAACAAAATATTTTAGCGCAAATGTGAATATTCTAGAGTGCGTTGCCGTCCAACATGAAGTAGACCACGTATGGGGGATAACAATGTTCCTTCGGAAAGTGGATGGAGATTACGGGAAGAAGAAATGACAGAAAGAGAAAAATACTTTATAAAGAAAATCAAGTCTAAATTCAAGAATGTTAATGTTGAGTTGAAGACAAAGGATAACGGATTTCAAACAATATGGCTCAAGAAGGAAGAGAAAGAAATCCCCCTTATGTGGAATATTCCAGTTGCGGATTTGGAAGATAAACACGCAATGGAAATATTGATTCAGGATTGTCAAGATTATTACAGAGGAAAAAAGTCCCAGAAAGACGAAGAGGGTAAAGAGGAAATTAATATTTAGGAGACAGGATGTTTTGGGGTACGGGGAAAAGGGAACAATAGTGTATCGTTCGTATGCAAAAGTTGGAGACTTGGTGCATGAGAGGCACCATCCAGATTGGATGGGGGTTGTTATCGAGGACTTTTGGCGCGACAATGAGCAGTTCTTGGTAATTGAGTGGTTGGTAAATCATAATAATGTTACAAACCACAACAGAGAAGTGATATCTGCAAGATACATTACCATAGTAGACAAAAGGGGCGACGATGATTGATGTCAAAAGTTATCGAATCAATACAGAAATTTCAGAAAATCGAAGTCGGGGACTTGGTATTCTTGGGGAGCGACATCGAGTCGGGTCCAATTGGAATTGTGTTGAACGAGATTATTGTTTGCGAAAGAGATCAATTAGTGAGGGACATAGACAAAAGATTACCACCCAACGAGCGCACCGCGTTCACGAGGAGGGAGTACAAATGCTGTATGATTGGCAAGAACGGCAAGGTAATCAATATGGTCTTTTCCGAACACGATTTGATTGTAATAAGCAAGGGCGTAAAGTTAATAAATGATGTACGGGAAGAATGATATTATGATAACTTTGAGTGCAGAAGAAAAGGAAACAATCAGCCGTATGGTAATGGTCGACCAAGCCGCAAGAATATCAGTCGAGCCCCAAAAGGGAGACTTGGTAAAAGCTTCTGGCGTCGGCGTCGGCGTTGTCATCGAGGAAATGTGCGGTACCGACCTAATCAAGGTCAGTTGGTTCACTCAAGGAGTATTCGGTTTCGCCCCCTACACGGTGACAGAGGACCACCGCGATACTGTGACCGTAATCGCAAAATCTACTTAAACTTCCGGTGGCCATATGATATCATATGTTTAAGAGGAGCAAAAAGAATCTATGTTAACTGAATTTTTTCTCAACCTGAGCCCCATGGCCCGGGCCGGCGCAATAATTTCCGCTTGGGCCTTCGCACTCGTTGGCATCCCGATATTAATTCACAAAATCAATAAAAAGCTTGAATAATATAAAAAACCATTCGTCTAATGTATATGGAGGAATTAATGATTGATGATAAGACTTACGCCGGCATGCCCGAGAAAACCTCTGCACGATATTTCAAGGTAGGTGATGTTATTAGGCATACCCCCTCAAATATAGACCCCCGCGCAACGGATTGGGGACTCGGCATCGTCGTCGAGGCCACTGGTCCAATATTTGAAGCATTCTGGCTTGGCGACGACAATTTCCGCAAGAGTGATGCACGCCTATCGAACAGCTATGTACTCCAAAATGTCGACCCCATGCTGGAAGTAGCCGATAGGATTAATCGAATGAGGCCAAAAAAAGATTAAAAAGTTTTATATTTTAACGCATAGTTAAGATAGAGGGCTGTTATGACAAGTTTTTTTGGTAAAGACCGCAGAAAGAGGGTGAAGAGCACAGCGAGTCAATTTATGATTGAATTTAAAAGAGTTGGCAAGCGGTGGAAGCTTTCGACGCAATCTTTCGTACGAATATGGCAGACCTCAGACTCTCTAGGGGATTTTTTGAACAAAATTAATTCTGCCTCTAGAGATAATCACGGCGAAGAATATTATTCCTCCGATGACCCCACATTAAAGTCGAGACTGAGCTATTTAAGAAATCATCGCAGTATTCCACTACGCGAACATGAAGATGAGAATAACTTGTGGCACCACCAGAAGTCAGGAAATATTAACTGGAAAGAGTTGAGAGACTTTTGTGAAAAAACATCAGGAGAATAAAATGCAAGACAAGACCCTAAACAAACTTAAGAGAATGAAGAAAGCAGAGCTTATCGAAGAGGTTGTTCGTCTCGCTGACGAGAACGAATCGCTCTGGGCTATGCACGATGAGATGAAAGCATCCGACATGGCCAATTACAAACCACAGTTCCAGAAGATGGTTAACCGCAAGGTCAAAGAGCTTAAGCATATGATGATTAAGCCGATTCAGGCCTTCTCCATGGGCAAAAAGAATAAATAAGCGAGGCATCCTTGTATACCACCCCGGAGACTCTCGGACTGGGCATATTTGCTGCCGCAGGACTTAGCGCACTGATTGGCGTGGAGCGAGAAATCCACGGACAGCCCGCTGGTCTGCGAACCCACATAATGGTGGGTACGGGCGCAGCCCTGGCCAGCGTCGTTTCCATCTTGTTTTCAGCGGACTGGTCTAATGACGAGTTCGGGAGCGACCCCGCTCGCATCGTCGCGCAGGTTGTTAGTGGGGTTGGCTTCCTCGGCGCTGGAGCCATTATGCGCTTCGGTGTTAGCATCAAGGGGTTGACAACCGCCGCCTCACTGTGGACAACGGCCATCATCGGTATTGCTGCTGGCGCAGGGTATTACGCACTGGCAAGTATGACCACTGCCATCGCCACCCTCACACTGGCACTGATTGGTAAGGCAGAGAAGTGGATTTTGACTCCGTACCACAACCACGAGCTTAAAGTTTCTTTGGTCGACCGTCCGGGTATCATCAACGACCTTCGCGAGATGTTGGAGAAGAAAAGAATTAAAATTCTTTCAATGTCAGCTAGTGTTAGCGCGGACAAGATTTTAAAGTTAAGCCTGATTATCCGAATGCCATCTGAATTGGCAATGGACGCCCTCATCAATATGGTTAACGCTGTAGAAGGTGCTCAGACTTTGGAAATTAGTACAGAGGGAGAATAGTATCAATAGTAAAAAAGATAAATCACGGGCAAAATTTAGAGTGGGCGACCTAGTTCGTTTTAAGGCCGGCCATGGCCCCACCGGCTCAGTGATGCTGGTGACGGAAGTCGGTTCCGATGGTGTTTTCATCGAGCCTGACGACCCATCCCCGATGCTGTCTCACAACCTCATTCGATACTGGCACCCGAAGTACGGTGATGGTGGCTGGTCAGGTCGGAATAGTTTTGAACTCGTCGCCGAGGTCAACACTCAAGAATGAAACAGAATCCAGAGCTTATTATTTTCACCGGCCCCATGTTCGGAGGTAAGACAACTCGCCTCCTCGCCGCTCTGGATAGGTACCGACACCAAAAGAAAGAAGTTGTTCTCCTCAAACCAAAATCAGAAGGCAGATACTCCAACGAGTCAGTCATCACACACAACGGGGCAAGCTGGAAGTGTCACCGCGTTACGACGGGCGACGATATCGTTGCTGCCTCCGAGGGGGTTGATATCGTAGCTGTCGATGAGGTCTTTATGATACCCGGCGCAGCCAGAGCATTGACCCGGCTTTTCCTACAGGGCAAGACGGTTCTCGTCTCATCCCTTCAGCTTTCCTACGAGCCAAAGCCATTGCCAGAAATTAATTCTTTGATGCCGTTCGCCACGAGGGTTGAAATCTGCCCAGCGGTCTGCTCCGAGTGTGAGAATGACGCATTTTATACTCGCAGAAAGAAAAGTAAATCAAACAAGCAAATTGAGGTGGGGGGAGCAGATGAGTACGAGCCTTTATGTTATGGACATTACAGGGAATATTGGAAATCAGAAGTTTTTTAAAAAAAGTTTGAATATTATCTGAATGTAGCCGTCTTATTAGTGTGGAGGAAAGAGATGAAAGTCGGTGATTTGGTAAAGGAGATGGGATACGGGCTTGGAGTTGTTGTTAGCACCGGTTCGCATGCCTTTCCTGGCGGCACGATGGTTCAGGTTAAGTACAGTTGCCACCCTGTCGCCCTGTGGACTCAGAAAAAGCACTTGAAGGTTATCAATGAAAGTCGGTGACTTGGTTCGGGTACCTGCCACTGTTAACGGCAACCACGCCATGGCAGCGTGCGTCGGGGTTGTGTTGGACAAGGCTGGATATAAGATTATGGTGGGAACTCCACGCGGTAATGAAGTGTGGGACGAGTACGATATCCGTATTCTGAGGACGTGAGATGAAAGTCGGTGATTTGATTACAACGAGATATCCGCAAGGCGTTGAGCAAGCGCATCCTACCGGAGTTTTGCTTGACATTCGAGATGGCGGCTATGGCATGATTCTCTTTGCGGGAACGACTGAGCAGGTCTCTGTTTTTCTAGGACTTTTCGAGGTTGCAAGTGAAGCTTAATGACAGCATGCTGGGAAAGATTTTTGCTACCTTCGCCGTCTTGGCGCTGGTTATTCCCGTTGTTGTTATTTTTATATCTCTCGCTCTTTATGACTTTTCACACGAGTCTTGCTTGCGAGCTTGTAAAGAGAGATATAAATTAAACATCGATAATTGCTGGTCGGCGTGCGACGATAGATGCAAGGAGAAGTTCGGCAAATGAAAGTGGGTGACTTGGTTAGGTGCAAAACGACTCCCAGCGATATTGGGATTGTTTTGAGAGAGCAGGGTGGTTCGTGCCTGAATGTTCAAGTCTTGTACACTAATAACATGGGTATGATGTGGAAACATTGGACACCTGTGGAGGCGCTGGAGGTGGTAAGTGAAAATCGGTGACTTGGTAAGAGTACATCCGACCCGGTACTCGTTGCCCGGACGTTTGCGAGATATCGAAGACCCAGATGGTGGAATCGGAGTGGTTGTTGAATGCTCGGAGCCGACAATCCACAACCCTACTCAAATCATTTCAGTCAGCTTCGGCGAGGG
>TARA_R110002074_G_scaffold1537_1_pt1 | contig 10222 bp, 9 predicted proteins | sample TARA_R110002074 | Tara Oceans TARA_R110002074 (sample SAMEA4397215) | marine metagenome | biome: Polar Biome; feature: [MIX] marine epipelagic wind mixed layer (ENVO:01000061); material: water (ENVO:00002006), including particulate matter (ENVO:01000060) such as... | depth 10-100 m
GGCTCGCCGACCGCGCGGAGCGCGCTGGCGAAATCGGCCACGGCATGTTCGTCCGGCACGTATCCGGCGGCGAAATGCGCCCGCGCTGCGGCCATGTAATCGCGCGTCAGGAAGCCGTGCAGGATGAGCGCCAGAAAACGGCGTTCCGGCCGGCCAATCCGGCCCATAATGCCGAAATCGACGGCCCAGAGATCGCCATTGGCCGCCGCGAACAGGTTTCCGGCATGCATGTCGGCATGAAACACGCCGCGATCGAGGGCCGTGCCGAGAAAGGCGCGCGTGAGGGTCGTGGCCAGTGCTGCCTTGTCCAGGCCAAGTGTCTCCACCCGGGCCGGGTCGCTGAGCGGTGCACCCATAACCCAGTGCGTGGTCAGGATGCGTTTGGACGACAAGGTCCACTCGACCTCGGGGATGCGATATTGCTCGACCGCCATCGCAGCTTCGGACAATTCCGACGCGGCGGCGGCCTCCAGCCGCAAATCGGTTTCGAAGCTCAGCGAGCGGGCGATCGTGGCGACAAACTTTTGCGGCTCCAGACGGCGGCTGGCCGGGACCAGTTTTTCCGCGAGCGCGGCGCCCAGTGAGAGGGTGCGGATATCGCGCGCGATGCGCAGCTCGATATCGGGGCGCAGGACCTTGACGGCGACCTCGACACCGCCTTGCGTCGTTGCGCGATGAACCTGGGCGATGGAGGCGGCGGCGATCGGCGGCCCGAAGGTTTTGAACAGTGTTTCGACCGGTGCGCCAAGCTCGGCCGCGATGATGGCGCGGGCCTTGGCATCGTCGAAGGGGGGCATCCGGTCCTGCAGCCGCGACAGGCCGCGCGCGAAGCGTTCGCCGATTACATCGCCGCGTGTGGCGAGGATCTGACCGAATTTGACGTAGGAGGGGCCAAGCTTTTCCAGTGCGCGGGCCAGTCGCTCGCCTGGATTGTCGGCCGTGTCATGCCGGGCAAACAGACGCGCCAGTCGTCCGGCCAGCCGCGCTGGGGCCGGATAGAACGCCTGATACTCGACGGGGAGAATCGCGTCGTGCCGCATCAGGGTGAGCAGGGCGCGTAGCAATCGCGCGAAGGAGGCCAGAGTCGCAAACATGTCGGAGCTGTTTAGAGGCAGCGGCTGTGATTGGCGAGGGCGGCGTGGAGTCGCGGTGCGCCGGGCAACATCCCTCCTTGCTCTGTGCTTGCCAAAGGTTAGCATCAGGCAGGAGCCAGTCTTGAGATGCGCCACACAATCGAGTTCGATCATGAGAACCGGTGGGTTTTGACCAGTTTTCATGGCCCGCTGCGGATTGAAGACGCTGTGGCATTGTTGCGGCAATCAGTCCTGTTCCCGGGCTGGACGCCAGAGTGGGACCGCATCATTGATTATAGCGACGGCCTGCTGGGCGATCTCGATATCGAAGCGGTTGCGCGCGGCAAGGCCGATCTGGGCGAGATTCTCCGGTCCGCCTATGCAGGTAAGCCGACACTGAGCGCCCAGGTCTGTGCGGACCCGATGAAACTGCCGCTCGTCAAATACTGGATCGGGCTCGGAGCCGGCGATTACCCAGCTGGGCTGAAATTATTCGACAGTATTGCCGAGGCCCAGGCCTGGATAATGGCGAGCCGGGACGCGCGCTGAGGGATCAGGCCCAGCCGGTGTGGAGGGCTGCAATTCCGCCGGAAAAATTCGTGTAACCGACCTGGCTGAAGCCGGCGTCGCGCAATTCGGCGGCAAAGCTCTCCTGGTCGGGGAAACGTCGGATGGATTCGACCAGGTATTGATAGCTGGCGCGGTCCTTGGCGACATGCTCCCCGAGTTCAGGCATTACATTGAATGACCAGGCGTCGTAGAGGGATTCCCAGGCTCGGCTGGTCGGGCGCGAAAACTCGAGGCATAGGAAGCGGCCGCCCGGTTTCAGAACGCGCCGCATATCCTTGAGCGCCGCTGCACGGTCGGTGACATTTCGGATCCCGGTCGAGATCGTGACGCAATCAAAACTGTGATCCTTCAGCGGCAGGCATTCGGCATTGCCGGTCACCCAGTCGATCCGCCCCGTATGGCTGGCCTCGACGCCGCGCTTGATGCCGGCTCGCAGCATTTGCTCATTGATGTCCAGCACGATCGCTTCGGCGCGGCGCGGGTCTGCGCGGCGTTGACCGGCCCGGTCCGCCTTGGTCAGGAAGCTGCGCGCCAGATCGCCCGTGCCGCCAGCCACATCCAGCAATCGCTCGCCGGGCTGCGGGTTGGCGCGTGTCATCACCATGTCTTTCCAGGCGCGATGCACGCCCAGCGACATCAGATCATTCATGAGGTCATAGCGGCGTGCCGAGCGATCAAACACGTTTCGAACCAGCCCGGCCTTTTGCGTGCGGTCGACATCTTCAAAGCCGAATGGAACGGTATCGGCTTGCGCGGCTGGATCGGGAAAATCGCTCATGCGCCGACAATAAGTGAAGCGGGCGCCCACGCAAAGCGGCCTCGGCGGTTCGTGATGCCGCAGGCCGGGCTGTACCGGGCGGGTCGGCGGACTTGCTCGCGCCGACCTGGTGTGGCCAGCTGGATCGCCGCCTGGGTCCCGGGATCGTTGCGGCCCGTTACATCAAAACTGCCAGCCTGGGCGAATGACCCGGCCCGGCGTGGATCTGAACTGGAGCGCCCGTGCCTGAACTGCCTGAAGTGGAAACCGTCCGGTCCGGTCTGATCCCGGCCCTGCAAGGCCGCCGGGTCGAGCAGGTCGTGCTCAATCGCCCCAATCTGCGCTTCCCCTTCCCCGAAGGCATGGTCGAGCGGCTCGCCGGACATCGCGTCGAACGGATCGACCGGCGCGCCAAGTATCTCCTGCTGCGGTTGACCAGCGGCGAGACCCTGCTGGTCCATCTAGGCATGTCGGGCCGGTTTTCGATCGAGGCGGCGGCGGCGATGCGGCAGCCCGGAGACTTTGTCTACGCCCCGCCCGCCAATCCCAAACATGATCATGTGGTGTTCGAGATCGAGGGCGGGGTCACCATTCGCTACAATGATCCCAGACGTTTTGGCTTCATGTTGATGTTCGAGACCGGCAGTGAGGCTGGCCAGCCCAACCTCGCCGGCCTTGGGCCCGAACCCAATTCGAACACGTTTTCCGGCCCGGCGCTGGGCGCGGCGCTGGCGGGCAAGCGAACCCCCGTCAAGTCCGCCCTGCTTGACCAGCGCGTTGTCGCTGGCCTGGGCAATATCTATGTGTGCGAGGCCTTGCACCGCGCCGGTATCAGCCCGCTGCGCGAGGCGCGCAATATTCCCGGCGTACGTGCCGAGCGCCTGGCGACGGCGATCCGCAATGTCATCGAGGAGGCCATCGCGGCTGGCGGCTCTACCTTGAAGGACTTTGCCGGTGCGGATGGCGCGCTGGGCTATTTCCAGCATCGTTTCAACGTCTATGGCCGCGAGGGTGCAGCGTGTCCGACTTCCGGGTGCGGCGGGGCGATCACCCGTATCGTCCAGGCCGGCCGCTCGACTTTCTTTTGCCCGTCCTGCCAGCGTTAGGCCTGCCAAAGGGGGGATGGGCGCGCGAATTTTCCCGTGACGTAATCTGGCCTGAACTGGCTAATATCCTGGCAATATTCAAATCTGATCTGGAGTAGGCCGCATGACTCGCCAAACCAAATTCCTTCACCGCCTGGCGTCCACCTGCGGCGCGATCTTCGCTGCCACAGGGCTGGCCATGTCCGCCGCCGCCGGCGCATCCCATGCTCAACTGGCCGATTATTCCGACCTCGAGGCCTCGCCGGCCTTGTGGCATATGTCCGATGCCGATTCAGATATCTATCTGTTCGGCACCTTCCACCTCTTGCCACCCAGCCTGGATTGGCAGACCGGTGAATTGCGCGCCCATCTCGCAAGTGCGGACTCGCTCTATCTCGAGGCCGATGTCCAGGGCGAGGGCGCGCAGGCCCGGGTGCAGGCATTGGTCGTCCAGCTCGGGCTCAACCCGCAAGGCGTGACGCTGTCTTCATTGCTGGATGCCGAGGCGATTGCCCTGTTGGCGAGCGTCGCGCCGAGCGTTGGCGCGACGCCGCAAATGCTGGAGCCGATGCGGCCCTGGCTGGCACAGATCGTCCTGTCCGTGGCGCAAATGCAGGCGCTCGGGCTCGATCCGGAAGCGGGCGTCGAGAAGGCGCTCCTGACCGCAATCGCCGGTTCTGATGTCGAAATCGGGTATTTTGAGACCGCCGAACAACAGGTTCGGGTTCTCGCCGACTTGCCGGACGAGGTGCAGGTGCGCGGTTTTACCGAAGGCTTGCGTGAAATGGAGCGGACCCCGGCCCTGCTCGACGACATGGTTCGGGCCTGGGCGGCGGGCGATGTCGACGCCATTGACCGGATCGTGAATGCCGAGATGCGCGAGGGCGCGCCCGAGATGTATCAGGCGCTGATTGTCCAGCGCAATCATGACTGGGTGCCGCAAATCCAGGAGTTGCTCGACGGCGAGGGCACAGTCTTCGTCGCGGTCGGCGCGGCGCACTTGAGTGGCGAAAACGGTGTCGTGGAGCTTTTGCGCGATTCCGGCATTATCGTTGAGCGGCAATAGCTTGGTCAGTGCCGCCTGAGTCCCGGACTGCTGCCGGTATCGACCGGCGCTCCGGTCTGCGTTATAGCGGCGCGGTTTTTTCGCGCGGAGCTTCCGCGCCGGCATACGGAGCGCCGACATGGCTTACAAGACGATTCAAGTGAAGACCGAAGGTCGCGTCGGGGTAATCACCTTTTCGCGCCCTGAGGCCCTCAACGCGCTGTGCGACGAGTTGACCACGGAACTCGCAACAGTACTTGCCGCATTCGAGAAGGATGCCGGGATTGGCTGTGTTGTGCTGACCGGTTCGAAGAAAGCCTTCGCCGCGGGTGCCGACATCAAGGAATTGCAGGCTCGCGATTTCGTCGGCCTTTACATGCACGACCCCTTTGCCGAGACCTGGGAGGCGGTGGCCCGCTTCCGCAAGCCGATCATTGCTGCGGTCTCCGGGTATGCGCTCGGCGGTGGCTGTGAAATCGCCATGATGTGCGATTTCATCATCGCATCGCAGACTGCCAAATTCGGCCAGCCGGAAATCAATCTTGGTGTCATGCCGGGCTCTGGTGGAACGCAGCGCCTTCCCCGTGCCGTTGGCAAGGCAAAGGCGATGGATATGTGCCTGACCGGGCGCATGATGGATGCTGAAGAGGCCGAACGCTCTGGCCTGGTCTCGCGTGTCGTGCCCGCAGAAGACTTGCTGGACGTGGCCATGGAGGCCGCTGAGGCGATTGCCGTCAAATCCCTGCCGGTTGCGATGATGACCAAGGAATCGGTCAATCGCGCCTTTGAAATCGGCCTGACGGAAGGCGTGCGTTTCGAACGCCGGGTCTTCCAGTCGCAGTTCGCGCTGGAAGATCAGAGCGAAGGCATGTCTGCCTTTGCCGAGAAGCGCGCTGCGCATTTCAAGCATCGTTAGTCAAACTGGCGGCAGGGGCAGTTGACGCCCCGGCTTCTAGGGCCTATACGCCGCCGCTCACGGATTTAATCGGGCTCTGGTCCCGGTCGCATGAAGAGGTTAGAACCCATGGCCAATACAAGCTCGGCCAAGAAAATGGTCCGCAAGATTGCGCGCCGCACTGCCGTCAACAAGGCTCGTCGCTCCCGCGTTCGGACTTATGTGAAGAAGGTCGAACTTGCGATCGCCGCTGGCGATCAGGCTGTGGCGAAAGCCGCACTGGTGACCGCGGAGTCAGAAATGATGCGCGCTGTCAGCAAGGGCGTGTTCCACAAGAACACCAGCTCACGCAAAGTCTCGCGCCTGTCGGCTCGCGTGAAGGCAATGGCTGCCTGATTTCGCGCCAGGGCTGAATGAATTGAATACGTCCGGAACTCGCGTTCCGGGCGTATTTTTCTGTCCGTTCGCCAAGCCACTTCTTGCGCCGGGCTGCTGACCCAAACAGCGCCGTGGTCATATAATATTCCTGATACGGAGCTGTTTTTGCTGCGCCTTTCATGCCAGGCGACCCCCTGTTCCATAAGAGAATCTTGTGGTGGATTCGAACCATTCGCCGCAGAAAAAAAAATAACACATTTGCCAAGCTTCGGCCCGGTCACAGATTTCCCGTGTCAAGCGAAGAATCTCGAAATGCGGGCGTTGAATCATGTTGACCGACTTTCGGGAAGCGGTAACCTTTGACGCTCTGAGGGCGATCATTCCGATGCGGAAAAATTCCGGCTTCAACGCGGCAGGGCGGCGCGTTGAGAAAGCGTGAATGTGCCATAATAACAAACACCTAGCTCTCACCTCGACGTGGAGCAACTGACAAGTGTGGCGGACGATGGCATATAAAAAATTGGCAGTTTCCGAGACGAGGACAGCGGCATTCGAGGCGCATGGGGCGACCGAAATTGCGGCGGTCTGGCGTGCGGTCCGGGCTCGTCTTCGGACCGAGCTGGGCGATGCGCTCTACTCCCAGGAAATTGCCCGTTTGCGTGTGCGTTTGTCCGATGCCGGTGCGATCATCGTCCTGGCTCCAAGTACCTTCAATCGCGACTGGATTGAGGATCATGTCGGAGCGCGGATTCGCGCGATTTGGACCGAACTCGATTCCATGCGCCGCGACCTGCTTGTCCTCGCCGAGGGTCAGGCCGAGCCACAATCAGACGTGGTGCGCGATCGGCCGCAGCCTGCAGCACCCGCCGGAACCGCTATCGTGCCCGGCGCGCGCCAGGCTGATGCGATCGAGCCACGTTTCAGTTTCGACTCCTTCCGCGTCGGGCCCGCCAATGAAGTCGCGGCTGCCGCGGCACGCAGTATTGTTTCGGCGGCCCGTCCGCCCTTCAATCCGGTTTTCTTCTATGGCGATTACGGTGTCGGCAAGACGCATCTCATGCATGCAGTCGCCAGCGCCGTCACCCAGTCACCAAGCCCGCGCAAGGCGCTCTACCTCACGGCCGAGGAATTCCTGTCCGGCTTCGTGACGGCGATGCGCGCGCGCGACACCATAACCTTCAAGGAGACGGTCCGCGGGGTCGATTTCCTGCTGATCGATGATGTCCATTTCATTGCCGGCAAGCCGAAGACCGAGGATGAATTCCTCAATACGATCGCGGCGCTGATCGCCGAGAACAAACAGGTCGTGCTGGCATCGCATCGTCCGCCTGCCGAGCTGGCTATTGCTGATGACCGTCTGCGCTCCTTGCTGACAGGCGGCCTGGCCTGCCCGTTGAGCAAGCCGGACCTGGATTTGCGGCGCCAGATTCTCGACTGCAAGATCGCCCAGGCGAAATGCCATTACCCTGTGTTGAACGTATCCGAGCCGGTGCGCGATTTCCTCGCGGCCCGCATCACGACCGGTCCGCGTGAACTGGAAGGCGTGCTCAATAATGTCATCTGCCGCACAGCCCTGCTGGGCCTGCCGGTGACGATGGAGGCGGTGTCTACGGCCCTGCGCGATTTGTCTCTGAGCGCCGAGAAGCGCCTGACGGTTGATGAGATCCAGAAGGCCGTCGCGACCCATTTCGGTGTCACCACGACAGATATCTGCTCCAAACGCCGCACCCAGAGCGTGGTGCGTCCGCGCCATGTGGCGATGTATCTCGCCAAGGTGCTCACCACGCGCTCCCTGCCGGATATCGGGCGTCGTTTCGGCGGCCGGGATCATTCGACTGTGATTCACGCGGTCAACAAGATCATCGCGATGATCGAGTCCGGGGATCCGATCGGTCAGGACATTGACGCCCTGACCCGTGAGTTGCGGGACTGATTTCCGCTGGAAAAAGCGTCCGCGGCTGGATAATTGTCTTGCGGTTGCGGTTTTTCATGTATCCTCTTTTACCCACCCTTTCCGGTGTCGGCTGATTTGCCAGCACGCCACCGACTCACGAAGACGTCAAAGCGGAACGCGAGATATGAAGCTGACGATCGAGCGTGCTACGCTCCTCAAGGCCCTTGGCCATGTTCAGGCCGTGGTTGAGAAGCGCAACACGATCCCCATCCTCTCAAATGTGCTGATTTCGGCGGGGCCCAATGGCGCGAGTTTCGCAGCCACTGACCTGGACATCGAGATACTCGAGACCACCGAGGCGCGTTGTGATGGCGAAGGCATGGTCACGGCGCCCGCTCACACCCTTTACGACATCACCCGCAAATTGCCGGATGGCGCTGACGTGACGCTGGAAATGACCGGCGAGGACCCTCGTCTGGTGCTCAAGGCAGGCCGCTCGAACTTCTCGCTGCCCTCCCTGCCGCCGGGGGATTTCCCGGTCATGCCGACCGAGGATCTCGAACATAGTTTCGCCTTGCCCGCGGCGGCGCTTGCGCGGTTGATCGACAAGACCCGTTTCGCGATCTCGACCGAAGAAACGCGCTATTATCTCAATGGCATCCATTTCCACGCCTCCGATCAGGATGGCCGCAAGACCTTGCGTGCCGTGGCGACTGACGGGGTCCGGCTAGCGCTGGCGGAGGTCGACCTCCCCGATGGCGCGGCCGGAATGCCGGGCGTGATCGTGCCGCGCAAGACCGTGCAGGAAATTCGCCGTTTGCTGGAAGACGCCAGCGAGGATGTCGAAATATCGGTCTCGGAAGGCAAGATCCGCTTCCGTCTCGGCCGGGCTGTGCTGACCTCGAAACTCATCGACGGGGCCTTCCCGGATTATGAGCGCGTCATTCCGCGCGGCAATACACGCATGATGTCGGTCGAGAACAAGCGCTTCGCTGAAGCGGTTGATCGCGTGGCGACGATCTCGATGGAAAAGTCGCGTTCGGTAAAGCTCTCCCTCGGTGCGGACACGCTGGTTCTGGCGGTCAATAATCCGGAGAGCGGGCAGGCCGAGGAAGAGCTGGCCGTCTCCTATAGCGATGAAGGTTTTGCGATCGGTTTCAACGCGCGCTACATGCTCGATGTTGCCTCGCAGATCGAGGGCGACCAGGCGCAATTCCATTTTGCTGATGCTGCATCTCCGGCGCTCGTCACCGATAGCGGCGACCCGGATGCGCTTTACGTGTTGATGCCGCTGCGGGTGTGAGCAAGCCTGCCGATACAAACGACATGACTTCACCGCCGCCGGTCGTCCCGGCGGCGGTTCGTCGTTTGCGGCTGACCGATTTTCGCTGTTATCAGACCCTCGACCTCGAGGTCGATGCCCGCCCCGTCGCGCTGTTTGGCGAGAACGGGTCCGGCAAGACCAATTTGCTGGAGGCCCTTTCCTTTCTGGCGCCAGGGCGGGGTCTGCGCTCGGCCGGCGCTGACGGGGTTGCGCGCAAGCAAGACGGCGTTGCGGCGCCGGCCTGGGCCGTGTTCGCTGAAGTCGAGACCTATGATGGTCGGTTCAAGCTCGGTGTTGGTGCGCGCGCCGGTGGCCGGCGTGAAACCCGGATTGATGGCGATCCGGTGCAGCAGGTCGAGCTCTCGCGCCTGGTCCCGATGATCTGGCTGACCCCGGCCCAGGACCGGCTATTTGCCGGGCCTCGGGCCGACCGGCTGAAATTCTTTGACCGTCTGGTTTATGCCGCCGACCCGGCGCATGCCGAGGCGGCGACGGCCTATGAAAAGACCCGGGTCCGGCGCCAGCGCCTGCTTGATGATGGCCGTACCGACCCGGTCTGGATCGACGCGCTCGAGACGGAGATGGCCGGACATGGCGTTGCCGTCGCCGCGGCGCGGCTCGAGGCGTTGATCCGCTTGCAGGCCGAAATCGACGCCCGGCCCGAAGGCGCCTTCCCGCAGGCTGATCTCGCGCTTGATGGTGCGGTCGAGGCCGATCTGGCTTCGGGCATCTCAGCGCCCGAAGCGGAGGACCGGTTCGCGCGTGCCCTGCGAGACGGGCGCGGCCGCGACGGGGCCGTTGGACGGACGCTGACCCGCGGCCCTCATCGCACCGAGCTGGTGACCCGGCATCGCGACAAGGACCAGCCCGCCGGCGATTGCTCGACCGGGGAGCAAAAAGCCCTCATCCTCACCCTGGCCCTGGCCCAGGCCCGCGTGCTTTCCGGCCGCAATTCGATCGCGCCGCTTCTGTTATTTGATGAGGCCTGTGCCCATCTCGATGCGGCCCGTCGGGAGGGTCTGGCCCGGGAGATCCTCGCAACGGGCTCCCAGGCCTGGCTGACGGGCGTGGAGCGGGTCTTGTTCGAGCCGTTTGGCAATCAGGCGCAATTCCTGAGGGTGCGCGATGCCGGCTTGTTGGCGGATGGTGAAGACGGATGCCGTGCCGGCAGTCCTGAAACACCCTAACAGACCCGCAACCT
>TARA_R110002074_G_scaffold104113_4_pt1 | contig 10210 bp, 13 predicted proteins | sample TARA_R110002074 | Tara Oceans TARA_R110002074 (sample SAMEA4397215) | marine metagenome | biome: Polar Biome; feature: [MIX] marine epipelagic wind mixed layer (ENVO:01000061); material: water (ENVO:00002006), including particulate matter (ENVO:01000060) such as... | depth 10-100 m
AAAGCAGCTCCAATGGGATGCGGCGGTTGAAGTAATACACACCATCCTTAACGAAGGTGAACGTAGGTGATTTGGTCTCCGACATGGTCTACGGCTCCTATCCCGAGATAAAAGCCGGAGTGAAACCAATGTGTTAACTGAAGATATGGTGCCAGGAGAGGACTCGCATATTCAACTTAATCATTTGATTTCAAAATGTTAAGTCTCGTGTGGTTTTGCTCGATACCCCCATCGATACCCTCAAGGGCAATAGCGTTTGGAGGTTCGGGTGCGAAGCAAGGACTCACCAGACCAACACTCGTTGCCTTAACTGAACATAGCAGAACACGTCGTTCAGCTCAATCTCAACATGGCAATGGGCCGCCGCAATCTGTGGCTTGATCCACATCAGCAAGCGGCTAGACTGAAGGCCTCTCGGGAGATTTGTCGAAACCCGAGCATCGCGATGCTCTTCATTCAAGGAGAGATCGTGATGAGGTTACTTTCAAAACGCCAGGTCAAGGAGATGGTCCTGTATTCACCGCAACACATAGCCAGACTGGAAAAAGCAGGCCAATTCCCCAAGCGGGTACAGCTGGGCTCGAACCGGGTTGGTTGGGTTGAGCGCGAAGTGCTGGACTGGCTTGAAGTGAGACTTGCGCGGCGCGAACAGCCAAACTGACACTCCTGAAAAGGAGCGTGGGTGATCAGGTGTGCACTATCTGGTCACCCATTTTTGCAATTCGCGGCCCATGGCATGTGTCATTAAGTGTATGCGAGAGGTGGCAGGCGCTGGCTTAGGGATCAGTCTTTGATTGCTTTGACCAAATCTACAATGAAGGTGCCGAAGGATACGTCCCGCAAAAGTGCTATCGCTGCAACAGCAACGCTTAGGATGGCAACCCACGCGTTCATTCTTGCCCTTCGCCCTCCCGCATCTCTCCTGTCTTCCTCACGTGAGGTGCGTCCTTCCTCAAGCAACGCACGGCGCAAGTTCCGCTTTGCATCCGGAGAAAGATAGCGACTGAAACTTAGCTGCGACTCATACCAAGAATGCTGGTCGGACCGATCTGGGCCTGGAAGATGGTACTGCCTTGCTTCTCGCAAGATCAGATTGGTCTCTGCTACCTCAACTTCCTCTTCGAGGTAACGGAGCATTACTGACCTTTCCTCTTCCCAGATCTGTCTCGAGTCCGCTTCAGATTTACCGTCCATCAGATTGAGGATACGTTGACGTTCCTCCTCTGCTTTTGCTTCGGCTGCATCCAGCGCCACTAACAATCTATCCTTCACTGACATTCGCCTCCTTGGCACTAACCGCCACCTTTGGACAAAAGCCGCATGTTCGCATCTAGATGGGAGCACAGCGTCGTTCATTTCGACGCTAGCCACGTTTTTCGCTTCGCTAATATTTTGAGAAATTGTAGATGCAGCTCTTAGATAAGCGGTCCAGTGCCTGTTGCACGGCCGCGTTCTGCGCGTTCTCTCTCTTCGAGAACTTCTCTCCACATATTGTAGGTCGATGTGACCATAACTTCGAGTTCTTCGCGGGAGTAAAGACCGACGCCTTCATCGGTGTGCAGCCGAACAGCACGGCGGTTATCCTCAGGCTGATGAAATTGCGCGATAGTCAAACGCACGTCGGCATAATCTTCGTCCGCGGCGCGGATACGTTCGTGCATCATTGAAAACGCGAACTTGCGCCCTTCAGATGTCAAACCCTTCGTCGAGCGGGGTTCGATAAAGATCGCGCTTGGCATCTCATCAATGGCGAGCACCATAGGCAACCAGAACGTCACCTTTCGACCCATGCCCATGGCGAGTGGGAAAAATTCTTGGCGTCGCCCAATAACGCGTCCTGATGAAGCAAAGTCATGCAAACCTAGTGCCACACGCCTGTTATAACGAAATTCCTCATCTGACCTGCACCGCTTCTTCAGTTCGGCTTCAATCACTACCCAAGGCGTAGCTTCGGCACTCCCAAAGTTGAGAGCGGGTTGGATGTTGAAAATGTCTTCGAAGCAGCAGCGTACGGGTTTGTAGGAAAAGGTTGAATAACCCCCCTTCATCTGCTCCAAACTTTTTCGCTTCATATCGTCTTTTTGCGGCGCGATACGAGCAAGGTCGATGTCAGGCAAAAGGCGTGTCGTCACTGGGTGGTTCTCCTGCACGAGGACTAGCGTCTACCGACACCTTGTGGTGTTGGAATCGATCAATGATAACATTATCAGGTATACGCATTCCAAAAGCAACGCCTGTTCTTGCTTTGTCCACCACCACATCCCAGGGCGAACCTTTTGCGTGGGATAGATCAACCAGCCGACCGGGTGACAACTTGCCATAGCGCCAGACGACCTCAGCAACGAGGTCTTTCACATCTTCCTCAGCTGGAAGTAGAATATCGCGCTTTTTCCCTGTCAGGGGGTCTTGAGCAGATGCCCGCATTTGAATGGCAGCCGAACCCGACTCCTTGAATGCGCGATAGACGGACGGGTGTACTGGACCGTATTGCCAAGCCTCAAAGTAGCCTGACACGAGTGGGCGCTTTGTCTTGGTTAGGTATATGCCATGAGCAAAATAGAGTAGCTTCTGCAAGGCAAGATTAGAGATCTTGATTCCACGCCCTTGAGCCTCGTCAAGCATCAGATTTGCAATTGCTCGTGGATCGTAGGCATTGCCCAAAGCTGCCGCCCTTATGTTCTTTATTTGTTCTCAATGATGCATCACTTTGGGGTGATTTGGCAATGGCGAATTCTACCTCTTTCATGACCGAAACGAGTGATCCCCTGAGTTCAAAAATCAGGGCTGGCGGAGCAAAATAATGAATGCCGCGTGTTTCTGTCAGTCAGGTAGTCGCACAAAAAGAATGTTGCAAAAATTTCTGCGTGTGACGTAACTACACCAATGGCCATTTTCTGAAAAGCCATAGTATATACAACTCTCGCTTGCAGCGCTTAACTGCTTTGACACATATTTCTGTTTTGAACTGTAAGGATATTCTAGGTCATGGCTCAGCAATCTACTGCTACGAAGTTGACCAAGGAAATTTATCGGCTGGATTCTACCACACCCTCTGAAGATATTTCCAGGCCGACCGAGGAGTTGGTAATCGGTATGGTTGGTGCTGTAGGCGCGGGTGTGTCAAGAACAGCAGCAGAACTGAAGACAATTCTCGAAAATGACTATGGATACAGTGTACAAATCATCAAAGCGAGCGACCTAATTCGTGAAAACGCTGATAAGACTGACATTTTGTCTCCAGCGACGTTGGGGTCAGACCGGATTAAGGATCTCCAAGCCATCGGAACAAAGTTAAGAGACCGGTTTGGTGAGGACTACATTGCTGCCAAGTCAATTGAACGAATCGCCGTTCAGAGAAAGACAGAAGGTGGATACGACGAGAGCAAGCAGGTTCCACAACCGAATCGGCTGCGACAAGCAACGATAATAGATTCCTTCAAACACCCGAAGGAAACGATGCTGCTCAGGCGTGTCTACGGCGGCATTTACTGGCAGTTTACGGTTTTCGCGCCCGACACAGTTCGAGAGACTAGGCTCAAGGCTCTTGGGATAGAAAAGGACGAACTCTCTGGAATATTTACTCGCGATGAAAATGACAAAGAGGGCGATCATGGCCAAAAGGTCAGCAAGACCGCATACCTTTCAGATTTTTTCATCAGGAATGACGGTGAGAACGACACTCGGCTCATCACCGTTATTCAAAGGTACCTGGAGATCATTTTCAACATATCTGTCCATACACCTACCACTGATGAGTCGGGAATGTATTCAGCAGTGTCGGCTGCCAGTAAGTCAGCCTGCCTTTCACGACAGGTTGGAGCATCCATATACTCGGCTGATGGAGAGTTGATTAGTGTTGGATGGAATGATGTCCCGAAAGCACTCGGGGGCCTGTATTCCACAAGCGATGGAGGTCATGACCATCGGTGCTATCTTTGGGGTGGGAAGCTTTGTCACAATGACCGCAAGAAGGAAGAGCTGTACGAGAAGATATTCAAAAAGCTTCAAAATGATGGTCTCCTAGCGCCAAGTGCCGATAGGAAGAAACTGCGCTCCGCGCTAATCGGCACACCGGTGAAGGACTTGATTGAATATAGCCGTTCAATCCATGCAGAAATGGAAGCGATAGTGTCGGCGGGTCGTACAGGTAAATCAGGTATGGTGGGCGGAACACTGTATACGACGACCTTTCCGTGTCACAACTGCGCTCGGCATATCGTCGCAGCGGGTATTTCGAAAGTTTACTATGTCGAGCCGTACGCCAAAAGCCTTGCTCTCGAACTCCATAGTGACGCTATTGCTATGACAGAGGGTGACAAAACGAAGGTCGCGTTCTTACAATACGAAGGCGTTGGACCTGATAGCGTGTTAAAGCTGTATCATCACGGGATCGAGCGCAAAGCGAACGGCAAAGCAAACATCGTAAACAAAATATCTGCGCTTCCAGTTTTGCCACCACCAATGGATGGATTCACAACCCACGAAAAACGTGTTATTGATCGTCTGGAAAGTGTTGAGAGTGTGCCTGTAGGCGCTGAAGTTGGGGGACACGCATGAGCAACCATGAGGAAAAGCGGCGGCAACAACGTGAGTTCCTATTTGTCTTCAACTCTCAGCGGGAACACGGTCAAGAAAAAGTACAAACTGACAACACAGAACGTACTACGGTCGAACGACAACCAAACGTCAGAGAAGGCCAAACGAATGCAGCACGGAAAAAGTTAATATCTGAACTACGTGAATTTGGCTGCTGATCATCGTTCCAGTGGTGGAAATGATAACGCACGAGGAACTTGAACCCCACCGCTTATGAAGCGATCGCTCTACCATCTGAGCTGGTGCATAGCTTCAAGGTGCCTATCAAACGGTGAGATTTCTACTTTGGCAGGTTTCACTCAGTAGGAGCCTGCTAGCTTGCCCACACCGACATATCCGTGCAGGGCAGTATGTCTCCACAATGGCTGCGATGCAGAGCACCACCCAGCGGTCGGGTATGATGCCCACATCCGCCGCTTTTCACGCTAGGCTACCCGCAGATGTTTTAGCGTATTTGATCCTATGTTGTTCAATCAGCGAAGTAAATGTCTGCTTTCCCACGGGCTAGATGTTCGGTCCATCTTTCAAAAACCAATCCCGTTCGATTTTTCAAATTTAAGAGCACCAATCGCCGGAAACCTTCGCTTGCATACATTAGAATTTATCGCTTTGTCATCCACATCACACAACTCCGTAAACTGGCGCTGCCGTGCTTTGCTCCGAAGCACCCACAACACAATCAAATTGCACTTCAACCCATAATGCCGTTGATGCAGCTTCTGATCCAATACCTCCCGATATTGCAGCACAGACCGCCTCAAGGACTTCCGCGCTGCCGCAGATCGTACCGGCTCGGTCCCACGATCAACTTCCAAAGCGAATGCGCGATAGCCGTCTTCATATCTGATGGCAAAAAGCTGATCTGGGATTACGGTGCCATTGCTGAGCGGTATGCCAAGCGGCACATCTCTGATGCTCAATATTCGTGCCGCCGAAATATATTCCAACTCTGCTCGCGTTGCACCAATCTCAACAGCACTTGAAACTGACGACACCCAAAACCCATGCCACCAATGGCCAGTCGGGCGGCAATGCCGTTCCAGTGGTTGCTCATAGCTCAGATACTCAAAACCTAAGGGTGTCAGATCATAAACGAACGGGTTGAAGTCTGCCTTGGCTATTTGCCCTTGCTGTGGAGGTAGGAATAGATACCCGGCCTCTCTGAGGGCCTGAAGGCGGCGCAGGGCGGTATCTTTGCAGCGGTGGGTGTCGCGGGTTAGCTCGAACAGGAACTCAGACGATTGCGGGCCATGGCGATCAATATGCGCAAACCAGCGCAATTCACGAGCTGTTGGCCGAATGTTGGTTCTGATGACGGACGCACGTTTGGACATGGCCCCAAACTAGCCGCCCTTAGAGCTCTGGCGAAGGTGCAGTTGGGTCTTCGGCGTCGTTTTCTTCAGCTGGTTTTTTGGGTTCAGTTTCAGATGTTTCGCCATGTTCAGCGGGGCGCTTCCATGGTTCGGCGTAGCTCGCGCGGCTGTGTTGCCTGATTGCTGCACGCTCTTCTTTTGTTGTGTTTGGCAGGTCTTCCAAAATGAAGAATGGCCAAGACATCGGTACAGCCCTGTCAGTCAATCCCCGGATGAACGTCGCAAAGGTTCCTTTCGGCTGATGTTGGATCATCTGCGCATCGACCGCCAATTGCCCAGATAAAGCCCGTGCGTCCCGCGCGGAAACACCACCAGCTAGTTTGATCGACGTATTGGCTTCAAAAGCTTCCTGCAGGCCATTTGAGAGCTGTCCTAGGTATTGGTGGGCCATTACCATGCCAACCTTGTATTTTCGGGCTTGGCTCAAAATAACGCTGATGTTTTGATCGAAGTAGTCTTGTGCCTCATCAATATAGACCATCGTTGGAATGCGGTCTCGTACGGGAAGCGTTGCGCGTTCTTGGGCGGCTTGAGCAATCAAGGCAATGAAGAAACGGCCAAAGACTTCCGTGCCTTGTTCTTTAAGCAGGCTCTTGCATGTGTTGATCAGGATCAGCTTGCCCGCGTTTATCTCGGTGAACATGTCGAACTTGGATTGGGGATGCGAGAACATGCGTTCAAAAGTTTGATTCTCCAGCACGCCATAAAGTCTACGCAGTACTTGGGTCTTGGTATTGGCGAATTCTTTACTGTCAAATTCTGTCTCGAAGAACCGGCGTGGGGTGCCGTCAAGTTTGGCAATGTGATCTTGGTACTTTGCCGTCCCACCCGGCTCTATCAGTTCCCGCAAGGTGTGGATGGTTGCATCCGGGATATGGAACATCAATCGGGTAACATACCTGAAGACCACGCTTTGCTTGGCGGTCATACCAGCGGATAGCAGTGATCCCAGGACGAAGTCATAAAGCTCAATGATTGAGTTGGTCAGCCGTTCACGTTCAAGCGGGTCATAGTGCTCTAGGCGCTCTTGGCCCACTGAGAACAGGTTGAGGGAAACGGGAAAGCTGATGTCTTCCGGGTCGATCAGCACGATCTGCTCAGGTGGCAGCACTTTGGCGCGTAGGATGTTGTTGATCAGATCGCCTTGGCTGTCGATAACAACGACGGATTTGTCGCCCGCAGCGACCGCATCCAGGTCTTTGGCGATGAAATATTGCAGCGTCTGGGTCTTGCCGTGGCCACTGCCTGCCACGATGTGCATGTGCTCAAATCGGCGCTCTTTGGGGATTTCAAATGGTGTGCGCAGGCTGAAGAGATCGCGCAGTTGGGTACCGGCTAGATACATGTCAATCACGTCATCCCCCTTGTAGTCTGCCGGATAGATCGGTTGGGTCCGATGGGTGCGTTGCAGGTTTTGATCAAGGCGCTCGCGCAGGGCCTTGAAGTGGTTGTAGTCCGTATCGGCAAAGAATGGTGCAATGACCTCCTGCACGGCGCGCCCAAGCGGATGTAGGAACTGTTTGATGTCTACTTGGACATCTGAGTTGATGGCGGGGGCGGCCTGCGCGATGGGGGCTAAGCTGAGTGAAATTGCTTCAAGGGCTGAGAGCAACATCACGCGGTCCCGGCGCGCTTGGCCGATACGGGCCAACTGGTCACGGTAGCGTCCGCCTTCTACGGTATTACAAAGCGCGGGTGGAGGCGGCACCTCAGGACTCAGGCCTTCGGCTTGATACAGTCCTAGGCCAATCTGGCGCAACTGATGGGCGAGAGTCTCCGGCGTGTCATTTGGCCAATGTTGCGAGAGGGCAGCGTTGGTCTCTTCTACTGAAAGAGTGACCTGCCCAGCGATGGCATGATTGTAGAGGACCATGGTTTCAGCCTGCATCAAGCGCTCAGCTCGAGCTGGGCTGTCTCGCCAAAGACGGAAGCCGATGTACGCTGGAATGCCTACGAGCGCTACTGGGGTAAGTATCAGCGCCAGGGTCAGCAACCCGCCAATCACTGCCGCGCCAAAGAGTGCCCCACCAAAGTCATCAAGGAATGACTTGCCCATCAGAATTCAACCACGGTCCGTTGCCCCGTCTCGGCGTTGTCTTCGATCCAGCGTTTGATCTGCGCCATTGCGAGCAACAAATCCTCTTCATAAATTTTTGCTTTGGAGGGTGTGCCGCACAAGAATTTATCTGTCTGGCCATTGAAGAGATTATCCATCCGCAGCTCAAACTTTTCGTCGCGATCATCAACCTTTGCGTTGGCCGGACGGCGATCCAAGAGCTTGGTTTCTGTAAGGCTGCGTTGACGGATAATCTGCTTTTCTTCATGGGATAAATTTACCGTCAACCAGACCTCATGAAAGGTCTTTTTGAAAATAAATCCATGACGGACTTCATGGTGATCAATGGCCACTCTCATCCACTTTTCGCCTGAGATATGGTGGGGCCAGAGGCCCCGCCATATTCATCCGCAAAAGCGGATGAAGTCACAAACAAGAATCGCTGGTCGGTGTTCTGAAATGTGCCACCTTGTGCATCTATACACCCCCACACATGACCCCCATAGGGGTTGGGGGTCTGTATGGGGGTCATCGATGGGCACCTGGCATTGATTTTTGTGATACCTTCGCCCCAAACTCATCGATATACGAAGCAATCTTTTCGCGAGATTCAAAAGCGATCCCATTAAGGTGCCATTTGCCGTCAATAAGTTCACCGGATTGACCTTTATAGGATAGGAATTTGCCGACAACTTTTGGCTCTTCAGTTTCCCCAGAGACTTCAATGTGCGTCGCGTTTGTGGTTGTTGGCACATCAGCAAATGTGGGTTGTGCAGTTTGTGGTTCCACCCCGAGCGAGGCGGATTGATTAGACGCAGATAGGGCTGCAAAACTTCGCTGCGCGATATCGCCTTGCTTCAACGCCTGCTTAGAGACCTCAAGCTGATCGCGCGCGACTTTAAGGGACTGCTGCGTCAATTCTGCAGTATCTACTCCCGCACGCGCAACTTGAATGATAGCCACCCATATTAAGCTAAACAACGATATAGCAATTCCAGGCATCGCCGCCAATAGACCGGCACCTCCTCCAAAACTTCTCGATGCAGCTTCCATTGACACAAAAATGATGGCGATGCCGAGGAGGACGCCTCCCCAAGCCAAGAACTCTAGGAAGCTGAAAAGCCCCCGTGCATTTTCGTATGACCGCATTTCTGGATTCCCTACATTTCACCCGATTTATAAAAGCTGCAACTAGACGTTGCAGCTTGTCAATTAAAAGTAGTGATTTGAGCATTACCCCATCGCGGCAGCAAGCTGGTCTGGTGGCCCATGAATCACGCGTTCTGCCATTGCCAGGGCCTCAAAAAGGACCATGCCACGTGGTTCAAAATCAAAGATGCGGCGTTTCTGTCTTGGCAGGTAACCAGCCAGCGACGCATGTCGGGTGACTAAGTCTCTGGCCTCATCGTACTTCGATGGAAACAGTCGTGGGCGATCTACGGACACGTCCAGAACTTCGTTATGGCTGGCGATCTCAGCGGCGGCGTGGATCAAGCTTTTGGTGCGTTTGCCTTTCCGGCAACCGGCTCCGCATTTCTCGGTGACAACCACATCAGGTTGATACTCGTTGATAAGTTCTTGGATGTATCCAACCAAGTTCTTGGTACTTCGTACCGCCTTGATCGATATGCCCCAGTCCCGCAGCTCAATGCCTTCCAGATAAACAAACCCAGCGCGTCCGGTGGCTACGGCCACTGCCAGCACCTTAAGCGCCGCCATAGCTTGGTGTTTCAGCCAGGCGGCGCTTTAGTCGCGCCAATGAAGCTGGTCTGTTAAAGGTGTGCGCTGTTTGTTTGGCGGGCAACGGTAGGCGCTCCAGCCGCTCGGTCAGATGTTGGCGACACCGCCCCATCACTTCGGCGAAGAAACTTTCAAAGCTCCTGCCATAGATCAAGGACAGTTCGACTATCTGTTCCAAGCTTGGCGATACCTTACCCTGTTCAAGGTCAGATACGATTGATTGGTGCGCGGCCAAAAGATGCGCAACATCCCCTTGCATGAAGCCCGATTTCTTGCGTGCCAGGCGCAAGTCTTGGGCGAATTGTGTACTCATAGACGTTTAGTTATTGATTATTCTGATACAACCTCAGTCTAGGTCACTAAGACACCGCCCTCTAGCAGGCGCGGTATCAGCAGGGATGATCAGGTGAGTGGTTTGGCAAGAAGGACGAACAAATGTGGTAGG